>Ga0302114_10000110_pt1 | contig 59144 bp, 37 predicted proteins | sample AG5_Surface_MG_FD_203107 | JGI IMG/M metagenome (GOLD analysis project Ga0302114, IMG submission 203107) | Marine microbial communities from Western Arctic Ocean, Canada - AG5_Surface | ecosystem: Environmental > Aquatic > Marine > Oceanic | place: Canada: Western Arctic Ocean | collected... | reverse complement strand
CATTGCCTGCCCCCAGGACCGGGCGCCGTGGTGCCCGTGGAGTTGAGCGGAACGCGCGGCTGTGTCAGCGTACCCACGTTGACGAACCGCGACTGTTTGAGCCACACGCCGTGCTTGATCAAGGCGACGAGCCGCAGGCGTCTGTACGAGTGCGGCACGCGCCGCGCGGCACCCTTGGATCCCTTCGGCGGCACGACGGCGCGTTCATCGCGCAAGAGCTCCGCGGCGGCTCGGTCCGGGTCGTTGAATCGTTTGTAGTACACCGTCGCGATTCGAACCAAGTCGTCCTCGTTGGCGTCCGTGCCGCGCTTGGTGCACCGCCTGGCGAGTTCCAACAGCCGTATCTCTTCATCCGGGGTGAGTGACGTGGAGGAATGTGCACGCATGATGTCCATCGCCGCGTGTATCGCCGCGTGCTCCGCCTCGCCGTACTCCGCGCGCTCGTGGCTGCCCCTGGACCAGTTCCCGTTGTCCCGTTTGTTCGGGCCATCTTCGATGGGCTCGCCCTCGCGTCCTCGCGCGGCGGTCAGCACGAGCGCCGCGGCGGCCGCGGCTCGCGGGTGGTCGCCGCAAGCGAGCGCGTCGCGCATGATCTTCACGAGCGGCGCGAGCACGAAGCGGTCGACCCTCGGCGCGACCTGGTCGGCGGCCCTCTTGCGCTTCTTCCCCCGCGACACGGGCGGCGTTGGTGCCGCCTCCTCGGGCTGCGACTGCGGCTGTGAGGCGTCGGGTGCGACGGGCGCGAGCACATCGCCCTCGTCGTCGGAGTCGGCCTCGACCTTGAGTATCGACTCCGGGGGTAGGCTCCACCCCCTGTTGCGGACCCGGCGGCCGTTAGGAACCGACGCCATGACGCCCCCTTCCGCCATGGCGGGCGCCCCTCCGGTCTGATTCTCTTTCGAAAGACCTGACCGTTTCGAGAAGGCAGCTGAGCTTTCAACTCACATCGCGTCAGCACGTGCCCGACGGACGCGATGACTTGCCCGGGAGATCAAGACTGCTGGGAGGAATGCGAGTGCGAATGTATGGACGATGATGGCTATTCCTGGGAGACGTGCGAGTGTGGACACCGCGCGCATCAGACCGTCGAGAACGGCATGGACCCAGCTGCTTTCAAGAACGGGGTGTGTCAAGAATTTGGGGGTGCCTTTTGCCCCGACACGTGGTGTGGCAACCCTGCCTGCAAGCTCACCCTGTGCATGATGTGTGGGACGGGGTCCAAGACGTGGATGACGGACCCTCACGGCGGTTTGTGCTCAGCGATCTGCGCGATGACGATGGGCGCAGGAGGCCCGGTGAACAGGGCCGGCGTGGGCGAATGTCCCGTTTGCCTGGAGACGGTACGGCTCGTCAAGTTGGGACAGTGCTCCCACGAGATGTGCTACGCGTGCCGAGCCAAACAGCTGCACGCCAAGGCGACAATCGAGGATGGTATGGACCAGTTCGCGTCGTGCCCAATGTGTAGGGCACCTAACAACCAAGCCATCGATCCCGAAAACCCCTACGAGCACCTCAGGGAGGCGGCCCGAGCTCAGTGGGAGCTGCGAGAGAACCGTGACTTTGCGGAGTAGCGAGCAACAGATGTAAAATAATACTTGTAGGGAGCCCCGAGACTCCCCTCCACATACCCCACGCGCGTAGTTCCAACGGCGTCCGCGGCGATGTCCTCCTCGTCCGCCTTCATAGCGGCTCGACCGCTCCCGGCGCATCAGCTCCGTCGAGATGTCCTGCCAAACTCGACCCGACCCGCTTCCAGCCTCACCACCCGGCACCACGTCAGCGTCACCACCCGGGCGTTCGGTCGCAAGACGAACGACCAGATATCCTGACGCGTGAAGTCTCCCATAGCCGCCAAGGTGGATATGGAAGGTACGTTTAGCTCACACGCGCGATGCCACCCCGATTCTCGGCGGGAACCCGCCCCGTCTCCATGAAGCAGGCACAGGCGCGGCGAACGAACGGAATCTACGAGACCTTATCCCAGAAACTCACCGTCACCCCATTCCGACTGAACAGAGTTCAAGGCTGGTAAGCTGAGCAAGGTGACGTTCAAGTACGGGTTCCCCCAGTACAACAAACCCGCGGCGGCGGCGTCCAAGCAGCTCGGCATCAAGGTGGGCAAGGAGCACGAGACCGTGGTGCTCACCAAGGGCAAAGACGGCAGTGACCAATACAAGGTGAGTCTTCAGTCACAAATACAAACACGCGGCGTAACGACACCGACTGATATTTCACCCCTCCAAACCACACGCAGGTCATCGTCAACACGGCGTATCTCAAGCAGGCTGCGCAGAACGCCGTGAAGTACGGGTGGGCCAAGGAGAAGCAGTCTCCCGGGGTGCAGAAGTTCATGAGGTGATGAAGCGCTCGAGAGAGATGAAAATGTGAGTCGATTTGTCGGCGGACTGGCGACTCGAATGCCCAAGCGGCGCGTGTGAAGGGGCGGATGCGTGAAGCGCGGAGACGCGCGGCGCCGTCCCCGATGTTGACGCCGCCGGGCATTCTATCAATCGCCGGTCCGTTTTCGAATCGATGAGATAGCCACTAGGTACGTAGAGTATTGCAAAGGTAGTCGACCTGCTCGAGAGTGTCACTCGGTTTCTCGGTTTCGTGTGTTCGATTTCCAACATTGGGAAAGGCACGGGGTGGGATGCTGCGCGCGGCGGCGCGACGCGCGCTCCCCGCCGCTCTGGTGCGCGGCGCCAGACCTTACACGGGTCATGTACCGTCGTCCACGCTCGCGCTGGTGTACGACAACCACGGCCATCCATCCAAGGCGCTGCGACTCCGAGAGGTGCCGTTACCGCCCATCGGACCCGACGACGTCCTCGTCGAGATGATCGCGTCGCCGGTGAACCCCGCGGACCTTAACATGATCGAGGGCACGTACCCCATCCGCCCTACGACATTCCCCGCGATCGGCGGGAACGAGGGCCTCGGGCGCGTGATGCGTCTCGGCGAACGCGTGCGGGAGTCCCTGGCGACGCGGTACCTCACGGAAAGTAACAACGACGACGCGTTCTCCCCCGACGCGCTCGCCAAGGGCGCGCCGCTGCACGTGGTGACCGCCGAGCCCGGATGCGGGACGTGGCGCACCCACGCGGTGGTCCCGGCGTCCAAGCTACGGACGTTCCAGCGCGGGACCGAGCCCGCGAGCGTCCTACCCGGCGCGAACGCGCACGAACCCTACCTCGAGGAGCTCGCGCAGATGTCAGTCAACGTGCAAACCGCGTGGCGCATGCTCAACGACTTCGCGACGCTCACGCCGACGCAGGCCACGGTGGTGCTCAACGCGCCGACATCCGCGGTGGGACGCGCGGTGATACAGCTGTGTAAACATCGCGGCGTCGACGTCGTCGCGCTGTTACGGCCGAGGCCGACGCACGAGGCGTTCGCGGCGGACGCTAACCGATTGATCGAGCTCGGCGCTTCGCACGTTTTTGCAGACGACGGAGCCGCGCATCGAACCGTCGAGGCTCGCGCACAGCTGGCCAACTTACCCCCTGTACGACTCGCGCTCAACGGCGTGGGTGGCGCGTCGTGTGTGAACGTATCGTCCATGCTGGCGAAGGACGGAGTGGTGGTGACGTACGGCGGCATGTCCAAGCAGCCAGTCGGCGTGCCCACCGGGTCGGCGATATTTAAGAATGTATCGGCCCGCGGGTTCTGGCTCACGCGCTGGCTCGAGGATCGACGGATGGAGGAGGAAACGGCGGTGAACACGGACCCGATGGCAGTGCCGTGGGCGCACGGGGCGTTCATGGCGCCGCCGGACAGTGCGTACGCGCGAGGTGAGAGAGCGGCTATGGGTAATGAGTGCGAGCGGCTTATTCGAGCGGGAGCGCTGAACCTGCCGACTCGGCGCGTGGGTCTGGAGGAGGCGTGCGATGTCATCGGGGAGGGCGTCTCGGTGGGAGTAGGGAAGACGATGATATGGATGAAGGAGTAGCGAACCGTGTCTTAGCATTGAGAGGGAGGGAGACGAAGCCGGCGCTGGCTGTACAAGTAACTTTCAATCTGCCACTGTCGAATTTTTTCTCGGACTCGGAAAACTCGGCGCCGGCGGCGTTTTCGACGCCAGTGAGACCACGCGCCCGGGACACCTCCGACGCGAGATGTCCAACGACGGCGGCGAGCTGTGCTCCGCGCGCTGCGCGGAGCAACCCTTCGATGTCGCGTTCCACCCCGGCAACAACGGCATCTTCGTCTCGGGCCTCATCACCGGCGCGGTGAGCACCCGCCGCCGCCTCCAGTCTCCGCGATGTTCCGCGTTCTCGCCGCCGACTGCCGCCCCGACCCCACACTGACGCCCTGCCCCGCCTCCCATCCAACGACGCAGGTCGAGGTATGGGAACACAAAGGAGACCGAGTGCGTAAGCTGAAGACCATCGACGCGCACACCGAGGCTGTCCGCACCCTCGGCTTCGTCAACGACGGCGCGCTCCTGCTCACCGGCTCATCCGACCGATCGATACTAGCCCTGGACACAGCCACCGGCAAGCCACTCGCGAAACTGGAGCACGCGCACAAATCCGCGGTGAACAGGCTGCGGGTGTTGGATCGCAACCTCGTGGCGACGGGCTGCGACGACGGCGTGGTCAAGGTGTGGGACACGCGCCAGCAAACCGCCTGCGGGTCCTTCGCGCCCTTCGTCGATTTCGTCTCGGACATTTGCCACGTCCCGGCGGACGCAGACGACGCCGTCGCCTCGGGAGCCAACGGACCAAACGGAAGCCTCGTCGTGACCAGCGGCGACGGCACGATCGCGCACCTCAACATGGCCAACTGGAAAGAGCTCGGGCAGAGCGATAACCAGGAGGATGAGTTGCTCTCGTGCGTGGTGATGAAAAACGGGAAGAAGGCCGTCGCCGGGAGTCAGACGGGTACGCTGAGCATATTCAACTACGGGCAGTGGGAGGACATCAGCGACCGGTTCCCCGGGCACCCGTCGTCGATCGACGCGATGATCAAGGTGGACGAGGAGACTTTGTTGACTGGGAGCAGCGACGGCATCGTCCGCATCATCGGTATCTTGCCGAATAAGATGCTCGGTTTGGTCGGCGAACACGGAGAGATGCCCATCGAGCGAATGGCGCTGTCGGGGGATAACAAGTTCCTCGCGACCGCCAGTCACGACAGGACTATCAAGCTGTGGGACGTGGGGTACCTGTGGGAGCGGGATCTGCGCGCGGAGGCTGCGAACTTTGACGGAGCCGGCGAGCTCGAAGAGGAGGAGGACGACTCAGACTCGGACTCGGAGGGTGGCGGCGGTAAGCGGAAACGGAAGCAGAGCCAGAAACAGAAAAAGGGCGGCAAGGTGCAGAACACGAAGGGAGCGAGAGAGGTGGTGAAGAAACAGGCTGCGAAGAAGTTCTTCGACGGGCTCTAGACGGTAGCCGGGTGATGATGAAACTACTTCGTCGATAACCGACGCGACTGCGTTTTCGACAAAACCAAAATATCTCTGAGGTGCCCCCTCGACTTCCACGCGTGCGTCGAGTCGCTCTGGTGGTTTAATCTCGCACTCGATGTGGGCTGAGCTGGCTGAAAATATCTGCGAATCAGATTTGATCACGCCTCGTCTTCCACGTCGCTCGGGAAACGCCCGGCCGATACTCCCGGGGCGCAAACGCTCGCCTTTCATAACCGCACGTCACGTATCTTCCAACCACCTCGCGCGCCACGCGCGGTCGCATGCGTGTGGAGGACGTTCGCGATGGACACGACGCCAGCCGCGGATGGCGGCTTAGACCCGTTCGGATGGATGGACTGGCTCCTGGAGGGGCCCTTTCGGGGCGGTTCCGAGCAGCTGCACCTGCCCGGGAGCCCCGGAGTAAACAGAGACGACTTCGCTCTCCCCGAGCGCTTCGAGGATGCCGAGCTGTCCACGATCGCCAGGTCGCTCCTCATCGACGATGCGCCCGCGGCGCAGCAGCCCACGATGCGCCTCGGCCTGGCCGTGGCGCCCGCGGGTGGGACGCGCGCGGGCGCTCATAACGCCGGAGGAGGCTGCGACTTTCGCGCCACCCCCGCGCAGCGCGCCAGGACCGCCGCCGCGTCGCGCGCGCTCGGCGAGCTCAAGACCGACTCCATCCTCGCGTCCATGGGCGCCGCGAAGGAGCGCAGCCTCAAGCGTAAGACCGAGACGTCCGCTCCACCTCCCGGGTCCCTCTCGGATTCCACCGCCGCCCCACCCACGCGCGTGCGCCCCTCACCCGCGAAACCAACCCCGCGGTCCAACAAACCCCCCGGGTCCGTCCCCCCCGGACGCTCCTCCAAGTTCCGCGGCGTCACCAAGCACAGGTGGACCGGCCGCTTCGAAGCGCACCTCTGGGACAGCGCATCCAAGCGCACCAACCCTCAACCGGGCGGAAGACAGAAAGGTAAGCAGATCTACCTCGGCGGCTACTCCACCGAGATGGAAGCCGCGTCCGCGTACGACAAAGCAGCCATCAAATACTGGGGCGTTCACGCGCACCTCAACTTTCCGTGGGACAACTACGCGCAGTCGATGGACGAGATCGAGTCCATGACCGCGGCGTCGCTCGTCGCGCACCTGAGGCGGTCGAGCTCGGGGTTCGCGCGCGGCGCCAGCAAGTTCCGCGGCGTCACCCGGCACCACCAGCACGGGCGGTGGGAGGCTCGCATCGGTCGCGTCCTCGGCAACAGGTACCTCTACCTCGGAACCTTCCCGACGGAGGAACTCGCGGCGCGCGCGTACGACGCCGCGGCCAGGAAGTACCGCGGGCCCAAGGCGGTGACCAACTTCGAGCCACCACGCGAGCCGGAGGGTGAGCCGGAGACGGCTCGGGCGCGAACGGAGACGCCCGCGATAGCGACTGCGAACTCAAACGTCCCGAGCATCGAGCCAACTCATCGCCCCAGTCGCGTCGTGCTTCAATCCGTCGCCATCTTCGCGCGGGACGGGGACGACGATGATCAGCATCAACCGGCCCTGCAAGGGACCGCGGTCGAGGCTGTGAGCCCGAGCGATAGCCACGACAGCAGTTTGGGTCGATGCTGGGTGGAAGCGAAATGACCCCCCGGTTACGCGAGTATTAGGTGGGGAGAATTACCGTCGCTGAAAGCAGCTTTTTCATCACATCGAGGGGCGGAACGTGCTCGTTAGGACACTTTGCTTAGTATTGGTCGTATTGAATTGACGAACTTTTCTACAAATCAACCACTCCGAGCTCGTCGCACGCTATGTCTCTGAACCTCCGCAGCTTGCCGCCTCTCGACGCCGTAATATAGTATGTCGCGCTGAAGACTTGTCTCACACTCCCACCCGGCGCGTGTTTACTTCCTGCTGCCCTTGCGCTTGCGGGAACCCTTGCTGCCCTTACCGCCCTTCTTGCCACCCTTCCTGCTCCCCGCCTCCGCCGCGCCCGCCGCGCCCGCCGCCGCCCCGGTGGTATCGGCGACAACCTTCGCCTCCACCACCACGGCATCCACGATTTGCGCCGGTCCGTCGTCGAAATCGCCAAACTCCGCCGCCAAAGTGTCGGGCATGGGCTCAACCTTGGGCGGCGCCGGCTTGGGCGCCGGGATCGCGTTGCCACCCGCCTTCCGTTGGGACTTGGGCACGTACTCCACGCGCACGGGCGTCGCCGCGGTGGTGGCCGCGGTGCCCGGCATGGGCATGCCGCCGGCCATCGCGGGGGGCGGCTCGGGAGCCTTGGTGGTCTTGCGGAGGTACACCGTCTGGCCGGTACTGAGGAGGTTGTTGACGAACCAGTACAGTGTGAGACCGGCTGGGACGTTGAGGGAGAAGAAGCCGATCATGAACGGGAGGAATTTCAAGATGGCCTGGGTCTGCGCCTGGGACGGGTCCACGTCCTTGGGCTGCTCCGGGGTCATCACCTTCTGCGACGCGAGCTGCGAAACCACGAGGAGCACGGGGAGGATGAGGTACGCGATGGTATCGTGCCAGCCCAGGGGCGGGGCGCCGTCGACGAAGGGGAAGAGCCACGCGAACCCGTTGCCGTCGTTCCTGGCCTCGATACTCGTGGGCCCGCCGAGGGATGGGATCCAGTAGAACCCGTCGGTGAGGACGCCCTCGACGGCGGCGTTGGAGAGGGCTCGGTATAAACCGATGAACACGGGGAGCGTGGCAAAGGTTGGGAGGCATCCCGCGAGCGGGTTGAAGTTGGCCTCCTTGTACAGCCTCGCGGTCTCCATCTGCAGTCGTTCGGGGTCGTTGGCGTACATCGCCTGGAGCTCCTTGACGCGCGGCTGGATGGCCTGCATCTGGATGCTGCCCTCCACCTGCTTCTTGGTCAGGGGAAAGGTGACAACCTTGACGAGTAAGGTGAGCGCGAGGATGGCGTAGCCGTAGGAGTACGGGACGCCGAGGCCCACGAAGCCGCTGTCGATCGCCTGTTTTGGTCGATTAAGACATGGGATTGGTTCGGGGCGGAGGTCAGTGACGGGCGCGGAGGAAGGCGACGGATGGATGATTTACATCTCCAACTAGGGGGTTTAGGGTTCGGGCACCGTGGGATGGGAATAATGGTGGATCGCCCGAGGCATCTCCACTGGTGCCGAGACGAGGTCTCGCGTGAATGTGAATGTGAACGCACCTTGAGGATGCTCTCGAGGAGGTCGGTGATGGGCCCGAGCCAGCCGCCCTTCTGCAGGCCCTTGAGCTCGTCCGGCGCGGCGAGCTCGGCGGCATCGGCCACCTGGAAAAGGCTGGCGACGGCGTCGCTGCCGATGAACGACGCGTGGACGTTGGCCACGGCGCCCTGGACTTGGTCGAAGGAGGGGAACTCGGCGCCGGTCAAGGACGCCCTGACGGCGACGGAGGACCTGACGCGGCGCGCGGCGCGGCCGGAGGCGCCCGCGCGGCGGAGCGGGAGGAGACCGCCGGCGGTGCGAGAAGATGCGCCCCGCGCGGTGACCGCCTGGTGGCGAGCGATGCCGCCGAGGTTGGCGACGCAGGCCACCATTATTCGCGTGACGCTGGGTCTCTTAACGACGAATGGACCCGACGAGTGGGCGATACGTTCAGAGCGCTGCGCCGAACGAGGTGTGAGCGCGAGGCCGTCGAATCGACGGAACTTTAGGATAACGAGCAGAGATACGTCACCACCTTGTTTGCGTTTATGGGCCCAATAGGTTAAAACTTTTAACACTCAGTTGAGACGACGATGCCCGAGTACCCCCCCGGCTTGCGTCTGAAAAATACTGTCACGCTCCGTCAATACACTTGCTGTTAAACTAAGTCGTCACCACATCCCGTCGCGCCACTCAATCCGCCATGAGCGCCTCCTTGACCAACCCAACCTGCTCCTCCGCATGTACCAAGCCGTACCCAGTCGACGGTGAAGCCGCCGGGGCTCGACCCGCGTACTTCAACGCGTCCAGCGGCCTGTTGATGTGTTTCTCCTTGAACAGCGTCTGGAACCGTGGTGAGATGTGCGCCCACGCGCCCATGTTCATGGGTTCCTCCTGGCACCACACCGGCTCCGCGTTGGGGTACCGCCGCAGCTCCCGGTCCACGAGGTCCCACGGAAACGGCGACAGCTGCTCGATGCGGACAATCTTGACGTCGTCCTCGCGTTGCATCGCCTCGCGCTCGGCGTCCAGTTCGTAGTACACCTTGCCGGTGCAGAACACCACGCGCTTGGCGTTGGGTTCGAGCGGTGGGTCCACCTTGTTCCTGGACGTCGCGGTCTTGTCCATGATGAGCCGCTTGAACCGGATGCCCTGCTCCGTCTGCGACGCCTCCTCGTCGTCAAAGTCGGAGAGCGGGGAGACGCACTTGGGGTGCCTTAAAAGGTTCTTCGGGGAGATGACGATGAGGGGCTTGCGGAACTCGCGGTGCACCTGCCTGCGGAGGAGGTGGAAGTAGTTCGCCGGGGTGGTGACGTTGCAAATCTGCCAATTCGCCTCCTGGATCTGCGTCCGGGTGTCCAGAGTCATATCCGCGGGGATCTTGTCGGGGGGTTCGTCCGACATCTGGAGGTACCGCTCCATGCGGCAGCTCGAGTGCTCCGGCCCTTGCCCGTCGTACCCGTGCGGCAGCAAGAGCGTGACGCCCGTCTGCCTCAGCCACTTGGCCTCGCCGCTGCTGATGAACTGGTCGATGATAATCTGAGCGCTGTTGGCGAAATCGCCAAACTGAGCTTCCCACATGACCAGCGAGTTGGGGTTCTCAAGCGAGTACCCGAGCTCAAACCCTAACACTCCAAACTCGGAGAGGGACGAGTTGGACACGGTGAAGAACTCGTTGGGCCGGGAGTCGCCGTACACGTTGCGAAGGGGCACGAAACGTTCGCCGCTGTTTTGGTCGTGGATCAGCGCGTGGCGGTGCGAGAACGTGCCTCTTTCCACATCCTGCCCGGACAGACGCACGTGGTTACCTTCGTTGAGCAAGGTGCCGAACGCGAGCGCCTCGGCCAAGGCCCAGTCCACGCCCTCGCCAGTCTCGATCATCTTACGCCTGGCGTCGTAGACTCGCTTGACGACTCTGTGCGGGGTGAACCCGTCGGGAATCTCCGTGGCGTGCATGCCAACCTGCTTCAAGACGTCCATCTTCACGCCGGTTTCTCTGATGCGCGAGAGCTGGTCGGGGCCCTTGAAGCCCTTCCAGTGCGCGGCGAGCCAGTCCCGGGGTTTGGGTTTGTAATCCTTGGAGTCCTCGAAATCTTGTTCGAGCTTGCGCAAGATCTCCTCGTGCATCTGCGAAATCTCCTCGCGCGTCAGCGTACCTTCCGCGACGAGCTTGTCGCAGTACTGCTCGTGCGCGGATCTGTGCGTCTTGATCTTCTTGTACATGAGCGGCTGCGTGAACATCGGCTCGTCGATTTCGTTGTGTCCGTACTTGCGGTAGCACACGATGTCCACCACCACGTCCCGCCCGAACGTCTGCCTCCACTCCGTCGCGAGCTCCATGACCCGCGCGACAGCCTCAACGTCGTCGCCGTTGACGTGGAACACGGGCGCGTCGACGCACTTGGCGACGTCGGTGCAGTAAGGGCTCGATCGCGAGTACTTGGGATCCGTCGTGAACGCCACCTGGTTGTTCACCACGATGTGAATGGTCCCGCCGATGGTGTACTCGGGGAGCTGGGACATATCCAGGGTCTCGTAGACGATACCCTGGCCGCTGAACGCGCCGTCGCCGTGTAAAAGCACAGCCATGTGCTTGCGCCTTTCGGTATCGTTTTCGTAAAACTGCTTAGCCCGAGTTTTACCGACGACGACGGTGTTCACCGCCTCGAGGTGGCTCGGGTTGGCGACTAACGAGAGGTGGATGCGCCCGCCTCGAAGCGTGGGCCGATCGTAGCTGGTGCCGAGGTGGTACTTGACGTCGCCGGAGCCGGTGTAGGTGGACCCGCCCGCGCGTTGGTCCCCCGCGGGCTTGGGTCCCGCTTTGAACTCGTTAAAGATTGACTGCATGGGTTTGCGCACGACGTTGGCGAGGACGTTCAGGCGACCTCGGTGGGGCATGCCGATCGTGATGGACTCGCAGCCGAGCTCAGCCGCCTTGTCGATGGATTCCTTGAACCCCGGGATCATGGTCTCGCATCCCTCGAGGCCGAACCGTTTAGCCGCGGTGTACTTGTTGGAGAGGAAGTTCTCGAACATATCCGCCCACGCCAGGCGGTCCAACAGAACCTTCTTGCGGGACTTGCTGTACTGCGTGCGCTCCTGTTGCTCGATCTTATCCCTGAGCCAGTTGCACTGGTCCCTGTCGGAGATGTGCATGTACTCGTAGCCGATGGGCCCGCAGTACGCCTCGCGAAGGCGGTTGAGAATCTGTCGAAGCGTCTGCACTGGGTTGTCTTCGCTGAGGAACCCTTTCATCTGCCACGTGCCCAGGAAGAACTGGCGATCCAAGTCCGCGTCGGAGAACCCGTACAGCGCCGGGTCCAGCTCGACGGGTGCGTTTCGAACCTCCAGACCGAGCGGATCGAGGTCGGCCATGAAGTGCCCGTTGACTTGGTACGCTCGGACCAGGAGGAGGAGCCTCATTGACTCCTGGATGCTTTGGCTGGACGGCGCGTTGGAGGTGGAGAGGGCCATGGGCGCCGCGCCGGTCTTGGCGGCGACGTACATCTCGCTCAGGTCCGTGCCGGTGACGCCGGAATCTGTCGATGGAAGGAAGGGAACGGGGATGCGGGAACGGGTGAGTGTGGGGGTTCAATCGGTAAAATATATCGGGCCCGGGTTCTACCGGGGAGCGAAGCGTCGGGCGTTGTTAGGAAAATATCTGGCGCCGCGATGAGCGCCCGCGTGCGGCGGAATGAGGCGTGCGGCGCGTACGGCGCGGGTTCGAGCGCGCGAATCTCCCGTCGATCGATACACGAGGCGAGTCCACTCACCCATCTGCCTCAGAAGGCTGGCCCAGGACGCCGGCACGGAGTTGGGATCCTCGCGCCACTGGTCCTCCAGGGACTCGAGGTACGCGGCGCTCGTGCCGCTGATGAACTCGTCCTGCATCTTGCTGTTCGGTGTGGGCGCCGGATGCGCGGGCGGGACCGCGGAGAACGCCCTGGCGGGGAACGTGCGGATCGCCGCCATGGAGCCCGGGGCCCAAACGGTGGGCGCGCCCGAGCGATACATCGCGGACGCGCCCCTCCATCCGCCGGTGGAGGCGGTGGAAAAGTTCACGACGCCGGATGAGTAGCTCGGCGCGAACGCGCTCATCGCGCGTCCGGCGAGGCCGGCGGCTTGCCTCCGCATCGTGGCGATCTCACGAAGAGTCGATGAGGCTCACGCGTGCGACGGATGCAAAAGCACGCGCGCGTACGGGAGTGCGATTGGGGGCGGAACCCTTGCTTTATTTGAACACCTGAACACTTTTTTGGAGCTCTTTTTTGGGAACTGACAGGATTCGGCAGACGAAGAAGAAGCTGAGGAGTCAGAGTTTGTTCGTTACGAGGCAACGACGGTGTCGTTGTCTCTGGTTCCGTATATGTACAAACTCGCATCGTTTCGTCGTGTCTATCCGTATCCATCGTCGGAGCCGATAAAGGCCACCCGGCTACGATGCCCTCGCGTCCACGTCCGGCTCCGTTCCGCCGCCGCCGCCGTCCTCGGGGAAAAAGCCAAACTCCGAGCCTCCGTGAACCTTGTGCCTGCCCACCGAGTTGCGCCGGCGTCTGGTGTAATCACGTTCCAAGCTCGTGGACCTGCTCGAGTCCTCCAGGGCGTCGATGTGCACCCCGATGGGCGTACCCTGGAGGACGACGGGCACGTCGGTGTCGGCGCCGGGGTGTCCTTCGAAGGAGGCGGGGTCGACGACGACGCCCGCGAGCGCCAGACGATACCTCGCCACCTTCTCCTCCAAGGAGGTCATCTCGAAGTCGCTGTGCTGCTCGTGCGTGGCTTGCTGCTCGGCGAGATCCTGTATGGCCTCGAGGAGCTTCGCGGTGCGCGTCAATCGTTGGGTCAGCGCGCGTATGCTCTGGTCCTTGGCGGCGCACTCCGCGGCGAGCTCGGCGCAGCGGCGGCAGTTCCGCTCGGGGGAGCACGAGGGAGAGACGTGGGGGGCCACCGGCAGGGGAGGCCGCCCCGACCCGCGCATCGCGGCCGCGGCCGTCGGCGTCGTCTCGGGCTGCGTGCAAAGCTCGAACGCGGACCCTTGGCTGACGCGCGCGGCGAACCGGGGCGGATCCGGCGGGGACGTCTGCGCGCTCGACGACCCGCTCGAGTTGTTGTTCGGGTCGTCCGGGGACGGGGCCGGGTGCAACTTCAGGGGTTTGAGCGGCGGGGGGCTCCTGGGCTCCAGGAAGGGTACAAAGGCGACGGCGGGTTCGGGTTCGGTGTGGGGGTGATCGTCGCACATTTCCGTGTCGTGCGCGTGGGTCGACATCGCGCGATACGACGAAGGGCGCGCGGCTGCGGCTGAGTCGTAAACGTGGGTAAGTGCGTTATAGACGACGCGTTGACCCCAAGAACTATGAGTCACCTACAGCTTCTAATTTGTCCATTCCGAGGAAACGTTGCTTGACGTTCACAAGAAGTCGCTCAGTTATCCGTGTCGCTGTCGGACGAGGACGAGGACGAGGCTCTCTTCCTTTTCTTCGACTTTGACTTCTTCTTGCTCTTCTTTTCCTTCTTGGACTTCTTGCTCTTCCTGTCCTCCTTCGCCATCGCACGCGCCTCGTCGCGCATCTCCTCCCGCCGCCGCCGCATCACCTCCTTCTCCGACAGTGCCGCCGTCTTCACCATCGCGCTCTCGTCGCTCCACGGTCCAAAGATCTCCGGCACCAGCGAGCGCGCTTCGCCCCGCCACTCCTCACCCAAATCCTCCGTCCGTACACCGCACCTCGTTCGAAACGTGTACGACGTGGACGGCGCCAATCCTTTCGCCACGCACAGCCGCGCCACCTCCGCCAGCCCCAGCGTCATGCGGAGCACCCAAACCCAGTCCCCGTCCGGGACGGTCATCGACGATCCCGCCCTCGCGTGTACCCGCCGCCGAGCCTCCACCTCGACGAGCCGCCCGACGCCGACGCACCCGAAAACCTCCAGCACGATCTCCTCCGGCAGGCACCCCAGCGGCCTCGGCGCGTTCGGACACGGGAGATTGGCGCCAACCTCCGCGGGGTTGGGTTTAGACGACGACGCGGACGACGCCTTGGCCTTGGCCTTGGCGCGGTCTTTCTTGGCCAGGTCCTTCTTGGCCCGCTTGGCTCGTTGGTTTAGTTTGGCGATGACGTCGTTCCACGAGTCCCTGTCGTGAACGCCGCCGCCCGTCGGTGCGGTGGCTTCCGCGGCGAATATGTCCGACGCGTGCGATTCGTCGTACTCGCGCCGTGCGGTCTCGTCGCCCACGACCTGCGCGTGATGGGAGGATGGGTCAGGGAAGCGTCTCGGGGTTGGGGAAATTGTATTTTCGTCGAAGGTGCCGTCTCAGATCGGAGAAGGGCGCGACGTCCGCGGGCGACGGGGTTCGACACGTGCGCGTTACGCGCGTACCTTGAACGCCTCCACGAGTCGCTGGAACCTGTCCTTCGCCTCGTCTTCGGTCACACCCGCCGCGCGCTTGTCCGGATGGAGCACCAGCGCCAGCCTCCTGTACGCCTTCCGAACCTCGTCCGAGGGTGCATCGTGCGAGACGCCGAGGACCTCGTAGTGGGACCTCGCGCGCGGCATCGATGAGCCCTACGCCGCGTCGTGAGAGCCGGGACGTGGAATCGAGACGCGACCGTGCGACTCGGAGGTACGGCCCTCCCCCGGGCGGCGCCGTTCGTTGTGCCGCTGCCGTTGGGGGGCGAATTTGTTAAAAGATGTTAACTTAACTCTCGCGGGTCTCGCTCCACCGGCACTCCTCCCCGCGCGGCACCCCCGTTCCGCCGACGCCGTACCCCCTTCCGCCGACGCCGCGTATTCCCCGACGGATAGATCGCGATGTCCGTCGCGGAGATCCGCATGTCCGTCCGCGTGCGGCCGACGCGCGACCCGTGCGCGGTCAAACTCAATCCCCGAACGGGCGCGCTCAATCTCACCACCGGAGACGTCTTCGACTACCCCACGTCCGTCGTGGTGGGGTCGGACCAGGACGTGGCGTACGCAGAGCTCTGCGCGCCGCTGGTCAGGCACGCACTCACCGGATACGACTGCACCCTCGTGGCCTACGGCCAGACGGGCAGCGGCAAGACGCACACGATGTTCGGCCCGCCGGGGTGCCTGGTCGAGGCCAGGGTGCGGCAGTGGCGATCGGAATCGCGCGGTACGAGTAAATCGAGCGACGCGCCGCGAGACTGGGGGGTGTTTCCGCGCGCCGTGCTCGAGCTGATGCGCACCCCCGGCGTGCGCTCCATCCGCGCCTCCGCGGTGGAGGTGTACCACGAGAACGTGTTCGACCTCATGAACGAACGAACGCAGCTCAGCCTCGGGAGCTCGAAGACCAAGTTCGGACGACGCGTGCAAGGCGCGACGGAGAGCGGGAGCGATGACGTCGCCGCGCGCGGGGGCCAAGGCGGCGTCCACCCGTCCTGCTGCACGTGCCACAAGTGCTTCCAGCTGCAGGAGAAGGAAAAAGAACGAGCTCGAGCCGAACGGGCGCTCATAGCCTCGACCAGGAGCTCTTCCAGAGCTGCCCCTGGAGGCACGAGGACGTCCTCGTCATCGAACGCCGCGACGACACCGTCGTCATCGACGCAGGCCACGCGTGAGACGTTCTCCACGGTGGGCGAGACGCTCGTGCCGCTCGATACCCCCGAGTCGCTCGCGATATTCGCCAGGTCGGTGGAGGCGACGCGGACGTCAAAGTCGCACCTACTCAACGATCGCTCGAGCCGCTCGCACTGCCTCGTCAAGGTACACGCCAAGACTGGCGACGGCACGCGCGTGTGCATCATGTTCGTGGACCTCGCCGGGTCCGAACGCGTGGCGAGGACGGGCGCGACGGGCGAGGCCAAACACGAAGCTCAGGCCATCAACGGGTCCCTCTCCGCGCTGGGCCGCGTGGTCAAGATGCTGGGCGAGCGGAGCCGCGGCGCGAACAACACACGCGGCACACACAAAGTCCCGTCCGGACACGTGCCGTACCGCGACGCCTCGCTGACGATGCTGCTTCGTGATTCCTTCGGGGGCGGGTCGTGCACGTCCGTGGTGATCAACGTCGCGGGTGAAACCACTCACGTCGACGAGACGGCGTGTTCCCTGCGGTTCGGTGAGCGCATGTCCGTGGTGCGAAACGAGCCCACGCGGGTCCTGGGGGACGCGAACGCCCGGTCGTCGCGCGTGGGATCCCCGGGGGGGACGAAAGTCGGCACCCTGGGCGCCGCCGACCTCAAAAGGCGGCTCGCCGTCGCGAACGGCGAGCTCAACGCGCTGGAGCTCCGCGGCGACGGCGGCGGGTTCGTGAAGGGCGGGCCGGTGACTGAGATTGAGTCCCTGCGCCGCGGTATGGAGAAGCTCGCGGTGATGGACGCGGCGAGCGCGAAGCTGCGCGTGGGTCTGGCGGAGGCCAGGGGGGAACAAGACCAGGGAGGCGCCGGGAAAATTGCGCATTTGCGGAAAGCGTTGGCGACGTCGGCGAAGCAGGCGGAGGTTTTGCGGTCGGTGGTGGAGCGACAGAAGACCATCAAGGCCATCTGGGCCGAGCCATCGGTGTCGTACGCCAGGAAAGCCGCGGAGGTGAGGCAGATACGAAGCGAGCTGGAGATGGAGGAGTCGTAAGATTAGTGCGTAGATTAGAGTTGTAGTTTTTGGTATTCACGCGTCGCCGCTGGTACTCTATCGCCCAGATCTATCGGTGACTCGAGCCGTCGTCGCCACCCACGCGTCGACGCCCCCGGCGACCCACGAACCCCCACCGCCTTCGCCATCCCGCGTCCGCGCCCTTCTTCTCGCCGACTTTTCCGCCGCGGCCAAAGCCTCACGTCGCCTCTCCGCTCGGGCCGACGAGTTGGAAGGCGCTCCGGAAGTCGACTTGACCGACTTCTTCTCCCCACCGGACGACACGTCAGCATAGACACCGCCGCCGCCCCTGCGCACAGCCGCGCTACTGTTCCTTTCACCCAAAGGACGACGGCCGCGTCGTACGTGCTTGGAGATGAGACCCTGGTGTATGTCCATGTACGCGCGAACCGCGTCAACCTCGCGCCGAGCCTTCTCCTCCTTGGTATAGTCCATCCACGCGTAGAACGTCCGTCCGACGGAGTTGTTCTTGAACAGCGACAGCGCCCTACCCGCCTTGGCCCGTAGCGGCTTGAGCCACTCGGAGTACTCCGCCCAAGCCTTGAAAACCTTACGGAGCAGTATGCGATCGCAGTACGCCTTCGCGGCGGCTTTAAATTCAGAAGCCGCGTTGGCAGCCGCCGCCGCGGCTGCCGCTCGAGCCGATGCGCCGTGCACGGCGCCGTAGGTGGCCCACGCGCGTTTACCGTCCGCGCCGAGGCTGGGTCCCGCGCGTCTCGCCAGCTTTGCAGCTTCGTGTTCCGCGGTTTCGGACTCGGCGGCTAAGGTTTTAGCCTTCGTCGCGAGTTCCTGCGCCTCTTTGAACTTTCCGCACGACGCCTTCAGCGACGACTCCTTCGCAGCCTCCCACGCCTCCGTGGCTTTACGCTCGGCGAGTTCAACAGCTAAAGCGGCGGCTTGCGACGCCACCGCGTGCGCGCGCGTGTCCAAAACCCGGGCACGCGCGCATCCCGCCGCGTTGTGACTCCACGTCTGGAACGCCCACGTGACGGCTCGGCGCTCCACGCTGAGCAACAAGCGAACGGCGGTGACGCGCTGACGCACCGCGCGCCTCGCCGCGCCGCGCCACTCGCGGAACGCGGGTGCCACGCGGCGGTACGCCATCGCGCGGCTCAGTTCCTCGCACTGTAACCGGAACTCCTTGTCCTTCTTAGCGCGGTCGCGCCAGCCGAGAAATACCTTGTGCCGCCGGGCGTACACCCTGCGTTTGTCCGCCGCCTCCATCATCAACCTGCTTCGACGCATCGACGCCGCGTTGTGCTTCCAGGACCCGAACCGCACGTACAGCGACGTGTTCCGCATGTACGCCAGCCCCGCGGCGAGCCCGCGGCGTCGGATCTTCGCGTTTCGCCGAGCCTTCCATCCACGGAAGCACGATTGAATCTTAAGCGCGGCTCTGCGAATATCGCGACCGAACCGCCACCGCAACTCACCCATCATGTCATCCATCACACTCTCGCACGTGTCCCGGACGATCGAATCGAACTCTGTGCGTAAGTCGACGTCCCAGGAGATCACCACGCGTTCGTGCCACGCGCCGATAGCCTCCTTGGCTTCTAAATGTTTGCGCTCAAACGCCGCCGCTTCTTCGTCGATTTCGCGATAAGCGTTGGCCTCGCGCCGCCTTAAGTTTTCCAGTAGGTCGTCCATCTCCTGTGTGAGCACCTTGGAGACCGTGCCGAGGTAGTCAACCTTGGCGCGTCGCTCGCCTTTGCCGCGCCGTTCTTCCGCGTCCGCGCGTGCGACGTCGCCGAACCTATCGCCGACGACGTCGAATCGAAGCGGGTCGTCAATTTCCGTATCACGCTCCATCACGTTTATGTTCGTGATGGAGCTCGGGTGGACGTCTAGGGCACGTCCGATGACCTCCGCGGGCCGCGGGGGCGGCGGCGCGAGCGGCTTGAAGTCCCACTGCTCGTACAACGGCCTGCCTTTGGTGGAGAAGTGCAAGGGGAGGGATTCGTACGGCGACATCGGCGGCGGAGCTTCATTGAGTAGCCTCTCCAGTTTACCCGCGATGGCGTCCATGTCCCGCGCCCGTTGCACCGCCTTGGACGCCGCGTCGGTGATGCCGACGTTGTGGGCGGGTTCGGTCATCGGGCCGCCCCACCTGTTCGTGGGTATCGCGTCCGTTATCGTCGGTGGGTGGTCCGCGTCCACGACTGTGATCTTCGTCGCGGCTTTCTTCGCGGCGTCGGGCGAGGGCACCATTGGTTTTCGCTCCCACACCGCGTCTACGAGCGAGAGGTCCGCGAGCATGCTCCCCGGGTGGTGTACGTCATCATCGGAGGATTTGGGAGAGTGTACGTCCTCATCGGAGGAGTCCGGCTCGGCCATCGCGCGGGCGAAGATGGAGGTGAACGCGTCCACGGTGCCGACGGGTTTTCGCTTCTGCCCGGACGTCGCGTCGTCATCGTCCCCGTCGTCCCCATCCGTCGCGTTCTCCCGCTCGACGCGATGCAGTCGACCCATCAGGTGTTGCTTCTCGAGCGCCTCCCGCGGGTTTCTGACCCTAGCCGGCGTCCTGAGCACATGGTTCTGCTGCTCCGCCCACCGAGTTCCCCATTCCGGCATGGTCAGACTGCGGGAAGGTGTTGGCGCGGCATCCTCCTCCACCGCGCCCGCGGTCCCCCTCGCCTGCCATCGCTGCTGCGCCGACGGGTCGGGTGTCCACGACATCCTCACCCCCGTCGCCGATATCCCCGCAGACGGGATGCAGCCGACGCCCGGCTCCGTGTGGATCTCGGAAGGATCGGCACCGCGGTTGTTAGCCGGACTGGTTCCCCCGAAACGCTCTGCTGTGAGATCCGAGATAAGGAAGGCACCACATCCTACCGCACCCGTCGGGCCGCGCACGAGATGTCGGCCCGCGCGGTTGTGTCGCCTTCCATCCACGCCGGAACTCCCACGGCTCATCGGAAACGCCGTCGCATCACCCGCGCCCGTCCCACCCGCGCCACCGCGCGCGACGAGAACGACGGGGCGGTCGCGGTCAAGGTGTGGGAGGGCGGGGGCGACGGGCTCGTCCGTCCACCGGACTCCACGCTCATCGAACACATACGCGCGCGGTGGGATGCCAGCGGGTGGGACCTCGAGCGGCGATGGGATCTCGCAAAGGAGCTCTGGGCGCACGAGCGATCAAGGGCGGGTCTCACCGACGACTGGAAGTTTGGATGGCACGGCGCCAAATCGTACGTCGGCATCACGTACATGTGGGGAGACCCCGGGGCCGAGCGCGGTGAAGTGTTCCTGTCCAAGTACCTAATGCTGGACCCGAGGTTCGATAACGTCCTCGGGTGCCTGAGGCACGAGCTCGCGCACGCGCTCGTGGGGCCGACGGAGGACCACGGGCCGGTGTGGGTGAACGCCGCGAAGGCGCTTGGAACGCCGAGGGATTGGGCGACGGACACCACGGGAAGTTTTTACAACAGGCCGTTGGTGGTGGCGGGGTGGAGCGCGCACGACGTGGCCAACGCGACGGGGAACGCGTTCAAGCTGCCGCCGGAGTTGTTCGAGAAGAATGTGTGGGCGGGGGATGGGACGAGGACGGTGTTCACGGACCAGGACGGTAACGTCGTCATGTGAGGTTGCAATACTAGCGGAGCTAATCCTTCTTTTTCGACTCGACGCGCATGTACTTCGCGTTGCGCAGCATATCCAAGATCTCAACGGAGCATTTCTCCAGTGTCTCAATGGCATGCCGAGGACTGCATTCACGATTCATATTGATCGTGTATCCCGTCGGAAAAGCCTCGGGGTCACAAAGAATGGCGTCTCGATAGTTCCGGTTACGTCTCATGAGCTCCAGACGTTTCTCCCGTGTGCTCTTGAATAGTGTGACCCTCTCCATGGCCAGTGTCAGCGGTGTTTGACCATCTTTGTCGGCTATATTGACATCTGCACCGGCTTGTATGAGCAATGTCACCATACTGACTTTTCCTTCGTCAACAGCAACGGAAAGGGGGGTTCGACAGCTGTCATTCGACTTACATGTAAGGTCCACATCCGCTCCCGCGTGTATGAGCAGAGCAACAGTCGCAGTATTCGTGGGAAATCGGTTTGTATATGTTGTATACGTAGAATCAACCGCGTCGAACAGAGGCGTATTGCCTTCATCAGCTCTTTGTGCGTTGATATCCGCCCCCGCTTCTATCAATACCTTCGTCACCGCTGCGTGGCCATACTGAGCGGCGATGTGCAAAGCGGTGCAATATTCCTCTCCACAGTCCCGACTTATCCACCTGTTCACATCCTCCCCAGACTCTAGAAGGGCCTTAACCGCCGGCACGTTGCCGTGTTTTGCCGCCAAGAGCATAGGGTCGGCATCCCAAAAAATAGGTCGGATAGCCCCACGGTGTAACTTAAGTTGAGCTTTCATCTTCGCCTCGATCGATCGAACGCCGCCCACGCTCCACACCGCGTCCCTGTACGTCTTGTTCACCTGCGCCAAGTTGAGCGTATCCCTTAAATCGAGCTTTGGGAGAAGGTGCTCGGTGAACACGTCCGGCAACTCCGCGGAGATGGCCGAGAGGATGGATAGGTCGCCTCGTTTCAAGTAAACGATCGTCGCCGGGACGACATCGGCGCCGGGATCGTCCCTCTTCCTCTTCAGCGACCCCATCGTGCGGGCGGTCGGGAATGGCGGGAAAGAAAGCTCGCTTCATCGGTTTCGAGCTCTCGACGGTCCGAGGCGAAAAACGGGACTGACGTGTCGAGAGCCCAGGGACGCACCCCAGTCCGAGACGCGCGACGACCGAACGCATCCAACAGGTCGTCATGCAGGCCATCACTCAGCGTCCCGTCGGCGCCCCGGCGTCCGCATCGAACCTTTGCGCCCGCGTGAACGCTCGGGGACCCGCGAGATCCCACGCGCGTCCCGTGATTCGCGCTCGGGCGATATCCACCGGTGGAGGAAGCCCCGTGGACGCGGCTTGGCGCGGCACCGTCCCGAAGCAGAGCACGCTCCCGGTCAACCCCGACGGCTCCGTGGACTACGCGCGCATCGACGCGAGCCCGATATCCAAGGTGCTCACCGCGACGATCCGCAAGCTCCTCGTCGCCGAGGTTGGCGGCGTGGATAAGGATCCCCGGCCGTGGACGGAGTTTGCCGGCATCATGAACGCGGTGCGGGAGGTGAACGACATGGACGGCACCGCCCGGGACGTCCAGATCCGCGCCAAGCGTGTCTTCGGCGGCATCCTCCCCGCGCTCGGAATAGGGTGGATCCCGCCCATCTGGAAGAAGTTCATCAAACCCAACGCCCCGGACTGGTTCTCCAACTTTGCATTCGTGCTGGTCTTCACCAACCTCTTCCCGTGGCTCATGGGACCCATGGAGGGCGTGGACCACGTGGACGTACCGACCCCGGAGTGGATCAGAAAAACATTCGCCAACTTCCCAAAGACGGTACGGCTTCCACAGGCTGTCAAGGCGGAGCGGTGCAGGTTCCTGGAGACGTCCCAGTGCGCCAGCGTGTGCGTCAACACGTGCAAAGGTCCGTCGCAGGAGTGGCTCGGCGAAGACTTCGGGATGGACCTCCACATCCAGCCAAACTACGACGACTTCTCGTGCCAGTGGAAGTTCAGCGTCAAGCCCCCGCCGTTGTACGAGGACGCCGCGGTGATGGTCCCGTGCTTCTCCAAGTGCGACAGCGAGCACAAAGGGGAGAAGGATGCGTTTCGTCAGCAGGTGAGAGTCGCGTCGGGCGTCGGCGTCGTGGACGGGGTGGACACGTACACCGGGGAGACGTTGGAGCAGATCGCCAAGCGCGCGAGCGAGGCGGCGGTGCGTGACGCGCAGGCGGCGTACGCGGACGGTACGGCGGCGGACGCGGCGTCGTTCGGGGAACGTGCCGGCGAGGTGAAGAGCGGGGGCAAGTGCTGGTCGGTGGACGAGAAGAGGGAGGAGATGTCCAAGCTCCAGGCTTGATCGTAGTCCGCGTTGTGAAACAAGACCGCGTGTATTAAGAGTTATTTCTATCGTCTCTAGTCTACTAAAATGAGTCGCTATCTCCCTCTAAGTGTGTCAAGGACGGTGGTTGGGCCTGAAGTCGAGCAGCTGGACCGAGCCGGTCTTGCTCCCGACGGCGAGCGCGTCGCCGCAGACGCCGGCGCAGGAAGAAAAACCATCGGAACCCGCTCCGTCCAAAACAGTCACCGCCGCGCTCACCGGACACGCGTTCCCTTTGCTATTCCCGCTAGTATCGCCGTTCACATCGCCGATATTGTCGTGTCCGTCCCCGTTCCGAGTGTACACGATGACGCCGTCGGTGGGCGCGACGGTGATCAGCGCGTGTTCCGTCACGACCACGTCCGACACCGGCTGACCGTGGTCCGACATCGCCACCGCTAAAACACCGCCGACGGGATCCCACAGACAAACCTCGCCCACGTTGCCAACGCGGTACCCCGCCGCGAGCCACAGGAACGTGCGACGCCGATGCGGGTCCCCGCGATCCGGGCGAATCCGCCGGGAGCGGGTGCCGTCGCGGCTTGAATCGACATCGACGGTGAACGCCGCCGGGTCCTCGGGCCACTCGAAGAACGTCGCGCACATCGGAGCTCGTATCGCCTGCTCGTTCCCAGCGTGAGACGTCGCGTGAGACGTCGTTAGCGTCGTCAATACAACACCGGTGGCCACGTCGCGGACGACGATCTTGCCATCCGCGCCGCACGTCGCGCACAGCCGCGTAAACCCCAACCCGAACCCCACGTTCACGCACGACTCCGACGGGGGATCCGAAACGGTCATCGAGAGAATCGCGTCGTCGTGGTCCCGCCACGTCGTCGCCGGCGCGATGACCCGCTCGCCATCGATGCCACGTGGCACGTCCAGCAACTCATCGGTATCCACGTCACCGAACCGCCACAGTCGCAGCGTGGAGTCCCGGGAGGACGTGAGCAGCGTGACGGTACCGTCGAGCTCGGTGGACAGCGGCGATACGTGCCAGACCGCGTCCAGGTGTCCCCGCAGCGTCGCGAGCCTGGTACCGCGTACGAGGTCCCACACGACGACATCGCCGTCCGTGGACGCCGCCGCCACGAGCACGTCATCCTCGCCCTTCCGGTTCGGAACGAACACGATCTTGGTCACCGAACCGCCCTGCGTGAACTCCCGCGTCGGCTCCGAGGAACCAAACGTCCACGCGCAAATCTTACCGTCGGTGCCACCCGCGACTACACACCTCGGGGATGCGATTAAACTCGCCACCCACCCGCCCTCGCACCCCTCGAACCGCCGCAGCAGCTCCCACCCCGTCCCGCGCGTGACGGTCTCATCGCACGCGTACGCGAACACGCGTCCGTCCCATCCGCCGGTGACGCACACGCGGCCGAGGCCCGGGACGTGATCGACGAACTTCACGCACTCCACGGGCCTGGCGTGGTCGCAAAAGTCGCACCGACTGAACATGCCCTCGCGCCAACGCCCGCCGAGCTCGCGTTTGGCGGCGTACTCCCGCATTAACTCGCGTCGTTCGTGGTGGTGTGTGTGTACACGGCGCGTGTTGAAGGTTTGCGCGGGCTTTGGCTTTGGCTTTGTGCCGCGGGTTCGAGGACGGGGTGGGAGGTGTTTGGCCCAGAGCTCGTCTCGGCTGGCGGCGGAGCGCCACGCGCGGTTCACGCCGGTGGCCCGCGCGAGCGACCTCGGCGATAGCTCCCGGAGGACCAGTTCGTTCACCTCGGAAGGTAACGCGTCGAAGAGATCGAACGACGTGGACGGGACGTCGTCTGGAACATCGTCTGGAAGGTCGTCTAGAAGGTTCTCGTCCTCGTCCGTGATTTCGATCCGCGGGCGCTTGGACGAGTTCAAGGCGCCGTAGAGAGCCTCCAGGTCCTCACGTTCCACGCACTCGCGCGTGTCCAGCCCGGCCGCCGCGAGCGCCGCCTTCATCTCACGTATCGGCACACGGTTCCGTACGGGCGATTTTGGCGTCGGGTCAGCCGGTACCGTCTTCGGCTCCTCCTCCTCGACGATGTCTTCGCTCACGAACGCCGCTTCCTCATCCGCATCATCCACAACCACCGAATCCTCCACCACCTCCTCTTTCGTTGGTGGTGGTGGTGCCGGCGGGTGCTCGACGGGTTCTCGCGGGGGCGTACCGACGCGCACGTGTATCCTCCGCCTGGGCGGTGGCGTCGCTCGAGTCCGTTGCGGCGAGGTCGGCGGCGTCGGCGTCGGCGTCGGCATCAGTGTTTCCTCCATCGGTGTCTCCTCCGTCGGTGTCGTCTCCGCCACCACCGCCGGTGTCGAGGGGGTGGGGGGCTCCAGCGTGAAGGACGGTGGACGCCGCGGCGTGGTCGTTCGAGGCGACCGCGGGTCCCTCGGCCGCGTCGGCGTCCGCGTCGGCGACGGCAGCGTCGTGACCGTCGCCGGTCTGGGAGGCGGCATGGGTGATACCTTATTCGGCCGTGTGCGTGTCCCCGCGAACCGATCTCTGAGGGACCGCAGCGACGCCGCTATCCTCGACGCCGCGGATGACCGTGAGCGCATCTGCTCCAGCGCATCCCTCCGCTGCGTTCGATCCGTCTCCGGGGCTGGGCGGCGGACGGGGCTGGGCGACGGATGGACGGGGGTCTTCTTGGAGGGGAAGAAGCTCCTGAAGTAGGAGTAGGATGATGCGCGCGGCTGCTTGCGTTCCCGAGGCGGGGTGGGTGTCGCCGCGGGTTTCGCCGCGTGAGGCGGCGAGACGTGCGAGCGACCCCCCGCGGGCCGCGTCGTTGTCCTCCTCTCGGACGAGCGTATCATGTCTTCGTATCCATCGTGGCCGGGTCGGCGCCTGCTCGACGCAATGTGATGTCTGAAAATACTTCCACTCTCGGCTCGTCCGATATGGATGGGGAAGGGTTCGTGGCGTCCAGACCTGCGCGCGCGGCGCGCACGCGGAGGGTCGACACCCTATCCCACGCGATGAGCGCATCGCCGCTGGGTGGTGGGTGGGACGTCGACTTCGTCGCGCGTAACGCGCGCGACGCACCGGATGCACCGGCGTGTTGCGAGGTTGGGGATGACGGAGCTGTCGGCACCCGGCTCTCGTGGCGCGAGCTGGACGAGCGCGTGGACGCCGCCTCGCGGGCGATTGGCGCGTGCACCCCGCCCGGCCGTCGCGTGATGTGCGTCGCCAGGGACGGTATCGCGCCGCTCGTCGCGCTGCACGCGTGCTACCGTGCGGGCCGGTCCTTCGTCGCGACGGACCACGCGTCGTGGCCCGCGACGCGACTCGCGGCCATCGCCGCCGACGCCCTCTGCGTCTCGGCGGTGTGCGCCGACGACGACGAATCGACACGCGCCCGCGGGTGGTTCGGCGATACAATCGATGCGTACGTATCCCTAGAGTCCATGGACGCGCGAGACGACACAGCTGTGTCGGCACCCTCGGCACCCTCCACCTTGGTCGGCGACCCGAGATGGCGAGAACTCTACGTCGCGTACACAAGCGGCAGCTCCGGCTTCGGCGCCAAGGGAACCGTCGCCACCGTCGACGCCGTGTTCCGCTACTGCGCCGCGAAGATGCGGGTGGAGGCCATCGACAGCACGGCCCGTGTGTGCCTGGCATCCAACACCACGTTCGACATATACCCAAGCGATGCGTTCGCCGCCGCGGCCGCGAGGTCGTGCGCGGTTGTTTCGTCCAGGGCGTCGATGCAAGCGGACTTCGCGAGCGTGCTCCGCAATGGGGACGTCACGCACGTGTGCTGCACGCCGACGCTGTTCTCGCTCGCGCAGTTGCCGAACGGGTGGGATGACGTGCCGTCGATGCGATGCGTCACTCTCGCGGGGGAACGGATGTCGACGGAGACGCTCGAGCGTTGGGGCGGGCCGAATGAATCCGAGGAGACAGACAAAGGAAGAAGTACTTCTACACGGGGTCAGTTGTTCAACGCGTACGGCGCGACGGAGGCGACGGTGCTGCAGACGTACGCGGTCATGTCGATCGGCGACGACCCGGGGCGGGTCGGGAAGGCGTACGGCGATTGGGATTTCGCGGCGGTTCACGTCGTGAAACGCGGAGTGGACGGAGACTTGGTCTTCCTCGAGCCCGGTTCGCAGGGCGAGGTTGCGTTTTCGGGCCGGTGCGTCTCGGGCGGGTATTTGAACGATCCAGTTCGGACGACGAATGCGTTCTTGGAGACGGGGGACGACATCGGGCGCGTGTACATGACCGGCGACGTGGGGTGGATCGATACACACGGGCACTTACGGCTGGTGGGCAGGGCGGACAGGCAGGTCAAGATCCGCGGCGTGAGGACCGAACTGGACGAAATCGAGACCCACGTCGCTTCGTGCGTCGACCTCGTAGAAGACGCCGCGGTGGACCACGACGCAGACACACGCGCGGTCACCGCGCACGTGCGGATCCGCGGGTTCGATGGGTACATGCCACGGATACACGAGTGGATATACGCGCGGGCGTTGGAGCAGCACGTGCGTCGGATCGCGCCGGTCCACGCGGCGCCGACTCGATACGCGTTTTATGAACGAGAACGGTGGCCGCTCACGTCCAGCGGCAAGACGGACAGAGTGGAACTGACTCGACGGCTCGCGGACGGTACGCACGCGGTTTTCAGGCCGCGACGCGTGGTACCCGAGGTCGGGCTGGAGGCGACGCTCGCGGCGGCGTGGGCGGCGTCGCTCGGTCTGAGCGTCGCAGACGTGGGCGCGACGGATTCGTTCGACGCCTTGGGCGGAAACTCGTTAAACGTTCTGGACGTTTCCAGACGTCTCGCGAACGACCCACGCCTATCACGTATACCCGGGTCTACCGAGGCTTCGAGTGGTGGACCGCCGCGGGGATCGGACGCGGGCATCGTGGACGGAGAGGCGGCGGCGCTTCTGCGGAGGGACGACGATGAACCCGCGGCGTGCGCGGCGGGAATCGTTGAAGGACCGTTCGCGCCGTGCGAGATTCTCGCCAGGCCGGCGCTTCGAGACTACGCCGCGTACCTCATCGCGCAAGGTGTCCGATTCATCGGCGACGACGCCGACAATGCTAAAGGGACTGCGAATGACTGCACCGATGGGTCCGCGGAAGAAGGCGGTGACTCGCTCGAGCGGTGCGCTCTCGCCGCGTGCGGACTCGGCGTCGTCCCCGCGGTCCGTTCGCTTTTGAAATCTGGAACGACCCCCCGCGGCTCGTACCTCCGCGCCGCCGCCGCGAGCGTCGAACCCACGCGCGCGTTCGATGCAGTCGCCGCGCTGTTGAACGCCGGCGCGGACCCGAACGATGCCTCGGAGAAGGGAACGCGTGCGACGCACATCGCCGCGGCGAGGGGTAACGCGGCTGTTCTAGAAGCGTTGCTAGACGCGGGCGCGTTCGCCGGCGCCAAGGACTTTGATAAACAGACAGTCCTCCACCTCGCCGTCAGGAGCGGGGACGTGGCCACGACGCGCGTCGCGGCGTGCGCGTGCGCGTGTCTGAGGACCAGGGAAGGGGGTCTGGAGTCCTGGGACAGGTGGAAACGAACCGCGGGGGCGTGGGCGTTGAGATTCGGCGACGCCGAGAGTCTCTCTATACTCCGCGACGCCGGCGCGAAACTCACGGGCTTGGAGCGCGACGTCTCGGAGTATACCCACGGCGGTGTCACACATCACGGCGAACTCAGCGAGCGCAGCGAGGTACAGATGCGGAGCAGGCCGGCGCGCAAACGCGGCGCGTCGGCGGAGGTCATCGAGGCGCTGACCCGCCGGTTGGACGAACATTGCGAGGACGTCGCGACGGAGGCGGCGTCCGCGTTGAGGGAGCTGGTCTGCGCCAACGCCGAGAACAGGCGGGCGTCGCGCGACGCGGGCGCGGTGCCCAAGCTACTGCGTCGTATCCGCGCGTTCACGTGCGTCGAGTCCATCGGGGCGTTGAGGAACATTGCCAACGACCCGGTCGCGTCGAACGAAGCCGGCGAGCTCGGAGCCGTGGACGCGCTCGTGGACGTGATACGTACAAACGCGGCGTCCGTCTCCCTGGGGGCCGGGGGACGCGTGGACGGGGATGCCAGGCGGGCGGTGTTCGCCGCGGGGAGTGCGTTGCGGTCGCTGACGCTGAAGGACGCGGCGAACGCGGAGCGGGTGTCGCGGCTCGAGGGAGTCTTCAACCTGGTGGAAGCGGCCGGGGACGATACTACGACTTGGGGCGACGCGGACCCAGAGGATCCGGATTAGACGGCGCGTGTACGTACAAGTAGGACGATAGGCATAGCTCCAACGCGCGCTTTTAGTATTAAAACGAACAAACGAGTCTATCCGGGCGCGCGTCGCGGCTTCGACCGAGGCGTGAGGTACCCTGGTGATAAAACCAGGAGAACCTTTCACCCGTTCTTCGCTCCGACGGCTTAAGCGTCGACGATGGTCACCTCAACCTCGACACCGGGCTCGATGGAGATGGAGGTGATCTGCTTGACGACGTCGGCGGGGGAGTGGAGGTCGATGAGGCGCTTGTGGATGCGCATCTGGAACCTGTCCCAAGTGTTGGTACCTTCACCGCAAGGCGACTTGCGGACGACGAGCTTGAGAATCTTGGTGGGCATGCGCACGGGGCCCTTCACCTTGAGGCGCTTCTCCTTGGCGCCGCGGATGAGATCCGCGCACACCTTCTCGAGGTTCTTAACGTTCTTGGAGGTGAGGGTAATGCGGATGCGGTGAACGCGGGGAGCGTCACCCTCATCGCCCTTGGCACCAGGAGCCTTGTAAGGAGCAGACATCTGAGGTTTGGGGGAAGATCGGGGGAGGCGAGGTCAGCGCGTCGCTCGTTGGATGTGGATAAAGGTACGTGATCCCAGGTCAATTCGCGGCGGCGCACGATACTAACGGCGTCTCAAGGCCCGATCGAGGCCCGGATGCGCACTCCGGGCGCCCGGCGTCCGCGCGGGAGGCTTCCAACCCTTCACGTTAGGGTTTTTAGACGCCGATGCCGGAGAACCGCCGTAAACCGCGCTCGAGACGGTCGCGCGAGCCAAATGAGGCGCGTGCACGCACCTTAATAAGTTTGCTTAAGGAAGTGAATCCCGCGAGTCAGACGCCCACAAGGTAGGACCTGTCACTGACGGGTACAAAAGGGCTCGCCGGCCGCGCGACGGCGGATTTTATAAGAATCTTCAGGAGAAAAGAGTCGCGGCTGATTGATTTCTCAAATAGACAATTACGTCACTAGACCTGACTAAATGCAAACCTAACTGTTTATTTCACGAGTAATACATACTCTGTGACTGTTTCACGTACGAAAAACGGCCGAAGGAGTTGGTCAACCGTCTCCCGGGTTCTCCGTTTGAAAAAGCAAAGAGATCTTCGGCGCGACTCCCGCCGCCCCGAGTCATAACCGACGGCGCTGTAGGTGACGACGCAGCGGCAAAGATGAGTCTCGCATTCGATGAGTTCGGGCGTCCCTTCCTGATCATCAAGGTGCGTCCAACGCCGAAGATCCCCGCACCGCGCGTCACGATCTGGCGCTCACGCCTTCCCGCCCACGGGCAACAGAAGGCCGATCTGGAGTGTGCCCACCAAGCGACGGCGTCGCAGATCGAGCCTCGATCGCTGACCCACACACTCTCTTTTTCTTCCCACAGGACCAAGGCATGAAGAGCCGAGTCCGCGGTATCGAGGCCCAGAAGGCCAACATCCAGGCGGCGAAGGCTGTGGCGCGCACGCTCCGCTCCTCCCTCGGCCCCAAGGTGCGCGCGACGACCAAAAAGAGCAGACGCGAAAACCCCCAACCGCCCTCCCCAACCACCCTTCCCCCCGCGATGAAAAATACCGCCCGCTGACCACCGCACCCACACATCGCGATCGAACCAACGCAGGGTATGGACAAGATCCTCCAGAGCGGCGACGGCGACATCACCATCACCAACGACGGCGCCACCATCCTGCAGGAGATGGAGGTTGAGCACCAGATCGGCAAGCTGCTGGTGGAGCTCTCGCGATCGCAGGATTACGAGATCGGCGACGGGACCACCGGAGTCGTGGTTCTCGCGGGGTCCCTCCTGGAACAGGCCGAGGTGCTCCTGGACCGCGGCATCCACCCGCTGCGCATCGCGGAGGGTTTCGAGATGGCGTCCAAGGTTGCCGTCACCGAGCTCGATCGCATCTCGGAGACGTTTGAGTTTTCCCCAGACAACCCGGAGCGTTTAGTGGAGACGTGCATGACCACGCTGTCGTCCAAGATTGTCAACCGGTGCAAGCGCGAGATGGCTGAGATCTGCGTCAAGGCTGTGATGGCCGTGGCGGACTTTGAGCGCAGGGACGTGAACCTCGACCTCATCAAGGTTGAAGGGAAGGTTGGCGGCAAGCTCGAGGACACCGTGCTGGTCAACGGCATCGTCCTCGACAAGGACATCTCGCACCCGCAGATGGCGAAGGAGATCAAGGATGCCAAGATCGCCATCCTCACCTGCCCCTTCGAGCCCCCTAAGCCCAAGACGAAGCACAAGATCGACATCGACACCGCGGAGAAGTACGAGGAGCTCCGCCTGCAGGAGGAGAAGTACTTCAAGGACATGGTTCAGCAGTGCAAGGACTCGGGCGCCACCCTCATCATCTGCCAGTGGGGCTTCGACGACGAAGCCAACCACCTTCTGATGCACGAGAAGCTCCCCGCCATTCGCTGGGTCGGCGGCGTCGAGCTCGAGCTCATCGCCATCGCCACCGGCGGCCGCATCGTCCCGCGGTTCCAGGAGCTCAGCTCTGACAAGCTCGGCGCGGCGGGTTCCGTCAAGGAAGTCGCCTTCGGCACCACCAAGGACAGGATGATCGTCATCGAGGACTGCGCCGCATCCAAGGCTGTCACCGTCTTCGTCCGCGGAGGTAACAAGATGATGGTAGAGGAGACCAAGCGCTCCCTCCACGACGCCATCTGCGTCGCGCGGAACCTCGTGCGGTCCAACAAGATCGTCTACGGCGGCGGCTCTGCCGAGATCGCGTGCGGCATCGCGGTGGAGGAGGCGGCGGATAAGATCCCGGGCGTGGAGCAGTACGCCATGCGCGCGTTCGCCGAGGCGCTCGATGCGATCCCCACGGCGCTGGCGGAGAACAGCGGGCTGCCCCCCATCGAAACCGTCGCGCAGGTCAAGTCGCAGCAGCTCAAGGTTAAGAACCCGAACATGGGTGTGGATTGCAAGGAAACCGGCACCAACGACATGAAGGAGCAGGGCGTGTTCGAGACCCTCATCGGGAAGCAGCAGCAGATGCTGCTCGCCACGCAGGTGGTGAAGCTCATCCTGAAGATCGACGACGTCATCACCTCGGGCAAGTACGATTAAGGGTCGACGGGTCGGTGGTGAACGGAAGGGGGTCGGGACGGTGAGAGCCGAGCACTTTTAGGCAGCATTTTTTGTGAATTGAAAGGAACATGGTTTCAAAAACGCGTCTCGCTGAAACCGACTTTGACTCTTTGACCGGTACCGCCTTTCAATTTTCATCGGCAAATCCGTTTTTGGTTCTTGAGAGGAAAAAGCAACGTTGGTGTGCACCGATAAACCAATCGCGTGTGGCACCGGAGGCTCGACGGAGCGGCGGGGTGACCGATACTCGTGGTGCTCGCGTGCCGGGGAGCGTAGATTAGACGATAGCCATGTCGGCTGAGGGCGACGAGCCAGAGACGACCGGCGATGCGGTACGCCACGCCCCGCATTGATGCCCTCTCGTGAAAATCCAACAAAAGCCGTTTGCGGACGTGGACCCCGACCCTCACCCGTGCCCTCCCTTTACCATCCCCGCAGAACGATTACATCATGGAGCTGTACGGCGACGACGATCCGGGAGAGCCGGAGGAGCCGGAGCCGGAACCCGAACCGGAGCCCGAACCGGAGCCCGAACCGGAGCCCGAGCCGGAGCCGGAGCCAGAGCCAGAGCCAGAGCCCGAGCCAGAGCCCGAGCCGGAGCCCGAGCCGGAGCCCGAGCCGGAGCCATCGCCGGAACCAGAGCCTGAACCATCGCCAGAGCCATCGCCGGAACCAGAGCCGGAGCCCGAGCCCGAGCCGTCACCAGAGCCCTCCCCGGATCCCCACCCGGAGCCATCGCCGGAACCGGACCCATCGCCAGAGCCCGAGCCGGACCCGTCGCCCGAGCCCGAACCGTCACCGGAGCCTTCCCCGGAGCCCTCCCCGGACCCGCCCGAGACGGACGTCAGCGACGATGTGGACGTCGACGAGCTCCTCGACGACCTGGTCCTGGAGATCGAGGTGGAGACGGCGCAGAACGACGCCGCGGTTGTGATTCAGGCGGCGCATCGCGGACGAGCCGCTCGAGCCGAGATGCGAGCCCGGGAACAAGCCGCGGTACGGATACAGGCCGTCACGCGCGGCAGGTCCATCCGCAAGGAGGCTGCGCAACAGCAACACGCGGCGACGAAGATACAAGCGCTTCACCGCGGCAGGGCGGCGAGGAAGGATGCCGACGCGCGAAGAAGAGACGCGTCTTCGGGGGTGGGAGGGTCGGATACGTTCGATGGGGAAGTGGACGCAGTGGTCGATCGCATCGTGGAGGCTGCCGCGGTGGACCAATCGGTCGACGAGGACGAGGTGGACGAACTCGCGGACACGCTGGTCGACACCGCGGCGGCGGACGCGGAGAGACACGCCGCCGCGGTCAAGATACAGGCTATACACAGGGGCGGAGTCGGGCGGAGAATCGCGTCGAATGTCAAACGCGCCGACGACGACGAGTCTATGGGCAAACACTCAGACGACGATGAGGCGGCGCCCGCGGACCCGGTGCGCCGCGCGGAGATGGAGCTCGAGCGGCTCATGTCCCCGGACCTCGAGCCCTTACCCGAGCCCGAGTCCTCCGTCGACGAGCTCACCGGCGAGTTGCACCAAACGTCGAGGTCCGCGCTCGAGGAAGCCACACGATTCGCGGAGGACCTCGCGAACGAGGCGGAGGATTTGAACAATTTGAACGACGACGACTTGAACGACGACGACGATGACGCGGACGATGACGAGGAGAGGGGATCGGAGATTGACGGCGTGGTGGTGCGTAGGGACCCGGACCCGCCTTCTTCGGTGTCGCGAGAACTCGAACTCGACGAGGAGGAGAGCTTCGAGTACGCCGCCATGCGGTACGACGGCGGCGAGGTCGCCGCACCGGTCGCCGCCGTGTACTCTCCCACGCGTCGTGAACCCAAACGGATGTTCAAGCCCAAGAAGTCCGCGGCGCAGCGCAGGCTGGAACGGCTCGGGATCAAGAAGCCGGAGGAGGATGAACCAGAATCGGAGGTTATAAGCGACGCGAACGCGGTGCTGGGCACGGCGAATGAACTCGCCGAGCGCCGGCGTTTGATGGCGGAAAACTTCGAGCGGCTCATCAGCGGCCAGGACGCGTTCATCCTGGAGGACGAGTTACTCGGCGGACACTCGCCCACGTTCCAGCCCACGCAGTACAGGCCGTCGCCCACGAAACAGCGGATTCCGATTTACCAAGATCCGGAACGCGACGCTGAGATTTCCGTTGAGCTTCGAGCTCGAGAGCGGGAGCTGGTGTGGCGCCGCGAGAAGCGCGAACGCGAGGAGAAGGCGCTTGACGCCGAGCGTCGACGGTTCGAGGTTCTTAAACGGGAGTTGGAGGAGATCGAGTCGCGGCGACGGGATCAGACGTACGAGAAGGAGAGACGGAAAGAGGAGGAGATGGAGCTCAGGAAAATGCGCATGGAGAACAGGCGGCTCGAGCGGCAGGTGGCCAACGACCGCGCGGAGCTCGACGGCCGCCACGCCGCTCCCGTCGGCAACCGCAGACCGCCGCATGACAACAACGGCGACAGACCTGACGTCGGCAGGCACAAAAACGCGCCGCTGTTCAAGCGCATGGAGAAGGCGTACCACTTCAACGTGGAGATGGAAATCGAGCGCGAGCGAAAAGAGGTGCTCGAGAAGAGACGCGCCAAGATGTACGGCGCCAAGCCGGGTCTGTCCTACGCGCAGCTACAGGTCAGCCGGGAACAGGAGGCGAAGACGCCGACGTGGCAAAAGGGTAAGGCCGGGCAAGGCGTCCCGCCCGGTGGCTTGCCCCCGATTCGTTCCTCGGTCGAATCGCTCGGAGACGCACCCGGTCATCGGATGACCCGGTTCGAGCGCCTTCGCCGCGAAGAAAAAGCCCGCGCGCGACGCGAAGAGATCGCCAAGTACGAGCTCGCCGATCGCAAGCGCCGGTACGGCGAGCAGGTTCGCAAAGAGTACAAGCCGCACGTCAGCGAGAAGGCCCGGGCGCAGCTGTTGAAACGAAAAGACGTCGCCCGCCCGGGGTTCGAGGAGTACCACGCCGATTCCCTCGACGCCCTCTCGCCGGGCGCCGCGGGAACGGACGCAACACCGGCGTTGCCCCGCATCGTGCCCAACCGCGAGGTGGCGCATGAACGCGGCCAGGAGGTGTTCTTCGAGTACGACGTGCACGGGCGGAAAGTGCTGGTCGATCCGTACGAGGAACACGACATGAACTCACCGTTCCGGCCGCAGAGGCCCGGCGCGAAATTGGCGCCGAGCCCGCGGCGGCCCAGGCAAAAACAGCCGCCGCGAGAGGAACCACTCATCAAGAACCCAGCCCGACGCCTGGCTCCGGACCAAAACGTTCGGCACTCGCAGGAGATGACCCCGGCGGAGCACTTAGAGCGACTCGGCGAGGAGCGCCACCGGCTTGAACGCGAGCTGCTCAGCGTCGAGTACACCTATCGTAACGGGCGGCTGGTCGGGCGGCCCGTGCAGCGCCAATCGTTCGGATCGCCCGTCGCCACCGCGCGGGTACCCTCGCGCGGGCACCCGTCATGGCCGGAGTCCGCCGGCACGGACGGGTACGTCGGGGGAGGCGAGTTTATCCCACAAGATTACATACCGCAGGCTGCGTTTGACGAGATTCCAGTGGGGGGCGGAAACGGCGGCGGCGGCGTCCTCTCCGAGACAGCCGTGAACAGGCACGCCGCGCGCGAGGACCAGGAGCGAAAGAAGGGCAAGGGCTTCAGGACCATGCTCCGCGAGCGTCAGCTCGCGGCCGTGGAGGCGAGGATGTCGAACGAACAGACGCCGACCCCGCCGCCGCGACCAAAGCCCGAGTTCGCCAACAGACCAGCGCCTCGACGCCACCCGCCGCCGCCGCCGCCGCGACGCCACCCGCCGCTCGCCGAGACGCCCGTCGTCCCTGCGCTCACCCCCGAGGAGCTCGAGGAGATCATCGCCAACGCGGGCCCCGACGACGTGCCGCCGCAGAACGTACGTCTCAGCCGGCCTACGTTCAGCGCGGTGTACGACGAGTCTCCGATGCCAAAGCCCCGGCGAGAGAGGACGGAACCGGAGGCGCCGCAGCTGTCGCCTACGCAGCTGCAGGCGATCATCGACACCGCGGGTCCCGACGATGTACCTCCGATCGTCGGGAGCGTGGGGGCGCGCGCGGTGAGCTGGGAGGACAGGCCGGCTATGTCGCGGGCCAACTACGAGGCTACCCGAGCGCTCGCCGAGGAGGAGGAGGCTGCGAGAGTGCGAGCCGAGGAGGAAGGGGAGAGGCTCGCGAGGCTCAGCGGCGGCGACGAGGACGTCATGCTCGGCGTGGAGACGCTCGTGGCTGCGGATACGTTACCGCCCGGTGTCGGCATCGGCGGCGCGGAGACCGACGGCGATGAGGAGGACTTCGACGAGGAGGACTCTGACGAGGAAGATGGCGAGGAAGTCGACGCCGGCGATTCGCCAATCGGTTCGCCCGGCGGAATAGAATTTGCGGTAGCGGAAGAAACCAACCGCGCCGACGACGAGATTGGTGATGATGTCGCGTCTGGGGAGGAGGAAGACGGCGAGGCCCACGTCGAGGAGGAAGAAGACGCCGGCGAAGAGCACGCCACTGATCATGACGATGAAGGGGAAGCCGCCGACGAGGATGAGGACGCCGCGGAAGAGATGAAGAAGGACGACGGCGAAGACGAGGAGAAAAACGAATAGAGCGTTTCCTTGGACCAGACGTCGCGTCCCGTGCTTTTCGAAGTCTCGGAGACGGTGATTAGTGCGCCGAGACCGTTCCGAGATAGCCACCAGTAGAACGTGTGAACACCGTTAAGCGTCGAGCGCGCCGGAAACTGGCCACACGCGCACGCGCGACCCCACCGCACCTTCCCCACACCCGCCCACCAACCATGCTCGTCCGTTCTCGATACGGCTCCGCGCTGCTCCTCGCCCTCGGCATGATCTCCGCGCACGTCGCCGACGCTTACTACTACGGCGGATACGTGCGATACGGCGGCCCGGCCGTGGTCCGGCGCACGGTCGTCGTCCGAGGCCGCCGCGGTCGCTGGGGCCGCAGGCTCGCGCAGGTGGACGAAGAAGAACGCCTCGACGCCATCTCCTACCTGGCCGAGTCCCCCACGATGGCTCCCTCCATGTCCCCCGCCGCCGCCGTCACGGAGGAGGCCGACGACGCGGTCGAGTGCGATACCATCCTGGATATCGTCGAGACGCGCCCGGAGTTTTCCTCCTTCGCCGAGGCGCTCTCCGACCTCCCGAGGCTCCGCGAGGCCATGAGCGACGCCGAGCGCACCGACACGCTCTTCGTCCCAACCAACGACGCCATCGAGTCGCTCCTCGAGTGGGGCGGTTTCGTCGACCGCGCCGAGGTGCGCCCCACGGGAACCGGCATCCTGAAAACCCTATATGACCTCGCGACCGTCGTCTCGTCCGACGGTTCACGTGCGATTTACAACCTCTTCTCGGGATCCTCAAACCCGATAACCCTCGCCTCACCACCTTCCTCCCCATCCATATCCCCCGAACAAAAACGTAAACAGGGCATCCAGGACATGCTCGGTAACGTCTCCCTCAAGGCCCTGATCATCGCCTACCACGCCGTCCCCGGCGCCGTCTACTCCGCCGAGGACCTCAAGACCATCGGAGCCGACGGACCGCCCGAGAATTACCTCGACACCGCGCTGGCGCGAATCCTCGCGTCCGCCGAGCTCGACGGCGACGACGCCGACTCCCTCGACCCCGACGCCACGTCATCCGCGTCCGAGCCCCTGTACATCGACGAGTTCGACGGCGACGTGTACGTCAAGGGCATCGGGTCCGAGGCCAAGGTGGTCACCGCCGACATCGCCGCGTGCAACGGCGTGGTACACGCGGTGAGCCACGTGTTGCTGCCGCTGGACGGCGACGGCGAGCTGTCCGAGGAGCAGAAGGCGAGGATCGCGGAGATTCGCGACCGATCCGACCGACTCGTCGCGGAGAAGCTCGACGACGTCACGGAAGAAGAAGAAGGCGATGACGCCGCCGCCGCGCCCGAAGCCGCTCCCGAGGCGGACGACGACGCGGAGACGGAAGCCGACGAAGACGAAGGCGAAGAATAATCACCCGCGCCGTCACCGCGTGAACAAACATCGGAGCCACGGTGTCGTTATCGTGTCGTGATCACATCTCCCTGGTCTTCTGCTTCAATGGTCCTCTTCTTTCATCTTCCCATACCTCACATTCATGATCCGTCATAAAGTGCACGAGAATTTCACGATTCAAAATGTGAGGTCCATCGCGATAAACCCCGTAAGAACATGAAAGAAGAGGACACGAAGTTGCACGATAACGACGCCGCGGCTCACCCGCCCGTCCGCTTGAAATACGAAAAATACACACGAACACCTCTCTCACGCGCCTCGTGTGTCTCTCTTTTGTTTACCTCTATTCTTCGAACTACTAAAATGTAAAATCTATTTCGGCGGCGGCGGCGGCGGCACGCCCATGCCCGGAGAACTCCCCGTCCGTCCCGGCGGCGGCGGCGGCGGCATACCCATCAGCATACCCCCCATCGGCGGACCTCCCATACCGACGCCCATGTGCGGAGGCGGCGGCGGCGGCGGACCGCCCATCCCCATCCCCATTCCCATCTGCGGCGCCATCATCCCCATCCCCATCCCCATCGGCGGCGGCGGGTACCCCCCCCCCGCCATCATCGGCGGCGGAGGCGGCACTCCCCTGGGCGGCGGCGGAGGCGGCACGCCCGCGCTCACTCCCGCGGCCCCCATCGCCCTCGGCGGCGCCGGCGGTGGCACGTCGCTCGCGTCCCACGCGGTCACCTCCGCCTCGAGCGCGTCTCCCTCCTTGGCTCCGATTGGGAGCTCAACCTCGACGACGGGCCCCGCGCCGGCTGGGCCGCCGGGGACCTGCACGCGGACGTGCGTCGCGCCGTCCTCGCCGCCGCATCCGCTCGGCACGGTGAACCTGACGTACTTGTTCGCATCGGCCTCGTCCGTGTCATCCGTCAGGGGCGGGTCCTCCTCGGGCGGCGGTGGGATGCCGGTGATCGTGGTGAGGTCCCCGGCGGTGGTGGCGGTTCCCGTGCCCTTCTTCTCCGCCGCCGCGGGTGCGGCGACGCCCTTCATCGCTATGTTGGACGTCTTCTTCAGGCCCACCGGGAACGCCATCTTGGATCCCGCGAGCGGCTTCGCGGGCTTCACCGCGAGGTCCTTCGAAGCGACCGCCTTTTTCGATCTCTTCCCTTTGGCGGTGGACTCCTTCTCGAGCTCGGCGAAGTACGCGTTGCGCTTCTTCTCGGCGAGCCGACGGGCCTCCTCCGCCTTTGGGTCATCCGCCGCGTTCAGCATCGTGCGCGAGTGGCGGACGATACGCCTGTGCGCGCCCCGTTGAGTTCGAAAGTCTCGAGGCGACTGGGCACATCAACGGGTTCTCGCAAACTCCTCGACGGACGGAAACTCGACAGCCTGTCCAGCTGTCCGTTGAGAGACGAGTTCAAACGCGCGTCCCGTCCGCGATCCACATCGCGAAGCGCACGTCCGTCATGTCGCTTCGCGTCCACCGCACCATGCGACTCTCCGCGTTGTGCGTCGCGTTGCTGCTGGTCGTCTCCGGCGGCTTCGTCCGCGCCGACGAGGCCGGAGCGTGCGACGCGGGCGATGGTTCCTGCCAGGCTCCCGTCGAGACCCCGCAAATCGTCAACGAGGCACCCCCGCAAGAGCCGTCTTGCGTCGCCGAGAAGAAGGAGCTCACGGCCGCGCTCGAGAACGGCAAGGCCAACGCGGCGCTCCTCGCGCGTTCCAACGCCGAGAACGTCGAGCTCAAGACGCAGCTCGACACCACGTTGGATCAGACGAAGCAGTGGCAGACCAAGGCTGTCGAGTTCGAGGGCACCGTCGACTCGCTGAGATCTCAGGCTGCGGAGATCGAACAGGTCAGCTCCGGACTCTCCGCTGAGATCGCGCAGCTCAAGCCCCAGCTCGAGGCTGCGCTCGTGGCATCCAAGCAGTGGGAGACCAAGGCTTCCGATGCCGAGGGCGTCGCCGCCGAGCTCAGATCCAAGGCTTCCGAGGCTGAGGGCGTCGCCGCCGAGCTCAGGTCCAAGTTTGAAGCCACCACGCAAGCCACCGAGGGCCTCCCCGCCAAGATCTCCGAGCTCGAGCGCAGACTCGCCGAGGCCCTCACCGACAAGAACGCCGCCGAGGAGGCCCTCGAGGACTTCGACAGGGTCATCACCGACGCGTGGCTGCCCCACTGGCTCAACAGGGACATCGAGTTTGTCCGCGGCGAGCTCCGACAGCTGTATCGCGCATTCGTGAAGGTTTCCCGATCCGTCCTGGACTCGTGGGGAGTCCTGGAACGATACGACGAGTTCTACGCCAAGGCGATCACCGCTTTAGAGCCGCACGTCGCGCACGTGACCGACATCCTCATCGCGTGCTACGGCAGGGTCGTCGATAAGGTTGACGAGCTCAAAGCCAGGTGGCTCAAGGGGAGGGACAACGTCGTCGACTTGATCAAAAACTTTCGCGAGGCGGGCAAGCGCCGGCGCGAGCACGAGGCGTCGATGCGCGGTTTGAACCCCGACCGCGACAAGCGCGAGGACGAGAAGGCGGCGTACTCGAATGAGTACTGGAACAGGCAGCAGCAGCGGCTCGGGCACCTCGGCCAGGATTCGAAGGAGGTTTGGAAGTTCGTCTCTGCCAAATTCGGCGGCTGGTACGGCGCGGGCAAGACGCGGGTCCAGGAGCGGTACAGCACCGTGAAGACCTCTTACAAGCACAGGGTCCTCCCGCGCATGGCGCAGTGGAGGCTCGCGCTCGCGACGCACGCCAAGCCGCTCGCCGAGCGTATCGTCGCGAAGTACCCCTCGTTTCCCACGTGGGTCAAGGAGACCCTCGGTAAGGTTGAGTTTCCACACGAGAGCGCCGACGACGTGTCCATCTGGGTCGGCGATTTACTCGGTTACGTTCTCGGCGCCATGGGCATCGTCTCCGTGCTCTACTGGACCGTGTTCCGAAAGACTTGGGTGGATGATCTCCCCGACGAGGCGTCGTTTGACCTGAAGCACGTCCCCGCGGGCGACGGCACCATCGTCGGGCAAGCCATCGGCGGCGGCGCGGATATCAAGATTGTGCTTCCGTCCGTCACGTCCGCGGCCGATTGCGACATCCTCGTGTCCGATGACAAGGTGCTGGTGAACGCGTACAAGATGGATGACGGAACCTACTACCACGAGGTTAAGGTGCGGGTGCCCAAGGAGTGCAGGGGGTTCGGGTGGCAGGATGGCGTGGACAAGTGGGACATGTCGGCGAAGTTCGAGCTCAAGGGTGAGGCGCTCACCGTCTCCCTCCGCACACCCGCGCGCGCGCTTCGCGCCGCCAAGGGCGCGGCCAAGGGGGACGAGATCGAAGAAGGGGAGATCATCGTGTCCCCCGCCGCCGCGAAGCCCGCGGCGGGAAAGAAGAAGAAGAAAAAGTCTGGAGGCCCGGTTGACATTCCCAAGCCGAGGCCGGCGGACAGTGGCGGCAGCGCCGTCACCGCGGCACCGCCCACGCCGCCGGAGTCCCCTGAGATCAGGGCGGTTCCCTTCTCGCCGGTCATCCCGTCCGGTCGCACCCCAGTCGCGGCGAGGACGCGCCAGGCTTCCACCGTTGCGTGACCTGAACGTGTACATCCAACGTACAAAATTGATGAGCAGAAGAGAGAACACGTTTATGATATCGACACCGCGTGTAATGAGAGCATTCTAGTTTTCTAATCGTTTCTACCTATTTCTCACCGCGTCCACCTTCCTTTTGCTCCCGCTGCACGTAAGCCTTGACCAGCTTCTTTATCGCGTCCGACTCCTTCGCGAGTATGGGAGCCGCATCCCTGGCTCGCTCGTGCTTCGACATCACCTTCGCCGTCGCCTTACCCGCTATGGTCCGAGCGACGGTTGAATGAACGGCACCGACGTCCACGAGGGGTTCCATGTACGCGTCGACGAACGAACGCACCGCGGCGATGACCTCGGGCCGCCCGGGGATCCTTTCCTCGTTCTTTTTCGGCTCTGAATCCGCCCTCGGCTTGGCTCGTTTCGTGATGTTCGTTTCGACGTTCGTTTCGACGTTTGCCTTCCTCTTCGAAGCGTTCCGCCGCTCCAGCATCCGCCTCGCACGTTCGCACAGGCGGAGCACCGGCCTTGCGATGCTCGCGGCGGCGGTGAAGAACGCGACCGCGGCGTCACCCCTCACCACGCGCGCGTCCGCGAGAACGATTCCATCCGCCGCGGGTCGTCTGTATCCCTGCAGAAGAGCCCCGGGCTCGGGCTCCGTCAGTCCCACCGGCGTCGCGCCCCTACACGTCTTCGCCCTCGACGCGACATCGTTCGCGAACGACACCGCATCCCTATCCGCGGGATCGATCGCATCGTTCCTGCGCGTCACACCCTCATCCGGATCGGCGGCGACCCGATTCGTTTCCTCCGTCCGCAGCGCCTGCGCCGATAGGTTCCGATACGTCACCTTACTCCCCGACCGTTCGTTCACCCTCGACTCCGCCTCGATCGCGCGCGTCATCGCGCGCCGTCGTGCCTTTAAATGCGTCCTGATCCACGTCGCGTCGGGGTCCCCGCCGTCGAATCGCCCGCGAGCCTCCGCTCGAAGCGCGGCGGCGGCGAATCCGTCCAGCGTTTGCTGCCGCGTGGGCTTCGGGATCTTCGAGTTCGTGCCCGCCATCTGACTGATCAGCGGGCGTTCGCCTGAAGGCAGGAGCTTGAGTAGCGCGTTATCCGCCGCCGCGCGCTCGGCGCCGGTCAGCCTCTTCGCCGGCGTACCCTTGGCGTCACCCTTGCCTTCACCCTTTGTATCGGCTGACCCTCCGGCCACGCCCATGACTCCCATGACGGCGGCGACGTTGGCCCCGACGGCGAGTGTGACGTCCACCGGCACGCGCGCACTCCGCTTGGATGGTTCGTGCCGTCCAGCGGGTCCCGCCCCGGGCGCCATGTCCGGCCGTTGCTCGCGTGAGATGAGCGCCTGCGCCACCGCCGCTTTCGCGGCTGGCGTCAACGCGACGTTTTCTTTCTTTTGTTCCTCGGCGATGGCCCTCGCGCTGCCCGCGGCCACCTCCCGTCGCCTCGCCTCCGCGTTCTCGCGCGCCTCCTTTAGGCGCCTCAGCGCCTCGAAGTCATCCGGGCGCTTCGTGGGCATCGCCGCGGGTTTCACCGCGACGACGCGTTCTTCCAACGGGACGTACTTGGGTCGTTTGTTTCCCAGCGCGACGGTGCCGTCGGCATCCGGGGTTGGCCCCGCGCCGTTGGAGCGGTTCCTGGTGGCGACATGGAACGCGCGGCGCACGTCGCCGCCCTTGTGCTTCGCGAGCCACCGCGCGAGGCGAACCGGGATGCCCAGCGCCTCCGCGGTCTTCGCCTCGGACTCCGCGACGGCGTCCCGGGCGAGTTCCGCCGCGTCGTGGTCCACGTCCAGATTCTTCCAGTCGATGCCGCCCCAGTTGGCCCAGTCCGCGTCGGTGTCTAGGTCATCGTCGTCGCCCGAGTCGAGCTGCGCGATGCGACGCGCCGCCGCGAGGATCGCGTCCTTCCCGCTCTGCGCCATGGCGACTCAACCCTAGCGCATGTGCGGCCTCTCCTTCCCGCGCGCTCCACTCTGTGACCTAAATAAATCCGCGAGGTGCCGAAACTTTGCCGAATCCTTGGAAGATATTTCGATCGCTCCTCCATATCCCGAAGAGCAGCCATGGCTGCCGTAGCCGGCTTCACCGTCTCCGCCCGCGCGGGCGTCACCGTCGCGAGGCGGACTTCCGCCGCGCGCAAATCCACCGCCGCGGCCCCGGTCCGCGTCGCCCCTCCACCCCGTCGCGGCGCTTCCGTCGTGACCAACTTCAACCCAGCCGCGGGAGATTTCGACGTCACGCTCTCGCAGGGAGTCGGCGCGGGTGTGGCCGTCGTCGTGGCGCGCGTGGTGCTCTTCTCCCTCGCCAAGGCTGGGATCGGAAAGAACGTGGAGAAGTGGTCCGCCAAGTGCGCCGAATACAACATCGACTGCTCCGACCTCTACCACAAAGAGGACCAGGTGAGACACATCTTGTTAGTTTATCCAAAAATCTAAAACTCGCAGCCAATCTCCGCTGACCAAACACCATCCACCCCCTCCTTCCACGCAGCCCGGTGACGCGTGGTACCTGATCGGCGAATGGCAGCCCGCCAAGGCTGGCGATCCCAAGCACAGCGACACCACCCTCGTCGGTATCCTGACGACACGAGCAAAGACACATGAACTCAACGCCGAATGCGCAGCCGCGGGGATTGACACATCGGACGTCGTCTCAGCCACGTACAGGACAGACAACTTCATCTCCAACGAGAAGGCGAGGTTCAACGAGCTCAACAAGAGGCTCAAGGAGGCTGGCCTGAGGTGATTTGGGATCGCGCGTGTACATAGCACACATTGAGTATAACCAAACCATCCGTCGAGCACGCATCCAAATCTTCAGCACATCTGCCACGTGTGAGGCCAAAATCGAACGCCGACGTTTCGAGGTTTAGTAGGGCGGGCGGGGCTTCCGCCGCGCCAGTGTCGGGAGCGCGAGCGGGTCGGGGCTCGCCTCCAACGAACGCTCGCCGCGATGACTGATGGCGCCAAGGAACCGCAGGCGCCGCGCGCTATGACCACCGCCGAGGTCATGCTCGCGGGCGGCGTCTCCGGCGTCGCCGCGAGGCTCCTCACGCACCCGATGGACACCGTCAAGACCCAGATGCAGGTGCAAGGCGCGGTGGCCGCGGCGGGCGGGAACCGCGCCCTCCACTACCGCGGCGTGACGGATGCCGTCGCCAAGATCATCGCGAACGAGGGCATCCGAGGTTTCTACCGCGGGTTCGGAGCCGTCATCACCGGGATCCCGTTCGCGAGCGGCGCCTACTTTGGCGGGTACGAGGGCGCGAAGATGCTCGTCCCGGCCGACGCGTTCGGACCCACCGCGACGTACATAGTCACCGGCATGCTCGCGCAGTCCCTCGCGGGCGTCGTGTACACCCCTCTGGACGTGGTGAAGGAACGGCTCCAGGCGCAGCACGTGCTCGGAGCCGCACACAGCGCGGGCAACTACAAAAACTTCGCCAACGCGTACGCCACAATCGTGAAAACCGAAGGGATCCGAGGCTTATTCAAGGGATACTGGGCCAGTAACTTCACGTGGTGGCCGTGGAACGTGGCGTACTTCGTGACGTACGAGCACGGCCGCGATCTCGTGGCGCGTGACGTGATGGGGTTAGCGAGCAAGGATGCGCTGCCGCCGTGGGCGAGCAGCGGGTGCGCCGTCACCGCCGCCGCCGCCGCCACGGTCGCCACGACGCCCATCGACCTCGCCAAGACACGGCTTCAGACCATGCGCGTCGGCGGCGTCGGGAACATCGAGAGTGGGGTGTTCGGGATCATGCGTGACGTGGTCCGGCGCGAGGGTGTCGGGGCGCTGTGGACCGGCGCGTCGGCCAGGGTGTTGGCCATCGCACCGGGCAGCGCCGTCAGCTTTTACGTGTACGAGAGCATCAAGGACTGGTGCACCAGGGAGGACGAGTGATTGATGGCTGTATCCTTCGTCCGATTCATTCTTTCGCCGTTACCCGTGTTGTACAGCTAGTTAGCTAGCTAGATCATCGGGGCGGCGCCATTCTTTCCCCGGCGCGAGCGAGCGAGCGCAGGAGCCGGTTGAGATTGTAAAATGCCAAAAATAAATTAAGCAAAGACCGCTACGCTCGACTTCCTCACTCCTCCTCGACGGTGCCGAGGTCGAACCCCTCGATCGCGTCCCACATCCCGAGCCCGCCCGCCATGTGCTTGATGTTATCCGTGCCCCAGCCCCGCATCGCCAGCTCGTGGGCGGCGATGAGCGACGCGCTCTGCTGGCCGTTGGCAAAGTTGAGGTCGGCGTCGCCGATGACGCCGCCTGTGGCGCAGTAGAGGATGACCTTGTCTCCCCACTCCACCTCCTCCTGCATCTCGTCGAGGAAGTTCTCGTTGCACTCCACGTTGACGTACTTCTTCATCATGCGCTCGGGGAACAGGAGCACGGAGGCGACAGCCTTGGCGCCCTTCGCCACGGAGTCCACCTCCATCGGCACGTACAGCTGCGAGCTCTTCGCGCCCCACGCGTGCGACTCGCAGTAGTCGGGATACGGGCGGACGTCGATGAGGGTCCACCCGTCGTTCTCCGCCATCAGCTTGGCCTTCGCCGGGAGGATCTGTTCCACCTCGCCCGCCACGAGGTTCTCCTGCATGAGCTTCCACACCGTCGGGTCGGTATACGTCGCGAAGAACGGCGATCCTTCCGGCCGGATGAACGGGCCCTCGTTGCCGTCCCAGTCCTCGCTGCCGAAGAAGTCCGGGGACTCCGGGTCGAGGTCGGGTTCATCGTTCGGGTTGGAAGCATTCACGATCAATCTGACGGCGCGGGGGCGCGAGACGCGGGTCGCGTTGGACCTCGCGAGGCGCGCGGGAACCGAACGCGCGGCCATCGCTGCCATCGTTGTTACGGAATTTGCCATCGGGATATGATCTTTCGTTCGATCCTCGGACTGGCGAGCTCACCCGTGTAAGGCAGTCGGGTCTCGCTTCACTGTGCGATCCGCGGTCTCGCTTCGAGGACGAGTCGCCTGGGCGGTGCGCGGGTGCGAGCGCGGTGCGAGCGCGGTGGAATGTGGAGCCGGGACGGTCGAGGGCGCGAGAAGATATCTCGAGGATATCTTCCCGACGATCTCATCGGTGCCCGCGAATGTGCCAAGCGCAAAAGGTCCAGCCTCGGTGCCCTTCACTGTGGGGCGACCGCGGCGGGTGCGCGGTCGCGTGGAGGTGTTTCGGCTGCTGGCGGGCGTCGACGAAGGGTAGGGAGATGCGTCGCCGCGCGTTGGATATCGTGGCGACCGCCCTACGTCACAGAGATGCCCACGTCAGGGTGTCATCCACCAGGGCGAGGATGGCAGGAGGGTTGGGGGATTTGGGCGGAAAGGACGGAGGCGGGCAACAACGGGGCGGCGGGTGGGACGATGAGACACACACGGCGGCGATACGCGAGCGCATACGAGCGGTACGTGCATCCTACGCGGACGACGACCGCGTGGCCTCATCGTCGACCGCGTCCACGTCGATGGCCTCATCCCCGATGACCGCATCGTCGTCGTCGTTCGGCTACGGCGCGGTGCCGCCGTGGAGCCGACCCGATCGAGGCGCCGTCTACGACCCAAACGCGTTCGACCAGTACTTCGCTCGCAGGCCGCTGAAGGTGATGTACCGCTTCGCCGAGGTGACCGCGCGGCTATCGGACGTCGGCTTGAGGGTGTATCTCAAGCGCGGGACCATCGAGGAGCGCGCGGGAAGGATGCGAAGGCACTTCACCGAGCTCGGCCCGGCGTTCGTCAAGCTCGGGCAGGTGCTGTCCACCCGCGCCGACCTCCTCCCGGCGTCCTACTGCGAACAACTCGGGCAGCTCCAAGATAACCTACCCCCCGCGAGCAGAGAACACGCCATCGCGCTCCTCGCCCGGGAGCTCAACGCGCCGCCCGAGGTGTTCTTCGAACGCATCCCCGACGTACCAGTCGCCGCCGCGTCACTCGCGCAGGTGTACCGGGCCCGAACCAAACACGGCGGCTTGGACGTCGCCGTCAAGCTCCAACGCCCGGGACTCGCCGCCGCCGTCGCACTGGACGCGACGATCTTACGCATGCTCGCGAGGATCACACGGCGGTTCGTGCGGCTACGCAGCGACGTCGTGGGCATCGTGGACGAACTCGTCGGGCGAATCTTCGACGAGATGGACTACCGCTCGGAAGCCAACGCGATTGCCCGGTTCAGGCGTGACTACGCGGTGGGCGGGGGATCGGGCGTGGGACTTGAAGGGATGGTACGCGCGCCCGCCGTCCTGTCCGAGCTGAGCACGTCGTCTGTGCTGGTGATGGAGTGGATCGACGGCTCACGGCTGTCGGACGCGGACGCGGTGATGAAAGCGGGGTTGACACCCGGACACCTTCTGGAAAGAGGCGTGCGGTGCAGCCTACACCAGCTCCTCACCACCGGGTTCATGCACTCAGACCCGCACCCGGGTAACCTGTTGGTCAGCCCCGACGGCGTTTTGGTGTACCTGGACTTTGGCATGGTCGTGGAAGTATCGCCGCGGGTGCGAAGGGCGATGATCCGCGGGTTAGTCGGTTTCGTCAACCGCGACGCCGACGGTTTGGTTCGCGATTTAACGACGCTGGATTTCCTCCCGTGCGACGTGGACCACGCCGCCGCGAGCGATGCGCTTCGGAAGGTGTTCGAGGCTTCTGCTTCTTCGTCTAATGGGGGGAACGAAGAAGCGGTGACGCTTCCGAGCGGGAGCGCGGTTCGCGGCACGAACGATTTCCTCGGCGTGGTTTCACAACTCTCCGCCGCGTTGCTCACTCACGACTTTCGACTTCCGCCCTACTTCGCGCGGATCCTACGCGCGCTCGCGGCGCTGGAGGGCACGGCGACGGGCATCGACAAGGAGTTCAAGGTGATCGAGCGCGCGTACCCGTACGTTTTGGCGCAGTTACTCGCGGATAACGATCCGGAGATGAGGGACATATTGCGGAGGCTGGTGTTGGAGCCGTGCGGGACCTCCGTGCGTTGGCATCGGGTGCGACGGCTGCTCAACGCGTACGTGTCGTCGGGTGGTGGGAGTAGTCGCGAGGGTAGTAATGCGCCTGGGTCAACGCCGTTCGGTGGGTGCAGGGCGACGGAGACAGCGGCAGGTTTGGCTGCGGGTGCTCGAGCTGTTTTGTTCGGCGCTCATCGCGGTCCTGGTATGAGGGAGGAAGACAACGACACCGTTAAGCAGGTTAGGGACGCCGTGGAGTACGTGATGTCACCGTCGGGGGCATCGTTGAGGGTGACGCTGGTGAGGGACTTTCTGGATGCGATGGATTCGTACCTGGAGGTTCTGGAAGAGTCCGGCGGGTCGGGAGGCGGCGGCGACTCGAAGGGTGAATTGTTCCTCGGAGCCGAGGACTTGGAGAAATTGGCGGAGACTGGACGGGCCGTGTACCTGCGCGCGCCCGAGGCGTGGGCGCCCGTCGTGGTGAACGTGGTGGCGCGGAAGGAGGCGTGCGAGATGGCGGAGCGCGTGGTGCAGGGCGTGAGCGAGCGTGTGACGAGGGACAACGCGAGGAGGGTGGCGAGACGTGTTGTCGACCATTTTTTTGGCTCAGAGCCGTGAGACGCATGATTAGCAGGTGTTAGAACGAATGAGTGGCATTTCATCGGAGGTGCTTCGCGTGGTTCTTGGCGTATATCTCCCACCCCGGGCACTTGTTGTCCACCGCGTACTGCAGGCAGTCCCAGTGTTTGTGCCAGGCGGCGTACATGCATGTGTCCGAGTCCCAAGGGCACCCGTTCTCGTGCAAGTACTGGAGAACGAGCAATTGTCCATTAAGGGCGGCGTAAGAGCACGTCCATGTACCCCAATCACGGTTGTTCTCTCGCGTCCACTTCAGCAGCCTTACACTCCCCCGGAAAGCAGCGTAGTTGCATACGTTTTCCGCAGTTTCACCAAGAAGTCCGACGACTCGCTCGTAGGGTAGAGACAGAGCTTCGTCGTTGTCCAGCAGGCGTAGTATGCCAAGAGACGGCCGCTTCCAAGAATCCTTGTCCGGGAACGCGTCGAAGTCGAACCTGAGAGGGTACGCAGCGGCAGGCTTGGAGGCGTCCCTCCACAACTTGCTCACCCGAGCGAGGCTGTGGCGGGTCTTGACGCACTGCACGTGGGAGAAGACCACGGTCGCGACGTCCAGGCCGGGATCGAAGGTGGGACGGTACGCATCGAGCGTCTGTATGCCGTTCCTGGGTTGCATGGTGAGGCGGTGCGGGGGCGAGTGTTGGTGTGTCGTGGCTTTTTCTCGGACGGTGTTCTTTTTTAAGTTCTCTCTCTTCAAAATACGAAAGTGACTGAAGCGAGCCTCCAAATAGTAGCCGGTTACCGAAATAGGAAGCCTAGAGACACCCAACGACTCGTGCGCGAGCCTCGGATGTTGCCCTTGGACCCCATGGCCTCGCCGCCGCGGGTTTTGGGCCTCGCCGTTCCGCGAAGCTTTGGCAAAGGCACATGTCGCGCCCGTCCGACGTCCCTGTTGAGGGGCTACGCTTCGGGCTCTCCATGCTGCTCCTCACGGTGACGTGCATGGCCATTCTCTCGACGGGTGCGCGCGTCACTCCCACCGGGTTCATCTTGCGCAGAACACCGCTCCAGATACTACGGGAGAGCGAAACACAAGGAGCCACGGACTTCGCCCCGGGAACGAGCGGAGGCGCCCCGACCTACTGGCTCTACCACGACTTTCACCGCGAGGTGCCCGCGCAGGTGGAGGCCACGGGGTGGATACTGGCGGGTAACGCGGCCGACGCGGCGGAGCGCGCCGCGGCTCACCACGAACGGTGGACAGAAGAGAAGAAAGGGGACCCAGAAGCCGCGTCGATACTAAACTGGGCGAGGGCGCTCAGACTTTTGACCGACGCGTACGCTCTGCAGTACTGACACGGGCGAGTGGACATAGGCGATGTGATACTTTATAGGTGTTTAATGATATTACAACGTCCACGCGGCGGGGTCTCCCGCGACGGAGCTCTCGCCGCGCGGTCTCACACTCACGGAGATGTCCAGTTCGAAGGCGACGACTGCCGTGTCGGCTCTGGCGTTCATTATGCCGCCATAGCCTCCGGGTTGGCCGGCGCGGCCGCCATGTAGCTGTCCAGGTCATTGTCGAGATCCTCCGGCTTGTACTCGGGCTTGACCGGCTTGGTTTTCTTCTTCGGGGTCGCTTTCTTCTTCGGGGCTTTCTTCGGCGTGGCTTTCTTCTTCGCTGCGGTGGTTGTTTTGGTTCCCTTGGCCTTTCGTGCATCCTTCTTCTTTTGAAGCGTGGCCTTCTTCGCGGCGATGGTCACCTTCTTCTTGCCGACGGCGACGGTCACCTTCTTGCTCTTCTTACCCTTGCCCGCGACGGCGACGGGCTTGGCCTGGGGGAAACAGGAAAGGCGGGATTGGGGTCAGCGTCGCTTGGATCCAATTGGGAGAATTGCCGATCCGACGTGTATCTCGAGAATTTTTAGATCCCGTGCCGAGTTGACTGGCAGCCCTGGGATGGAGGTGTACTCACCGCGAACTTCTTGGCGCTCTGGCCGGTGCGCCTCGCCATGGTAGTGGCGTAGCGCGCGGTGGTGCCGCGCTGCACCTGCTCGGTCCTGCGTCGGTTGAGCTGGGTGAAGCGGGCGTCGAGCGTCTTCGCGCCTCCCGCGGTCTTCCGCGGGCCCTGCGAGGGGGAGACCACCTGGACGACGCGGCGGCCGGTGTTGCCGCCCCTGCCGCCCCTGCCGCCCTTGCCGTTACCGCGTCCTCCGCGTCCTCCTGCCATGATATTCGTGTCTCGGGTGTTTGTGTGGGTGTGCGAGCCTGCTGGAGTGGCCGTCCGTGGAGATCGCCAAGATCGCTCCAAGTTCAGTTGGCGCGGAAAAACAGATCACACGCGGCACCGATGGATCAATCATTAACGGGCCTCACTATTTGACGTACAATATATTGCAAGTTTCTTCTACATTTCACTATTCATGCCACGCATCAGTGGGCAAACAGTTATGCCGATGCTTCGAAATCATCGAGGCAATCTCCGGTATCCACGTCGATCTCTCGGCTTCTCGTCGCCCAGCTTCGCCCAGCTGGAACGACCGAGTCCCCAAGATTGTTTTGGACAGGGTGCCGGAGATCGGCGGTCGACGCGGCCATTGGAAGGCGCGCCTGGGTCAGAACCATGGCGACGCTCGGTGGGACCGCCGCGGCGACGGCGTTCGTGCCTGGGTCGGCCACAGCGGGTGCGCGCTCTCACGTCGGCGTCGCCCACGGGTACGGGCGGTTGGAGAGGCGGTTATCCGGCTCGGTCGCGGCGTCGTCGGGCAAAGGGACGAATGGGACCCATGGGTCGTCTTGTCTCCGCGTTGGATCGCGGCGACTGATGAGCGCGCGGCCGGTCCGTCACGACGCGAGGACGCACGCGACGGCGGGCGACGGCGCCAAGGAGGGCGACGGAATGGAAGACGGGGGCCAGGCGTCGTCCGGCGACCGAGCGAGGGGTTCCGGGCAGAAGCCCCGGGCCGGACGGAAGAATGGCGCGGCGCCGTCGCCGTCGTCCTCGGCGCTCGTCGCGTCCAGCAACGCACTCGCGTCCAGCAGCCGCGTTGTAGAGTTCGTCGCCGCATGGGACGCGCTCTCGCCTCGCCTCGCCGCCGCCGCCGCCTCGGGCGCCTCCTTCAGCGCGCGAACCCCGCTCGGCGAGACCGTCCCGGTGAGCGCGGGTGGAAACCGGGAGATGCTCCTCAGCGCGCTCAAGCTCGCCATCCCGCGCCTGCAGATGATCCCCGACCAACAACAACTCCAGCCCGGAGACCGGCCCGTGCACGAACGCGCGGTGGAGGTCACCCTCGCGCTCGTGGACATCGGCATGGACGCCGAGTGCATGAGCGCCGGCTTACTTCGAGAAGCGCTCGTCGCGGGTACCGTCACGCTGGACGAGATCGAGTCACACCTCGGACCCGGGGTCATGCGACTCGCGCACGACTGCGCCAGGCTCCACGCGCTCCCGCGCAGAGTCGGGTCGTACGACGATTCGTCCGCTGAGAAGCTGCGGACGTTCTGTCTCACCTTTCACGACGTGAGAGCAGTCGTGGTTGAACTCGCGTATCGAGCTGATCAATTGAGAAGGGCGTCGTCGTTACCCGCGTTTAGACGCACCGCGCTCGCGCTCGAGACGATGCAGCTGTACGCGCCGATGGCGCACGCCCTGGACGCCGGGCCGCTGTGCGCCGAGTTGGAGGACCTATCCCTGCAGTGGCTGTTTCCGAGCTCTTACAAATCGCTGGAGCAATGGCTGCGAGGGGAAGGACCGGCGGATCGAAGCGCGCTGGACCGAGCCAGGGAGTGGTTCACCGATTCGCTGTGCGCGGACCCGGGGCTGATGACCCTCGTGGGCGGACCCGCGGGGGTATCCGTCAAGGCTAGGCGTAAGAGCCTGTTTAGCACCATGCGCAAGGTGCTGAGAGACGGGCGCGCTCGCGAGGACGTGCACGACTTACTCGGCATGCGCGTGATCATCACGCCGCAGCCTAGGTCGCCGTCGCACTCGCGCACCGGTGAGACGAACGAGGACGACGTCGCCGCGGCTGAGCGCAGCGCGATGGCGGCGTGCTACCGCGCGCAGCAGATTGCTCACGGGCTCTTTGACGTGTTACCCGGCAGAACCAAGGATTACCTCCAGCGGCCTAAATCCAACGGCTACAGGTCCTTGCACAGCACCCTCACCTTACCCGAGGAGTGGACCAACCCCGACGGCACCGTTAACAACGCGGGCGGCACTAGCACCACCGCAGACGACGAACCAACCGGGGTCGCATCCGAGAGTCGCAAGAGCAAGGCGAACGCGAGTGCCAGGGCCGGGCTCGAGTCTGACGGGGGCGACGATAATAACGGTCGGCGGGTCGAGCTGCAGGTGCGCACCGCCGCGATGCACGCCGCCGCTGAGATGGGATCCGCGGCGCACACCGCGTACAAAGGCGGGTTCAAGGAGGACCCCGGTGCCGCGGATGCCCTCGCGGAGCTCGTCAACGCCGCGAACGCCGCCGCGGAGGAGAGGTTCGGGAGCTTCACGCAAGCCGGCCTCGCGGACGCCACGGGCTCGGACGCGGATCGCATGTTCCGCATGTTCGACCTCGACGGCGACGGTGTGGTGACGCGCGAGGAGCTCAGGTCGGTCATCGGCGACATGTGGCAGGGCACCGAGGGTGGGGATCTCACGTCTCAGTCCGCGGATGAGCTCATCGAGCTCCTCGACGTGGACGAGAACGGAACCGTCTCCCCCGAGGAGTTCGCCAAGTTCAGAGCGAGCGTCGCGGTCCTCGGCTCGCTTCCCGACGCGGACGCCGCGACCGCCGCGGCGATCGAGTGCAAGTTCACCCCCCGCGTCGAGACTGACGACAGCCTCGACGACGAGGACGAGGACGAGGACATGATCTCCGCCGCGGACATCTCGAAGATCAACGCCGAAGACGGTACCGCCGCCGGACAGGAGTCGTGGACCGTGAGCTCCAGTTCCGACGAACCCGTCGTCGACGTCTCCATCGCGTCGATGGAGAAGGCGAGGTCCATGGCGGCCAAGATGGACGAGGAGACGGACGAAGGTTCGGGATCCTTCTCCGAGGATGAGGTTGAGGACGCCGTCGCTGCTTTCGCGGCGGCTCAGGCGATGTCCCCGCCGCCGTTACCCCCCGCACCCCCCGCGGGTAGGATCCGTCCCGCGGACGAGACCATGCGCGAGGCGTCCAAGCAGCTCAAGGACAAGCAAGGCGGCGAAGTTCAGTGGCAGCTGGTGTGGGATCTCATGCGAGCCGGGCGGCCGGAGACGGCGCGAGAGCTCTTTTACCAGCGAACCACCAAGAACCCGTCATCGACCACGCTGTGGGAGCAATGGGCTCGGTTCGAGCTCCTACAGGGCGACGCCGAGCGATCCCGGGGGCTCTGCCGCGCCGCGCTGTTGCACGCGGAGGGCCGTCCACGGGCCAGGGCGGAGAGTTTGAGGAAATGGGGCGTGATGGAGTTTGGCGCGGGTGAACCCGCCAACGCCGTCGGACTCTTCGAGCGCGCGCTGAACGTCCTTCAGGACGCAGAGGAAGCCGCCGCCGCGGCTGAGGAGGTGGAGACGGTCGAACACCTCGGCGGTAGCGTCCAGGACGCCTCCTCCGACTGGAGCGACTCCGGGGACGACGAGTGCTCCGACCTCGACTGCGTACCCCAGCTCGAGACGACGGAATCCGCGGCTTCACTCAGGCGCGCGCAGGCTGTCGTGCTGTGCGCATGGGCGCAGGTCGCGTCCAGGTCCGGCGACGTCACATCCGCGACGGCGCTCCTCGAAGATGCCAAGACCCGCGACGCGAACAACGTGCGGGTGCTTCACGCGTCCGCTCAGTTGGCGGAGGCTCGCGGGGATTACACCGAAGCCAGGGACGTCTACGCCGCCGCGGCTGACGCACACCCGCGCGACCCGCACGTGGCGCTGTCCCGCGCCAGGCTGCAGTGCTGGCGGTTCGACGATCCCGACGGCGCCAGGGAGATTTTCACCGCCGCCGCGGCTGCGAACCCGGACAACTACCGCGTCCTGCAGGCGTGGGCGGTGATGGAGTCCAGGAAGCCGCGGCGACCGAGCGGCCGGCGCGGCGACGGGGGCAAGCTGGCCGGCATGGCCGCCGCGCGCCCGCTGTTCCAGCGCGCCGCGGACGTCGCGCCGTGGGCCACCAAGGTGTGGGCCGCGTGGGCGCAGGCTGAGTTTGACGCCACCGGGGATGCCGACCGGGCGCGGGAGCTGTACACCCGGGGCTTGGGCTCGGACCCCACCAGCGTGGTGTGCCTCCGCGGGCTGGGCAAGGTTGAGAGGGCGGCGACGCGGTTCTCGCAGGCGCGCGATTACCTCGAGCGCGCGCTCGACTTGGACCCCCGCAATCACATGTGCGTCCGCGAGCTCGCCATGATTGAGGAGGCGAGCGGGAACAAGGCGCGCGCGGCGAGATACTTCAACGTCGCCAAGACGCTCGTCAAGGAGGAGAAGGCTGCGGCGTTCGTGAAGCGACGCGAGGGCCAGTCTTTACCGCCGAGCACCGGCAAAGGCACGTGGGTTCCCGCGCAGGCTGCCGCCGCCGCCAGAGGGTACGCCGCGATGGTCCAGTCGCAATCAGCCAGTTACACCGTGCGGTACCCCGGCGGCGGCGAAGCCGGCGGCGGCTCGCACAGTTTCAGGTCGGTCCTCGCCGCCGCTCGCGGTGAGGCGGCGGCGGCCAGGAGGGACAAGGGCAGGGCGGGAGGTGCCGCGACGAGGCGCAACCAGGCGGCGTACAGGCGCACGGAGAGGGCACAAAGCGCTGAGTCGGGCGACGGAACCGCGGACGGCGAGCGGGTGTGGAGCGGCCGGGTGCAGGGCAGGGGGCCACTACGGGTCAAGAAGGGCGATAGGCCGGTGGGTAGCAGCCTGGACGCCCCCGGGTCGTCGCTCGATAACCTGGGTTCGTCGCTGGACACTAGTGGCAGCTTTGACATGGGCGCGAGCAGGGACGAGGCGTACGCCGCGTTCGTCGGAGACGAGGAGGTCGAGGACAGCTTCGAGGATTCCTTCGACGAGGAGGTGAAAAAGTCGATGATCCGCGGATACACAGATTGAGGAGCAGTAATAAGATAAGCAAGCAGCGTACAAGCAAGTAATACGTCAACAAGTCTTGATTGATAATAGCAAGAGTACACATAATATAATAGTGCGGCCCGTATTAAGGGAGAGCCGCCGGCGCCGACTCGTCAGTCTCCACGTCCTCCTTGAAGGACAGGTACTGCGAACCCACCGTGGCGCACACGATCATCCCCGCGCCGACCCAACCGATGCCGCCCCACCTGTCGCCCATGAACTGCCACGCGAAAGCCGCGCCCCACAGCGGCTCCGCGGTGTAGATGAGCGCGGCGAGCGACGCGGGGATGCTCTGAAACGCGATAAACTCGACGTAGAGCGTCAGCGCGGTGGTGACCACGCCCATGTACACGAGCGGGGCCCACGGTATGTCCCCGGCGGTGTCGGGAATATTCGCAATCACCGTCGCGAGATCCGGACCCCCTCTGTGAGACTCGAAGATGATCTCGCCCAATTTGAAGATTCCCGCCTCGACGCCCACCACGCCGAGCTGCATGGCGACGAAGGGAAGCTCCTGGTCCTCAAATTTGGGCGCCACGACGCCGCTGACGTGCATGTGGTAGCCAAACACGGTGGCGGATAGGACGCAGAGCGCGTCGGCGTAGGTCGGGTCGCCGCCGCTGTTGGTCAGCAGCGCCACTCCGACGACTCCCATCAACGACGCCGGCCACGTGTACCACGGCACCCTCTGGCCGCTCAGGTTGGCGAAGACCGGGACGGAGAGCACGGTGAAGGTTGAGGTGAGCGCGCCGCGCGCCGCCGTCGTGCCGTCGATGCCGATGATCTGGAGCAGGTACCCGATCGCGAGGAGACTTCCGAGCTGGAAGGCCGCGGCGGCCATCTGTGTCCCTTGCGGCGACCGCACCCCTTTGTAAACAAAGGGCAGGAGCATGAAGGACGCTATGCCGAAGCGAAGGAACATCTGCGTGAAGTCGTCCAGCCCCGTGTCCGTCACCTGCTTGATCACCACCTGGTTACTGCCGAACAAAAGCGCGGCCAGGTTCATGAACAGAACCCCTTTGACGAATGGCGTGATCCCGAACGGCGCCCCTTCCTCGTCCCCCTTCTTGGCCTGCATGGTCTCAAAGTCGATGCTGGCGTTCATGGTGGACCACGTGAGCCGTCTCGCCTCCGCCTTGGCGTCCGCCAGCTCGTTCATCGATTCGGTGAGCTCGGTGAACATGTCGTCGTACTTGTCAGGGTCCGTCTCCGCCAAACGCAAGGCGCTGGCGTCAAGCGCCAGGTTCACATCCGCCATCCTCGCGCTCACCGCGCGCATCCTCGCCTCCGCCGCCATCAACCGCTCGGTCTTCCCGATCTGACCCGGTCCGAACGGCGCGGGTTGCCGCCTGTTACTGACGAACCGCCCGCCCGACCGCGTCTTGAGCCAGTCGCGCTCCTCGGAGGTCCAGCACGCGGAGAGCACTTGGAGTGAAACCGGGCCGAAATCCTCCTCCTCGAGCCGGCCCCCGATGATGATCCCCGCGTTGCCGTCGTCCCTGTCTTGCCTGCGCACGAACAGGGTGTTCCGCACGATACCGTCGTTCCCGGTGGATACGATGCCGCTGACGATGGATATCTCCATGCGCGCCAAGGACGTGCACAGCGATCCGAGCAGGTTGGCTCGATCGGTCCCCCGCACCTCCAGCTTGGTCATCCCGACCGGCGCGTCGCTGTTGCTGAGGTAGACGTTGAACCTGTTGCCGTCCTGGTCGGAGTACTCGTTCAGCATCCCGGAGGCGTCCACCTGGTCGACGCTGGAGGTCGATTCCATGTCTAGCAAGGGCGAGGACGGACCCTCGATCTTTCCCGCGAGCTCCTCGATCTTCGCGAGCGACACATCGCCGTTCAGAGCGGCGTCGGCTAAGATGAGCCACCGGCCTTCGTCGCGCTTGGCCCATCGCGCGGGCGCGCGGTGGATGATCGAATGAACGATTCCCCTGTTGCTTCTCAGAGGAACCAACGTCTCGGCCGAAGACGCCTCCCGGACGAAGGCGCCGAGCTCGGAGGCTCGAAGATCGCGCCCGCCTTTTTTCGGTGCGAGCGGATTGTTGATAAATATCGGTGCGTTTCGACGACCTACCCCTTCAAACCGGTTGGATTCCTCGCCCACCGCGTGGGTTTGGCGACGACGCACCGGAGGGCGTCGGCCGGCGACCGCCCATGTTGTTCCAGCCGCGGCCTGCATGCCCGGGTCTGGCACTGAGACCCGGGTCTCGAGAATATCTGTCGCGAAATATCTCCAAAAAAGTATCTCGCTTTTTCGCTTTTTGTTTATTTGTATTGCCATATGGGCAATTAGTGTGACTGTGTGTTTTGTTCACGTATGGACGAACAGTATGAGGACGTATGTATTTCGCCTATTTGGGCTATTTCGGTGATATTTCTCCTCAAAGACGTTGCCGGTCACACCGCCGACCGAGCCTCGGGCAACGTCAACGAGCGAACGCAAGCCATCTATGACTCCATCGAACCGCCCAACGAGCTCCGGAACCATGTCCACCTGCGCAACC
>Ga0302114_10000109_pt1 | contig 59363 bp, 41 predicted proteins | sample AG5_Surface_MG_FD_203107 | JGI IMG/M metagenome (GOLD analysis project Ga0302114, IMG submission 203107) | Marine microbial communities from Western Arctic Ocean, Canada - AG5_Surface | ecosystem: Environmental > Aquatic > Marine > Oceanic | place: Canada: Western Arctic Ocean | collected... | reverse complement strand
GGCGGGTGCACCCGTTTGAAAAGGGCGACCTCGTGATCATCCAGGGCGTCACCGGCGCGGACGCGCACTTGCTCAACAAGCAGCACACGATCGGGTCGGTGAGTTCCACGGGCGCCAGCGGTAACGACCTGTTCACGTTCATTCCCCCGCTGGATCTGAGCGGCGGTTCGCTGGAGTTTGACGCGAGGTTCGCCATCGTCGGCCGCGCGAACATCGGCGCGTCCTGCCGCGCCGGTGGCGTCGGAGACAAGACGTCGCACGGCGAGAACTACTGCATGTTCTCGCACGATACCAGGTACTCGCTCCCGGTGTCGGATTCCACTTTGTTGGACCACACGAGGTACGCGCAGCAACTGCCCGGGCAGCCCGGCCGGTTCGGCATCGGCAACACGGGCGGCGGCGCCACCTTCGCCGTCGCCGCCGAGGAGGGCGGCAGCGTCGTGAACACCCGCAAGGAGTTTCAGTACGTCGAAGACCGCACGGAGCAGTACATGGACAACGTCCTCGCCTTCGAACTCGTCGTCCAGTCTGACGATGCGTACGACCAAGCCGACGTCGCAAACACCGCCGACCAGGAACACCTCACCGCGGATCTCGACTACGCGAGTAAAAACGCGTTGGAGCTCAACGGCGGGACGATCAAGCGCGCGTGCGCCAACGTCTTCCAGGTCAAGTCCATCGACTGCGCCGGTAACGCGACGGTGGAGGTTTACGGCAAGCACAGGCTGCTCCCGGGGGACATCGTTCAGCTCGAGGGTATCGACGCGGATGCCGACTTGGTGTCGGACGCCTCGGTGGCGTCCGCGATTCGCCACGAGATGAACCGTGAGCACGTGGTCCACGCGCTTCCCACCGATGCGGGCACGTCCCTGGATAGACTGGACTGGAACAGCATCTGGGACGCGTCGCCGCCGTGGGGCTCGGACGTGAGCAAGTTTCAGATCAAGCTGGACACCGCGGATATCGCCGCCGCGACGAAGCTCTGCGGCGACGGCGGCGACACCGCGCAGTTCAAGGTGACCCGGACCAAGTCCATCGCGCGACGCAAGCGCGGGTACATGGGCGACGGGACTTTGTGCAAGTTTGTGGATGCCGATCTCAAGCTGCCCACCCCTGGGGACAAGATGAAGGGCAGCCGCGGGTACGTGCAGTCGCTGTCGTTCAACAAGGACATCACCGTCGGCCGAGCGTACGTCACCAACGTCACCACGGACGCGGCGCCGGGGATATACGGGTACAACGACGGCTTTGGGGTCCGCGCCGGCAGCGCCATCAACTTTGGCACCCCAGACATCGTGGATATCAAGGTTTCATTTTCCGAACCCGTCCTGGCGTCGTGCGGCGCCGACGACGACAAGTGGAGCGCGCCGGAGCAGTACCCGGGCTTGCGTATGAGGGTGTGCACGTCCATCAAGCTGGTCCTGTCCACGAAGGACGCCGCTAACTGTCCCGGGTCTGACTGCTCCGATGACGCCAACGAGGACAGCACGAAGGGGTTCTTCGGGACGGAGAAGTTCCCGACGTCGTTTTTGTATCAGACGGATTACGACGCACCGAACGTTTTAAACTTTCGGTACGTGCCGCGCCGCGGGGACGACGCGGAGACGCTTCAGTACGTGGATCAGACGTCGCTCTCGGTTGGGTGCGCGGAGGAAGACAGTTCGTCCACGTGCGTGTCCATGTCGCACGTCAGACGGATCGCGGATAACAAGCCGGCGGGTCTGAAGCTGCCGCCGACGAGCAGGGACACGGGCAAGTGCCCGCCGGCGTTTTCGGTGGCGGGCGAACAGCTGTGCCCCGGCGCGACGAGTGGGGCGCCCACGGCGGACCACAGGTACAGCCTGGCGGGTTCGAAGAAAATCACCGTCAACGCGGTGTTCTAGTAGTTGTACAGTTCATTATCCATCTCTTTAGCTCGATGTAATATCATACACCTCCCTGGCTGGGTGCCTGAAACAATCGACGAAAAGCTCGCCCTCGCCTGAAAAAAAAGGCCGTCCTGAAAGGTGATTGGCCAGGTTACGTCAGGTCGAATTGGGCCTCGGGCGGACCGACGACAGTCCAAAGGGGCGCGCGAGTCGGGTTTCGAGACCGATCGCGTCTTTGCGGGGCACCATGAGACTCACCAGATACGTCGTGGGTTCCTTCGTGGTGGCTGGGGGCCTGGTGTACCACGCCCTCAAGACCCGGGAGCAGTACTTCCCCGCGATGCTGTACCTCTCCACGAGCAAACTCAGCGTGGTTGTGATGGGCAATCTCATGTTCGCGCTGACCTTGTGCCTGGGCCACCTGTTCAAGGCCATCTTCCTCGGGCAACTGCGGGAGGCGGAGGTGGAAAGGCTGTACGAGCGAAGCAAGGACGCCATCATGGAGACCTGCCTGGCGATGACCATATTCCGCGAGGAGTTCAACGTCAAGTTCGTCGTCATGTTCGTCACGCTCCTCTTCGTCAAGATCTTCCACTGGCTCTGCTCGGACCGCGTGGAGTACGTGGAGACGTCGCCGAGCACCACACGGCTGGCGCACCTGCGCGTGTGCACCCTCGCCGCGTGTTTACTCGCCCTGGACCTCACCATGCTCCAGTACTCCGTCACCGAGACCCTGCGGCTCGGCCCGTCCGTCCTCCTCCTCTTCGGGTTCGAGTACATCATCTTGGCGTCCAAGGTTGTCGCCACGTCGTGCAAGTATCTCATATTCGCGATCGACACGTGGAGGGAAGGACGGTGGGACGAGAAGGGCACGTACGTCTTCTACCTCGAGCTCGTCACCGACCTGCTACACCTCTTCGTCTACTTTTGCTTCTTCGTCATCATCTTCGCGTACTACGGCCTGCCCATCCACCTGGTGCGGGACCTGTACATGACGTTTAGGAACTTCAACAGGCGGGTCAAGGCTTTCATTCAGTACCGGAAGGTGACCGCGAACCTACACGAGCGGTTCCCGGACGCGACGACGGAGGAACTGACGGCGTTGGACGACTCGTGCATCATCTGCAGGGACGACATGACCGTGGACGGCGTCGGCGGCGCCGTTCCGAAGAAGCTGCCGTGCGGCCACATCTTCCACCTGCGGTGCCTGCGGACGTGGATGGAGCGACAGCAGGCGTGCCCGACGTGCAGGGCGCCCGTGGAACCCGAGGATCACAACGCGGAGCCGCGCGCGAGGGACGCGCGGGAACGGGAGGTCCAGGCGCAGCTCATGAACGAACTCTTCGGGGATCAACCGGGAGTCGCGAACCAGAACCCGGCGCAAGGCCCGCCCGCACCGAATGCCCAGGCGGCTCCCCAGGCCGCACCCGATCCAGCCGCGAGGCCGGGATGGATGCAGGGGCGGGACCCCGCGGTGGCAGCGGACGCGGCGGCGCGGCGGCAGGCGGCGCTGGACGCCGTGCAGCGCGCGACGGCGGAGGCGGCGCGAGCGGCGCGGGGAGGGACCCCGCCCCAGGCGCAGACACCGCCCCACCAAGCGCAGCCCCCCCACCAAGCGCCCCATCCGTTCGGCGGGCCTCCTCAGGCGGCGCACGCGCACGCCCACGCGGCGGCGACGGCGGCGGCGCAGCAGGCGGCGGCGGCTCAGATGGGAGGCGCGGCTCCGGCGCAGGCCCCGGGTTACCAGTGGCCGACCCCGCCCCAGTTCCCGCTGCAGACCCCGTACCAGTGGCCGTCTCCCGGCGCGTCCCCTTACTACTTCCCCCCGCCGTTGACCCCGGGGACCCCGGGGACGGAAAACGCTTCCATGGAGACCGCGCTCTCCCCGGCGCAGGCGCACCAGATCGCGTCCGCCACCGCCGCCGCCATCGCCGCGGCGTCGGCGCAGGCGCAACTCGCTCTCTTCGGGATGTCCCCGCTCGGGCTTCTCGCGCCGCCGCCGCACCTCGCGGGTCAGATCGCGGGCCTAGGGTTCCCGCCCGGACACACGGGCGGTGTCCAGATCGGCACGCCGGCCACCGCACAGACGACGACGGCCGCGGGTACCCCGGCATCGAGCGCATCGGCGGCTTTGAACGAGGATGACGAAAACCCCCAGAGCGTCGCGAGAAGAGCGGCTATTCGAGCGCAGGTTTCTTTGTTGGAGGCGCAGGTGGCGTCGCTTCAGGCGCAGCTCTCAGCGCAGAGTTTGGAGGGTTTGCAGAGCGCGGGCGGCGGCGCGGATGAGAACAACGGGAACGTGACGAAGGAGGATACGGAGGATGGTGGAAAAGAGGAGGATGGTGGAAAAGAGGAGGAGGAGGAGACAAATGGCGAGATTGTTCCGGCGGTCGATGACGTCGACTCTGAGGCTGAGGGGCTTAGGCGTCGTCGCCTCGAGAGGTTCGGGGCGAACCCGAGTCCTTGAATACACACCACTAGACGCGATTCATCGGAGAGATACATTCTTTGGTGAGATGATCATCGCACGAGCTAGCTAGCTATCGTCCCCAAATCGATTGGGGGTGCTACTCGGGTGTTTCCCCACTCGGGTGTTCTCACTTGCCCGCCTTCTTGAGCTGCTTGGCGAGCAAGGGGTTGGCCTTGGCGAAGCTGCCCTCCTTCTGCCTGGCGCGCTGCTCAGCCTTACGCTTCTCCTCCGCGGCGAGGTCTTCCGCCGACATGCCCGTCTTGGCCGCGTCTTTGGCGGCTTTCTTCGCGGCCATGGCGGCCTTGTCGCGCTCGGCCCTTTGCGCCGGGGTGAGGTTCTCGGTGTTACCCTTGGGACCAGCCGCCTTCTTGGCGTTCTTTTCCTTGGACTGCTCGCGGCTGAGGCCACGCGCCATGGTTCGCGTCTTCCGGTTGCTCTCTCCCGGTGCCGGCTGAAGTGAGGCCGCGGCGCCGACCGAGGACATTATCTGCTTCCGAAGGCGCGGCCTGGTCGACACAATTTTCGGCACCGAGGTAACACCTAGGCGTAGCCCGCCATGGGGGCCGACATGTCCACGCCCGCCGCCGGCGCCGCGGGCACGAGCGCGGGGCTCACCGAGGAGCAGCTCCGCGCGCGGGGGATCGCGAAGATGGACCAGGAGATGCGCCGCAAGTTCGCCCGCGGGGGCAAGTTCAATTTCAAGATCGTCCTGCGCGGCGATTCCTCCACGGGCAAGTCCACGCTCCTGCGCAGGCTCCGCGGCGGGACGTTCCAGCCGGACTACAACCCGACGCCGGAGATCCGCACCGCGCACGTCCAGTGGCAGGCGCGCAGTAACCCCGAGGACAACATCATGCTGGAGGTGTGGGACGTCATCGACAAGGCTTCCAAGCGCGCGATATCGGAATCCCTCACGCTCGCGCACAACGTCGACGAGACGGAGGAAGGACGGCACACGTTCCCGCTGGACGCGACGATGGTGGACGTGTACCAGGGATGCCACGCCGCCATCTTCCTGGTCGATCCGTCCAAGAAGTGGACCTACGAGTACGTCACGCGCGAGCTCGCGTCGGTGCCCGAGCACATTCCCACGTGCGTCGTCCTCAACTTCAGGGACTACCCGGCGTCCAAGCGAATGATCCGCGTCGAGGAGGTGGAAGCGGACGTGGAGTACCGTTTCGCCAAGAGGCCGTTCAGGCCGTTCGTCATGGAGTCGTCGCTCCTGAACTGCTACGGCCTTCAGGCGCTGTCCACCTTTCTTCACATTCCGTTTCTGTGCCTCAAGCGGGCGAGTTTAGAGCAAGCCATGCAGCTCAACACGCGCGCCATCGTGCAGGCGCAGGAGGCGATGAGCACGGTGCGCGCGAACAGCTACGACGCGTACGAACGTAAGATCGACGAGGCCACCGGCGGACGGGGCGACGGATACGCGTCCAACGCGCAGGGAGTCGCGGCCAGCGCGGGTGCGCCGGGGGGTTTGACCTCGACGGCCGCCTCGAATGCAAACCCGCCTACGGCCAAAGAGGCCGCGATCACCTGGGAGAAGCTCAGCAACACCACCTTAGGCGAGGCGCCGCTGCTCCTGGGCGGCGCGGCGATCGGCGCGGCGGTCTCCGGTGTCTCCGCGGTGGCCGCGCTGACGCCGGCGCAGATTGCGGAAAACGTAAAATCCGTCGCCAGCGTCGGTAACGTCGCCGCGGCCATCGGGTTGGGCCCGCGGGAGAAGAAGGGACATTACGTGGACGAGCCGGTGGAGAAGGTGGCGCCGCAGTTCTCGCATCTCACGGGACGCGGCGGCGCGGCGGCGGCGGCGTTCGGCGGGCAGGACATCGACGACGACGACGCGGGGGCGCCGCCGACGTTGACCCCGGACGTGAAGGGCGGGGAGGAGATGGACGACTTCTTCGACGGGGATACCCCGCGGAAGGGCTTTGGCGGCGGTTCATCTTCCGACGACGACGACGATTCATCTACCGACGGCCGAGGAGGAGGAGGTAATCGGGACTGGGACAGCGACGGGGGCGGGGACGGGGGTAAGGTTCAGGTCAGGTGGCAGGACGACGACGACGACGACTCGGACGACGACTCACAACGAAAGTCGTACTCGAGCGAAGAGGACGACGATCCCTTGCCAACCGTCAGCAAGGACGACCCATTCTTCGGATCCGGTACCAGCAAAAGTGCACCGACGAACGTCACGATCTTGGGTGCCGCGAGTGCCGTGGACCTGGACCCGGGCGCCATCGCCGCTTCGTTCGGGGCTCCGGAAAGCGCTCCAGAGTATGAAACAGTGGGCGACGACGTCGACGCGCTGGAGAAGGAGTTCGCCGGTGACGGCGTTCGGTTCTCGGACAGCGACGGCAGCGAGGACATGTCCAGCCGGCGAAAGAAGAAGGAGAAGAAGAGCAAGAAGAGTAAGAAGGAGAAGAAGGAGAAGAAGGAGGCGAAGGGAGCCGCCAAGGACTGGGACGAGAGCGATTGACCAGACTTTTTATTCCACTCGCGAACTAACGAACTGACGCTCACGTTCACTACTACGCCGACGGGCATCCCCGCGAGATCTCCACGAACAGCACCACGTGGATCAGCGCCAGGTACGAGAACACCAGGTTCCGTTTCAGGTTCCGTCGTCGCCCGCTCATGAGGCAGCTCATGAGTGTACCGTCGGATCCGCCGACTGAATCCATTAAGCCGGCACCCGCCCTCAGCGGAGACTTCCCCGGCGTCGACGAGGGACCCAACGAGGGAGAGACTTCCCCCGCGCTCATGGATATCTGCCACTGTAGACTCTTGTTATCCTTCTCCAACGACTCCACGGTGGCCCGAAGCCGCTTGGAGAGGGCCTCAGCGGACGCGACGCGTTTCAAGAGGACGGATTCGTCGTCAGAGCCCCGGAGTCCCGGCGGCGGCGGCGTCGGGACGTCGGCTTGTCGTTTGAACCTCGCGGTTTCTTCCTTGGCGTCGCCGAGGTCACGCCGCAGACTCTCCACGAGTAACTCGAGCTCACCCACCCGCGCGGAGTTGACGTCATTTGACGCGCTCGAGTTGACGTCCACGGCGCTCGAGCCAGCCGCCGGTGTCGCGCGAAGGGAGGCGAGCTCGAGCTCGTCCGCGCGGGCGTTCGCCTCCTCCGCCGCCCGCTCCGCGCGCGCCAAGGACTCCTTCAGCCCCTCCACCTCCCGCAGGTTACCGGCGCTGCGCTTCTTGTCATCGCCCAGCGATCGTCTCAGCGACTCCAGCTCTTCCGTCAGTTCCTCCTCCTTTTTGGCGAATTGCGTTTGGACCATCGCGAACCGCCGGCCGCGCTCCTCCGATTCCTCGAGAAATCGCTCCGCCTCAGCCTCGGCGGCGTCCGCCCTCTCCTCCGCGGCGCCCACGCGCGCGTCCGCCTCGGCCTCGGCGCTTTCCGCGGACCGCATCCGCTCCAGGGCCTCGTCACGTTCCCGCTCGGCGGCGGCTCTCGTTTCATCGGCGACTTTCAACTCTTCGTCCGACGCATCCGCCAGTTCCACCAGCTCCGTCCTCGCGCCTTCCAGCTCATCCTTTCGTCGATCGGACATCTCCCGCAGCTTGGCGTGCTCCACGCGGAGGGACGCGAGCGTACCCTCCGCGTTCGCGGCGCGCGCTTCCGCGTCGCTGACCCGCGCTCCGCCGACTGTGGCGTCGAGTTCCCGTTTCCTCGACTCTTCGAGTTTCGCGGTAGCCTCCTTCAGGGCGTCATCGAGCTGCTCCGCGGCGACGGCTTTGGACTCGCACAGCCGCCTGGAGCTGTCGAGCTCCTCGGCGGTGGCCTCCAGCTGTGCGCGTGCGGCGGTGAGGTTTGATTCGGCGACGTCGCATCGTTCTTTCAGTCGCTCGAGTTCGTCGCCGGCTTCTCCGTTTTTCTTGGAGTCCGCCTCGCTCATGGCTTTCATGACCGCGAGCTTCTTCTCGGCGGATAAGGCGGCCTTCTTGGCGTCGTCGAGCTGCTTCCTGAGGGCGTCGAGCTCCTCGGTGGACGCGGTCGGGGTGGACGGGGCGTCGCTTCCGGGCCCCGGGGCATCGCCGGACACGGATCCCGCGGGCGATTGCTCCAGCCGCGCTCTGAGTTCGTTCCGCTCAGCCTCGATGGACTTGCCCTTCTTGATGGCCGCGTGGAGCTTGTTCCTGAACGATTCGCCCTTGTCGACCGTCTCCTTGAGCTGCGTCTTGAGCCGCTCGATGTGTTCGTCCCTCTCCTGGAGCAGATCTGTCGATGGATGGGGACCGGGGGGGGGAGGTGAGCACTTTGTTTGTTGAATCCTTCGAACGTCTGCGCACCCTTCATTCGCACGACCTCGGCCCGTGGGGACGCGAGTGGCAGGGGGGATCCCTCCAGGGTCACCGGCTCGTCGTCCTCGGCGGACATGAAGTCGCTACCGGCGCCGCTCATCGCGCTGGCGATCGAAGCGTTCCGTTTGTGGTCCATGTCGGCCACCCGCGCCACACCGCAGTGCCCCGACCAGCACCTTCCAAGAGGCCCTGAAATGCGGGCAGTTCTTCGAACAGCCGGTATCTCAGGCTTCGCCTGAGACGATATCACTCTTGAACAGAAGATCTCCCTCCGGATCAGATATCGGTCAGATATCTTCTCCCCCGGGTCCAGAGTCGGGGCCACGCGGGCGACACACGCTCGCGATGCTAACCATCGCGTCGTCATCGATTTCCACCGGGCTGCACTCGCTCGTCACCGGGCGCGGCGCATCCCCAAAGGTCGCCAAGGGGGCAAGCAGGCGGGGGCAAAGGCAGCTCACGATGGATGTGAAATCGGTCTCGTGGAGGTCGTTGGTAACATCGGAGGCTGGTTCTGACGATCGCGAGACTCGACGCATCGCGCTCGTGACCGGCGCCACGGACGGCATCGGGCTGCACACCGCGTGCATGCTATGCGCGGCGGGGTACGGCGTCATCGTCCACGGGCGGAACGAATCGAAGGTCCGCAACGCGGTGGACCGCGTCAACGAATCGCGCGCCTTCCTCGACAAGTTCGGCGAAGGCGGCGTCGTTGGGTCGTACGTTCGCGACTTTGATTCCCTCGAGGACGTCCGGGCGCTGGCTCGGGACGTGCTGGACAACCACCCGCGGCTCCACCTCCTGGACAACAACGCCGGGGTCTTCGAACCCGAGCGGCACGTCACCACCGACGGCTTCGAGCGCACCTTCCAGGTGAACGTCCTGGCGCCGTACCTGCTCACCGGACTGCTCCTCCCGCGGCTCGCGACCACCGCGTCACGGGACGACGACGTGACGCACAACGAGGACGTCCGCGTTCTCAACGTCGCGTCCATCTCGCAGCTCCCGAACGTGCGGTTCGATAACATCAACGCGGAACGTTCGTTCACCAACCACGACGCGTACTGCCACAGCAAGACGATGATGAAGCTGTTTTCGTTTGAACTCCACGAGCGCATCGGGCGAGCCGTGGAGCTGAGCTCCTACGACGAGCTCGGGGACCACGCGCACTTCGCGCGGACGTCGGGGAGCACGGAGCTCGCGACAGCGGGGGCGCAGGGGCTGGGGCAGGTGCTCACGCTGACGTGCGACCCGGGGACGGTCAACACGAAGATGCTGTTGGCGGGGTGGGGGCCGTGCGGGGTTGAGACGTTTGACGCGAACGATCAGTTTGAGCTGCTCACGGCGGCACGGTTCAGGGACGATGTAGCGTCGCACGGGGCGTACCACGTGAACCAAACGGTGAGGCAAGCGCCGGGCGAGGATACCAAGGAGGAACGGGAGAAACTGTGGGGGGTGCTGGAGGAGAGCACGGGGTTCAAGTACCCCATCTAGCCAGTACCATCTGTCGTAGTCAAGTATCGTTATTTTTCACATCGTCGAGTTGGAAAATTCTTGGACGGATCGCACCGAGAGCATAGACACCCGCGCGTCGGTACGAAAGCGTTCCCGCGCGGTCGGATCGTCCGGAGCACCCTCTCGGATCCTGCCCGTCGACGTCGCCGGGGGACCATGGCGTCGTCACCGGACCATGTGACGACCGGTGACGACGCCGGCGATGGAGTCGCGTCCATCGACACGTCCGATCCTCGGGTGAAGTCCGAGATTGCCAAGAAGCGTGCGCTGATGGAGCGCGACAAGCGGCGCGAAGCCGAGGGTGGTGCGTCGTCACGCCCATCACGCGCGGGGAACAGCCCAGCGCCGGGGAACCACGTCGTCAACAAGTGGGTGGTGCTGGACCTGGGCAACAGGCCGTCCAAGACAATCTACGATCCGTGGACCGCGCTCGACGACCACCCAATCCATTTCACCGGGCTAGGTCCAACCGGCGAATCGTCCCAAGTGCTGACCCTCGGGGACCTGCGACGAATCGCGGGCGGGGACTGGGTGCCGATGCCCAAACCCTGCGATTGGCACTGCGTCACGGGGTGGAGCCATCTGGGTCTGGACTTTCGCGGCGTAAAACTCGGCGACGTATTGAACGAACTCGCGAGGGACGCAGAAACGGCTCCGCGAAACGGCTGGAAACGGATCTACCAGCGCTCCGCGGACGGATACGACACCACGGTACAGCGCCGGGACTGTCACGACGGGTTCCTCGCGGTGTGCGACGGCAGCACGGGTGAGATGCTTTCAGAGGAACACGGCGGACCTAGGCTGGTGTTCCCTACTCTGTACGGTTGGAAGAGCGCCAAGTTTCTACGCGAAGTTCGCTTCCTTTCAACAGACGACGGGGACCCGGGCGCGACGATCGGGTTCTGGGAGAGGCTCGGGTGCCACCCGCGCGGGCGGTGGGCGGAGACACAGCGGTGGGCGCCGGGGACCGCATCCGCCGTGTGGACGGTGTTGGCGGGTATAACAGACTTGTATCGGGTCGTCGGGGGCGAACGCGTGTGGGAGACGGTCATGGTGAAGGGCGGCTGGGCGCTGGGTGCGTTGGCGAGTGTGGTGGGCATCGTCACGGGGTGGTTCGGAGTGGTTCGGAGTAGTGCGCGTCGGGGTGTCGGCGATTAAGAGTTACCTTCGTAGCGACTACTCGTAAGGCAAATACTCGAAGTCAAGAATTTCACGCGAAACAGAACCGGTTTGCAGGGTCGTTTTGGTCCCCATGACTGTTTGAACTTGGAGAACGGGAGACGTGTGCGGGGGCGCTTCCACAACCAGCGAGCGCAGTGCACGTCGTCGACCCAACGTCGGCATCGTACCCGTGATAGACGTAGTCGCGTCTCGCCCCTCAAGGTCGGCGTGCGCCCACTCTTCGCGTCGCTCCCGCCGAGATCACGCGCCAGCCCGTACCAACCCTAGGTAAGATCTAATGTCGGGGATCGGCACAGGCTACGACCTGTCCACCACCACCTACTCCCCCGACGGGAAGGTGTTCCAGGTGGACTACGCGTGCAAGGCTGTGGATAACGGTGGATTGGCGCTGGGCATCCAGTGCGTCGACGGCGTCGTGCTCGGCGTGGAGAAGCTCCTCCCGCTCAAGATGCTGGTGCCGGGCTCCAACCGCAGGATCGCGCCCGTCGATCGCCACGCGGGCATGGCGGGCACCGGTCTCGCCCCCGACGCGCGCCAGATCATGGCCCGCGCCAGGTCCGAGTGCTCCAACTACAAGTCCTTCTACGGCGATAAGATCCCGTCCAAGATCCTCGCCGACAGGATGGCCAACTACCTGCACATGTTCACCCTCTACTGGAGCGTGAGGCCCTTCGGCGCCGCCGTGCTCCTCGCGGTGCGGGACCCGGCGACGGGCAAGTACGAGCTGTACCTCGTGGAGCCCAGCGGCGAGTGCCAGAGGTACCGCGGGATGGCGATCGGCAAGGGGCGGCAGGCGGCGAAGAACGAGGTTGAGAAGCTCAAGCTCGGGGAATTGACCTGCGCCGAGGGCGTCAAGGAGGCGGCCCGGATCATCGTCACCACGCACGACGAGAAGGACAAGGACTACGAGTGCGAGCTGGCGTGGATCTGCGACGCGAGCGGCGGGGAGTTCAAGAAGGTACCCAAGGACATCGCCGACGAGGCCATCGCGGCGGCCAAGCGCGCGCTGGAGGACGACGACGCCATGGACGCCGACTAGAGATCTGACCGCGCGTGGGTTCTTCTTGACACTAGTTAAATCATTCGTGAAATACAGACGTTTATTCGTTGGTACAACCGCGCTCGTCGCGACCCACTACGTCGCGGCGATCGCCACACGTCCTCGCCACACATCATGTGCGTCTTCGTCTCAAGCCGCGGCGGCCGCGGGGCCGGGCGGCCCATGCGTCTCGGGCAATGCCAGCCCGACCCTGCACACCGGACACGCGTTACGGCACAGCAGCCACCTGTCCACACAGTGCGCGTGGAATGTGTGCTGACACGCGGGCAGCGACTTGACCACGTCACCCTTACCGTAGTCACCGAGGCACACGCAGCACGTACGCTCGGTGGATCTCGCGTCCAGACACAGCAACGCCTCCACGTCCTCGCCGGTGAGCCTTCTTCTCGGCACCGCCCGCACCGCGCTCGCCGTCGCCGCGGCGGGTCCCTCGGTCCCCGGCCCGAACCTGTCCAGCAGCTCCTCGTACGACATGTCGTCCACGTTCGCCTGAACTAAGAGCGCCTCCAGGAGCTGGTGCAGGTGCGTGGGAGATTCATGAGATCCACCGGACGCGCGCATGCCACCGTCGACCCGCGTGACGTCGTCGGCGGAGGACGAGGCGCTCATGCCGCTTCCCCTCGCGAAACCCCCGGTTGACGGGTCGATGACGCCGGTGTGTGTGCTGTTCGGTGACTCCACCATCCCGACCAGCAGCTGGTTGAGCACCAGCTCCACGTTCCCGCCCAGCAGCGCGCGCTCGATGGACCGCGCCGCGGATGAGATGTACGCGTTGTCCTGCCTGGACGCGGCTCGCGCTCGAAGCGCCGTCCGGACCCGCGCCGCCCTCCCGCCCACGCGGTTGCTCACGGCGTCCACGCGGGACTGGCGGAGCGCGCGGGTGTCCTGCGCGCCCGCGATGGACTGCCCGCGGAGAACAAGTCGGCCTATGTCGAGGATGTGCACGGAAGCCGCGGCGCCGGCGATGGCGCCCAGGCCCGCCGATCGAATGACGCCGCCGTTGCGGGCGTTTGACGCGATGGCGCCGGCGCACGCGCCGATGCTGAGGCCGGTGAGCACGAAGACGCCAGTCAGCGTGCCTGTGAGTGAGTCGCATGGGGTGATTGGTGTATGCGGTCAGTATTGATGATTGGTGTGTGGGGTGAGCACGATGAGGAACGTTCTCAAATTTGTGAGGCCTCCTCGGGAAAATGAAAAGACGGTCGCACCGTTTAACACGAACGACGCCGGGGCTGCGATGCGCCCGACGAGCTTCAGGAGCGAATCCTCCCACGTCCGTTTATCCACGTTACTCGTGCTCGCTTCATCCTCGGAATCCTCCGGGGTGTGCTGATCGAACTGCGCGAGCGGGTCCGTCAGCGCCCCGTGGTGCCCGACAACCTCCGGCAGAATGCCCGGCTCGGCGACGACCACCCCAACGCTCTCGTCCGCCGCCTCGTGGCCGCCGCGGTCGACACCTGGCGCGGGTTCGAGGATGATCGCGTCCACGGCGTCACCCGGCGACGTCGTCGGCTCGTCGCACACCGAACACCTGGGCCCGGCGGACGAGTTGACGAAGCCGCAGCAGTCGCACGACCACAACCGCTCCGCGCTCCTGAACACCCGGTGGTTGGCCAGCCCCGGGCGAGTCTGACCTGGCAGTCCGGACAGCATCTCTCCGTCGCGTCGCCGTGGGCGTCCACCTGGGTCTATCTTCGGGTTCGCGCGGTCTCTGGGTTCTCCACGCGTTGCCAAGTGCGTGTCGAGTGCGAATCCCTCGGCGCGTGCCTGCGAGTCACGTCCGCGCGGCTCTCAGTGGCGCGGTGGCTAAATGGCGCGAAGCACGGGCGAACAAGATATTTTAAGATTCGGCAGGTCCGACCCGGGTTCGAAAGCGAATGGACGCGAATTCGAAACCGGTTTCGAATGCCGCGGTTTGGAATTTGGACATCGCCGATGAACTCGACCGGCGGGCTGAGGAAACACATTGTTGGGTGGGCACCCGCCGAGAGTTGCCTCGGTGGGACGGGTCGCATGGGGGACTACGATGTGGACATGGATTGCGACATGGACGACGCCGTCGCGTTCAGTCAGGAGGACTGGACCAACGAAGCGGAGACGGAGGACATGGAGTGGGACACCGCGGTGCTCGAGGCTGCGCTGCACGAGCTCGACCACCTCCGCCACGGACACGGCGCCCACGGTGTGAGCTCATCCTCCCACGATCGCGGCCTGCTCGACACGAACGACGGGGGGCTGACGCACGCCGACGGCGGGATCATGTCCATGGCCCACGACGCCGTGTACGTATCCATCGGGCCGAGGACGGTGACCGTCGTGCCGGACACCAACGCGCTCATCCTCGAGGGCGGCGCGTCGCTCGATAGATTGCTCGAGAGGTTCAGAGCCGCGACGGGCGCGGACGGGCACGTCACGCGCGCGCGAGTCGCGGTGCCCCGGAAGGTGGTGCAGGAGCTCGACGGGCTCAAGAGCCACTCGGGGATCGGCGGGGCGGCGGGCGACAGGCGCGCGGAGGTCGCGGCGCTGGCGAGGAGCGTGAACCGAGCGCTGGAGCGAAGGCTGAGACGACAACAACTGGGTCAACCGGGTTCGAACGACGACGAAGCCGAACTCCTGGTGCAGGGACCCGCGGACGCGGGGCGAATGCGGGTGCGGATGCGCGCCGAGGGCCTTCGTGACGGCACGGGCGGGAACGGCGACGAGGAGATTGTCTACTTTTGTCAACGTCGAGTCCAGTCGGGTGAAAGCGTGGTGTTGCTCACCGGCGACGTCAACGCGGCTGTCACGGCGAGGTCGGCGGGTGGACCGGATGACGTGCCCGTGTGCGCGCTCGACCCGAGGGAGATGCCAGGGGACGTGGTGGGTTTGTTTGGTGCGGCGAGGTCGTTTTACGCGCACGTGGAGGACTCGGCGCGACGGTTGGGCCAGGCGGACCGAGACGTCGACAGAGTAGTCGACGAACCCGGACCTCGCACCGGGATATCGACCGTCGCGGCGCACGGATCGGGATATGGACCGCCGCCTCCCCCACCGCCATCGCACACACACGCCGCGCCGGTGACGGTGTCCGGTGAGATGCCAACGACGTCGGTCGAAACGAAGGTCGACGCTTCGGGTCACGAAGAAAAAGTCGTCGCGACGCTGGCGGCGTTGGACCTCGCCCTTCCACCCGCGGTGGAGGCCATGCTGCGGGAGGATCTCGGGGATATGTGGGCGGCGGCGGTGCGGGACGATGCGGAGGATATACTTGAGTTCACCCCCGACGACGCGTTCGAGGCGTTGAGGAAGAACCGCATGACGCTCACCGCGGGCCGCGCGCCTCGAGGGTCGGGGGTCGGGTCGTGGGTGCAGGGGCGCGAGTCGATGGACGCGATCGCGGTGGCGAGACGGCGGCGAAAAGGCGGGCACGGGGGCGGGTTCGGGGACCGGATAAACGCGCTCGGTGTCGTGACCGCGGCGTGCGACGTGCTGGCGAGTCTGCCGGGTGACATCGCCGAGGTGTCGAGCGCCGCGAAGCTCGTTGCCAAATTCAAAGCTGAACTAGTGGGGTAAGGCGTACTGCCGTAAGAGTTAGTTTAATACGAGTCGTTTGGGTCCCACGTCCGTGTTACGTGTTGTTAAGAACGCATCATACTCTATTTGGCAGCTTCGGACGTCGCGGGCTAATACCTGTACCGACGAAGAAGAGGGAGAGTTTCTGTTTGGCAACCACCGTACCATTTGGCGACGGATGAATGATTTACTCCGCCTTCTCCTCCTCGCCAACCTTGGTTTCCGCCACCTGATCGGCGAGCGCGTCCGCCGCGGCGTCCCCTTCCTTCTTCTCCTCGCTCTCCTCACCCTCGAATTCCTTCATCACCTCCATGGCCTTCTCGAACTCGTCCTGGAAGCCCTGCGCCTTCTCCGCAGAGCCAAACTTGACGCACATGTTCACAAACGTGGGGCGGATGTCTCCGTCGGAGCAGTCCATGGTGGTGAAGACCCTGGCCTTCTCGCTGCCGGCGTGCTCCTCGATCTTGGTGCCGGGCACGACGAAGAAGTTGGCGCACACCTTGAGGGTCTTCTCGCGCCTCATCAGCACGCGGATCTTACGGCTGTCCTTGTCCTGCAGGAGCTTGATGGGGCCGAGGCCGCGCTCTTTCCACTCGCCGTCGGTGAATCGGTACGCCTTGGACTTGGCCTCGAAGAGGACGTCCTCGTTCTCCTCGCCGCTCGCGGTCGTCACCTGCTCGAGCTTGACGACGGGGACGAACTCGGCCTTGCACTCGGCCTCGGCGGCGGCCGCGGCGGCGGCGTCGTCGTCGCCCGCGGCGGCATCGCCGCCCTCGGCGGCAGCCTTGGGGGCGGAGGCGAACGCGCTGGGATCGAAGGTTGCCGCGGCGCCGAAACCGCCGGCGGCGCCGAACCCGAAGATGGGCGCGGCGGGAGTCTCCTCCTTCTTCTCCTCGGTCTGTGGGCGAAGAGAGGGGCGTGGAGAGACAGTCAGGACGGGTGCGTGGGACGGGGAGAGCGTCGCGCGCTTTCAAAGGGGAAAAAGACGCGCGGGCAGCCGCCAGATTTTCGCCGACGCGCGGGGTCAGCGATCGGAGACGCGGGCGGTGCTGAGGACGGCGGGGGCGAGATGACGCACCGGCTTGGTCTCTTCCTCGGCGGACATGGCGTGTTTTGTTGGGTCTGACGAGCGGGCGTGGGCCGTCGTGCGTTGCGACTTGTGCGGGCAGATCTGAGGACCCCCCGCCAAAAACCAAACCTCGCCGTGGCCGATGGTACTGGCAGGCAGCGCCCAAAAAGTGGCTCGGTTAACATCTCGGGCGCCGCACACACGGGATGGCGCCGGAGGAGGATGCGCCCGCGATATCGGTGGGCGACGGCGAGGCCCTGCGCCTGGCGGTCACTCTCGCCGCCGCGAGCGGCCTCCTCTCCCCCCTGGACCTCGCGGCGGTGGACGTAGCCGCGAGGCCCGCGATGGGCCGTGGCGCGAGGAGCCTCGCCGAGTCCGCCTCGGAGTCGGCGGTGCGTTCATCCCTCCCGCACCTCGTGGACCCGCACTGCGCGGACCCGACCGCACCACCCCGCGGGGCAGAGTCGTGGAGCGCGGTCCATCGAAGGTGCCACAGGCCGGACGCGACGCTGGCGATGGGAGCGGAGGTGGCGTGCAGGGTAGATGCGAGGGGAAAACTGTGGACGTGGGGCGTCGACGTCGGGCACGGCGTGCTGGGCGACGGAGGCCAGTCCGACGAGGAGGATGCGCCGACGAGCACCGCCGCTAACCAGTTCACGAACACGCCGAGCGTGACACGCACGGTCCGGCACGCGCCACGCGTCGTACGGTTCAAGGAGAGAATCTCACCATCCGTCTCATCATCCGTGAGAGTCGCCGGCGTCTCCCTCGGCGACGCACACGTCGTCTGCGTCGACACGTGCGGGAAACTGTGGACGTGGGGCAGTAACCGACAGGGCCAGCTCGGCAGGCCGAGTGTCGGGTACGCGCGGCACGAGCTGAGTTTGGAGTCTGAGCTGGAGGATAGCGATTTCGACCCGAGGCCGACGCGGGTGGACGGGTTCGGTGATGGGGAAACTTTTTGCACGAGCGCCAGCGCCGGGTGTTGGCACACGGTGGTCATCGACGCCGTGGGGGCGGCGCACGCGTTCGGGTACAACCACAGCGGGCAACTCGGTCTGCCACGATCCACCGGAGACACGTATACGTACAACCAGACTGGGCAAACGGGACCCAACGGTGACCCTCGGTACTCAACGTCGGACGTGTACAGCGTCAAGACGGTGTGGAAACGGCCTGTGCGGTTGACCCACGTTTACGAGTCAGGGGTTCGTTTCGTGTCCGCGAGCGCGGGTAAACACCGCACCGTGTTGTTAGACACGCAAGGATCGGTGTGGACGGCGTTCTGCAACGAGATGAGCATAGGCCGCGCGGGAACATGCGGGTCTAACCTGAGCGGTGACGACTACACGGAGAGTTCGGACACGACTACGCCGGAGCCGTGGGTCAGGCGGCTCCCGCCCAACCCGCGGCGCGTCGTGAACGTGCCGAAGATGGTGTACCTGGATATGAGCCACGAGACCGCGCTCATGGTGGACACTACGGGTGGGGTCTGGGCGTGGGGCAAAGGGAACGAAGGGCAGACCGGGCTCGGGCACGTCAAGACTGCGACGTCACCCGCGGGTCCCCTCCGCGGCGACCTCCAGGGCGTGAGGGTGGAACGTGTACGCACCGGCGACGAGCACTGCCTGGCGGTCACCGCGAACGGGGCGCTATACGGGTTTGGGCGGGGCGACGACGGGCGGTTGTGGGGCGCCGTGAGGAACGTGCACTGGCCCGCGCGGCTGTGCCCGGGTAAATCGTGGAGTTCGGTGGCGTGCGGGAGCGTTGTGGACGGGATGGGCGGGTCGAAGGGTGCGTGCCTCGGTGTACGTGTTGACGACGGGCGGGTGTACTCGTGGGGGGCGGCGCGGCCGTGGCTGGGACGGGGCGGCGGGGACGCAGACGGGGCGATGTGGGCGAGGTCGAACGACATCGGCGCGGTGCTTTTCGACGACGACGCGTGATAGTTAGAGTAGGACACAACCAAAACAAGCTTCCAGTTTCCTTGGATCCATCGATCGATGAGATCTGAGTCGTGAGGCATAACCCTAAGTTCCCGCTTCGCGCATATCGGGTCACTCCGTGAAGCGCGGATCACTCACTCGTGGCACGACAGCTCCTGCGTGATGGCGCCTGACCGCAACGCCCCGTGCCCGTGTGGCTCGGGTAAGAAGATGAAGAAGTGCTGCGGCGTCGGCGGGATATATCAAAGAGGACTGAACGCTAGAAGGAACCAACTGCAACTGCCGCCGGAGGCCTCCGAGATAGACACCACCACATCGGGGCGCCGCATCTCGGACATGTCCATCGCCCCTCCGACCATGGAGGAGATCGCCGCGCGGATGAACGATGCGACGATCGTCGATGAAGAGGACGTTATCGCGCAGATGAAGCGCCTCGCCGAGGGTTGTGAGTTCGAGGTCGACGGACGTGACGGGCGAGGAGACGCCTCTTGGTGGCTCTATGAGCACTACAGCGCCAAACCGGACGGGACGCGCCCGGAAGAAGAAAGATTCCCCGGGATAGAAGCTCTCCCCGGGGTTTCGCGCGACTTTGGCAAGGCCTTGCTTTATTGCATGGGAGCCGCATACCTCGGTCACGCGGAGGCCTGCTGGAAACAACACCTGTTGCACGAGGGTTGCTTTGAAAAAGGCGGCAAACTCGCTCGTTCGCTTTGCAGAGGCATCCCGGAAGAGCTGAAGGGCGACTTTTTCCCTGAAGGACAGGAGGAGTCATCGCAGTTAGTGCCGTACGTGTTTCTGAAGAGGGCCGCAGACGGCGGTCACGTCCTCGCAATGCTCAAACTGGGGTACGAGCTCATGCAGGATGAGGACCACGGATTTGTCAGAGAGTCTTTCAAGATGACGGAGAAGGATGCGATCCCGTACTATCAGAAAGCCGCTGACAAATGCAACGGTGAAGCCATGTTGAAGCTCGCTACCATTTATACACACGGCATGCCTGGCGTCGAGAAGGACCAACGGAGGGCAGAGAGGCTCTTCATCGAGAGCGAGAAGCCCGGCATCTACTATTTGGGCACCCCTGAACAACGCGGGGCCATGTACGACCGTGAAAGAATGGAGATACTTTACCAGAGACTTTTACGCGGCGGCGACGCCGACGCGCCGGGTTATTCGTTCGTACACGCACCGATCGAGGGCGATGGTGCCGTAAAGAAACATGGAAGCTGCTCGGTGTGCATGAAGATTGCCGGGTTAAAAAGATGTGCGGGCTGCAAAGCCTGCTGGTACTGCAGCAAAGAGTGTCAGAACGCGGACTGGCCCGAGCACAAAAAAACGTGTGCTCTAGGTGCGCACCCGGAGGCCATACTTGGAGATAGGTGGTTCAGGAACGTCCCCGGATTAGCTCGCACTGTGGTACTCGCGGCGTACATCAACCGCAACGCGGACCCCGTTATCGGCATCCGGACGGAAAGGGAAGACGACGGACTCCGCCCCGTGGTGACGGTGTATCCGAAGCGAGAATTTATGAAGATGAAATCGAGCTGGAGCCACTCGGGAGCATCGTTGCAGAGCATCCTTTTGGAGGATCGTTGCAGAATCGAAGGCATCCACAAGGGTACGTTCTTGATATACATCGACGCTTTACACCTCGGCGGGACCATGGTCGGCTTTGTGACTGGAGGATGGAGTGCACGAGATGACCGGACTGGTCCGGATGCCGAGAATGAGGTGAACTCCGGCATGATGAAGGAGGCTTGGAAACGGGGCTGGGTCGCGGAGGTTCGCGAGCACACGAACCTGGAGTGAAGCCGCCCGCACTGAACAAGTCGAGATGACGTATACGATAGAACACACGGAACGATGATGAATGTTCAAAATGATTTCACTCGCTAGGTTTGCGCCGCCACGGCAGCCGCCACTAGAGTCATCGCGTCCCGCCGGCGCCGCCCCCGCCGCCCACCGCTCCGTAGACCGTGCTCGCGATGTAGTTGACGTGTCGCTTCATGTTCTTCACGATCTTCCCCGCGCTCTTCGTGAACTTCCGTTCGAACTCCGCGCTCGGCAGGACGTACCCGGGCTCCACGATGGGTTTGTCCCTCGCGTCGTTCCTGCCCCTCTCCCTCGCCTCCGCCCTATCCGACGAGAGCCCCGGGATGCCGAGGCCCGGCAGCGGACTTCCCGTCGGATCGGGCGCGTCACCGCTCGTGGAGACATCGTCCGTGTTTCTATCCTCGTCCTCGTCCTCGCTCCGCTGATTCGTGAGCGACCGGGCGGCCCGCGGCGGATTCTCCAGGCCGCCCTCCTTGTCGGTGACGAGCATCAGGAGCCCCTCGCAGTACGGCAGCTTGTTGGCCTCGGCCCTCCCCCGCTTAACACCGCCCTTGACCCCTTCGTCCTGCGAGTAGAACGGGTACTTGCGCTCCGCGTACCCGACGCACACGTACTTGAACGCGCCCAGCTTATCCGTGGTGTTGTCCGTCGTGTCGAAGCTGTCGGACTTGGGCGGATTGCTTCGCCCGTAGTTGAGCCCCGCGCACCACGGGGGCACTCCGGCGTCCTCCATGCGCTGATCGTAGAACATGGCGCCCCAACACGCCTTGGATCGCGCGCGTCGGATACGCGGGGGAGGCGGATACGGTTCGCGGTCGCCGCCCGGGGTCGTCATGTCCCCAAGCCCGCGCCACGGACACTGATGGGAGCGGGGCGCATCGACGAGATTCAGCATTCTCAGTTACGTGGGTCGATTACGCGCCAGTACTCGCCTGCGATGAAATGGCTACGCGTGGCTACTCAGAAGTCGTTGTCTGAGCCCGACGAGTCGTCCTCTTCGAACAGCTCTCCCTCGCTGCTGTCTCCGCTGAGGTCCCCGCCCGTCATGCTCCCCATCACCGCCGGCTCCCTACGTTCACCCACCAGTGAGGCGCCCCTCGGGGGTCCATCCGCTCTGCCGTCCAAACCGAACCTCTTGGCCATCGGCGCCGGAGCCGGTGGGGACTTCCTCCGCGACGACCCCGGCTTGGCCCGCGCGGGTTCGTCGATGTCGAAGTCTTCGTCGTTACCACCGCCCACGTCCCCTTCGCCCTTGAGGATCTTCATCTCCTCGTTCCTCATGCGTCGTTGCATGTCCTTGAGCTCCCGTTCTCGCTCCGCCTGTTTAGCATCCTCATCCGCCGACATCTCCTTCAGCTGATACTCCAGGTAGTCCAGGTTCCGTACCTTCTCCACGTACGAGTCGTACATCTCGTCCATGCCCGCCTCGAGCTGCTCGTACTCGTCCATGTACGCCGGCCGTACCTGCTGCAGCGCGCTGAGCCGCTTCTCGCTTCTCTCCAGCTCGGCTCTGCGCTTTTCAATCTTCGACTCGAGCGATTCCTCGTCGCGCTTAAGGTCGTCGAGCATGCGCTCCAATCCCTGGACGTTCTCCCGCACCGACGCGATCTGCTCCTGCACCTGCGACTCGATCTCGTCCAGGTCCACGTCGCGCCCCACCGCGCGTGAACGCTCCACCCGGAGGCGTTTCTCATCCCCGAGGGCGTCGTAGATGGCGGCGCCCCTCGCCGTGATCTCAGACGCGAGCTGCCTGACGAGCTTCACGTCGAAAGCCTTGGCGTCCAGCTCGAACGCGTCCGCGGCGTCCGGGTCCGTGGCGTCGTCCTCATCCGCGTTCTTGGTCGCCTGGTAGAGCAAGTTGGCGATCTTGAGAAGCTCCTTGACGGCGAGCCTGCGGGACGAGCGGGGGGAGGGGAGGGAAGTCAGCGAATGTGACCTTTGTCGCTGGGTGATTTGAAAGGGGACGATGGTGTGAGGGGTGGGATGCGTGTGCGTACCCGTCGGCGGCGTAGAGCCTCTTGATGTTGAGCTTAACCCGCGCCTTGGACATGAACACCTTGGAGACGTTCTTGAGGAAGGTGACCCTGTCCTGCTCGGTGCTGATGTCGTCGTCGATGTCCGCGCTCTCGTCGAACCTCTGCACGAGCCAGTCGAGGCAGTCCGCGACGAGCTCGAAGTTGGGGTTGCGAAAGTTTTCGACGGAGATGATGCGCGGGTAGCCCAGCGAGCGCATGCACTCCGTGAAGTCTGCGAGTCGGAGGAGGGAAGGGGCGGGGTCAGAACGTCCAGCGGATACCGAGGGCGCTCGAGGTGGGAAAACGGCACGATGGGAAAGAAAGTGAGCCGTTTGGAAACGCGGGCCGACGCCTCGGGGACGGGGACGCGCGCGGTGGACGCACTTCGAATCTCGCGGTACGACATGTCGACCTACTAACCACGCGCTCACCGCGCGGATCCCGATACGTCGTCGACGGAGGTCGCCCGCACGGCTCTGTGTCTCTCACGACCGCCAGATCCTACAAGTTTGACCAGGTCGAGTTTGGCAAATACGCTGATCACTAAACTTTTAGAATGTTCTCTCTACTCCTCCGTCGCCTGTAAGCTAATGGGCGCCTCGACCGGGTCGAACCTCGGCATCTTCCCGCCCTCCTCCTCCTCCGCGTACGTCCCCTCCCCGCTCAGCGCCACGCGGCACCCGCGTCCCACCCTCACCCCAAAGTCCACAGCCGCGCCAAAGTTCCCCTCGCGATCAGGCACCATCAAAATCTCAACATCCACAGTCTGCGCCAACCCCGTGGGTCCCTTCCCCTTGACCACACCCTCGGGCGGCACGCACTCGAACGCGTGCGCGCCGGGACCATCGAACGTCGCGACCCACTGCGCATCCGTCGGCGTGTCGTTCGTCAGCGTCACGCGCAGAGCCTTGAGCTCCTTCGCCGCGTTGGGATGCACGAGGCCAAAGTCCAGCGTGTCCGCGTTCGCGACGAGTTCGGGGTGGATGTACCGCGCCGACACCGGGAAGTTCTGCACGTCGTCGTTGTCGTACAGGACGACGAGCGCGGCATCCTTCTCGTAGTCGTCCCTGTACACGTGCCCGGCGTCGTCCACGTCCGGGTCGGGCGGCGTGAACCGCATCGTCACCTGAACGTTTTCCCGCGGCGGCAGTTTCAAGTCGATACCCTCTACATCCTCGGGTACAATGCCCGCGCGCGTCATCGAATACCCGCGTCCGAACGTGAGCTGCGGGACAGACGACTCGATCTCCACGACGCTGAACGGTGCCACGAGTTTCATCCTGAACGTCGCGGGCGCCTCCGCGCTGGTGTTGGTGAGAGTCACAGTTTTGAAATAAGACGAGTGCGACACGTCTCGGTGCGCGTAGCACGTCCACTTGAACGAATCGTTCTGGTCAGCCTTGAGCCTCGGGTGATAGGCATCCGCGGTGAGCCTGACGACGAGCGGCTTCATAGGCTTGGGCGGCTGCGCGCGGCCCGGCGCGATGGCGCCGCCGATGCTGACGCTGATCGGTGTAGCGTCGGCGTTGGCGAGTTTGGCCTCCGCCTCGTCGGCGCCGCCGTCGACGCCTCCCACCCGCAGCTTCGTCTTGGCGCATCCCAGCTCGAGGGTCAGCGGCCTGTCCGACTCGACGACCTCGGTGTCCGCGACGCGCTGCGTGCCAACCACGGAACCGACGAAACGCTTCGCCCGCGTGCCGCCGTACCAGTACTCCACGGCGAACCCGACGTAGCCGCCGCGCTTGGGAACGATCACGGGCCCCGCCGGCGCCGGCGCGAGCTTGAAGGGCCCGACGCGCTGGCACATCCTCCCGCGGCCCTCGATGTCCACGCCGACGCGCCCGCCGACCTCGTCCAGTTTCAGCGTGGCGGACGCGGCGGAAACGTCGTTGTCCTTGGGGTTTTTGGGATCCGGGTCGAGCCACGGCGCAAACTCGACTACCATATCCTTCGGACCGTAGTTGACGCAGAAGAACCGCTTGGTGGAACCGGGCGCGCCGACGCGCACGGAACCCCAGTCGAGACCCGCGAATGCCTTCGGGCCGTTCGGGCCGTACGCGTCGTAACCCAGCGGGACGTACTTGACCGGCTGGACCACCAGCGGGGAGCCGACGACGCCGGCGCGGACCGGCAACCGGCGCTCGGGCACGTCGCCGACCAAACACCGCAAAGCGTCAAAGTACTCCCCGGGCATGTCGCTGACCACCGTGACGATGGCCCTGAACTCGCCGTAGGGCGGGAGGATCCCGTGGGACGGGTAGACGACGAACGCGACGCCGTCGCCGGACTTGAGAGCCTCGGCGTCCGCCTCGTGCGCGCTCCTCGCGGCGTGCATCTGAACCCCCAAGCCGCGCGAAAACGCAACCTTCTCGTGCTCCGCGCTCAGCGTCACCGGCGCCCCGGACTTTGCCCTGGACGACTTCTTAAGTCGCTTCTCGGTGATCGTCGGGAGGGACCCGCGGAGAGAGGGCTGGGTCAGGCCGCGGAGGGACTGGGCGAACGAGGCGCCACCGTGTTTCATCGCGGTCTTCTTGATACCCCCCAGCGACTCGTAGGTTCCGCCCTGGTGCTCGTGCGTCGCCGGCTCGTGCGGCTTCAGCGAGGATTTCAGCGCGTCCGGGCCGAGCGTGGACGCGGCACCGAACACCTGGCTCGTGTAACTCGCCGCGTCCATCACGGTGGTCCTTCGCAGCGCCGTGGCGACTATGCCGTCGCCACCCGCCAAACCCCCGACAGCCTCGGCGCCCCTGCGCGCGACGCCGCCGCCGCCGAGACCCGCGGCGTCGGCGCCCCTCGCCGCGGCCCAACACTCCATCACCTTCATGCCCACCGCGTCGGAAACCCCGTGTCTCTCCACGTCGATCCGTACCGAGCTCTCAATCGCGGTCGTGTTCTTGATGAGCACCTCCATCGTGGCGTGCGTTCGAATCTCGCACGCGTCGCCAAAGTCCACCTGGACGTGGTCGCCCAGGATGGACTCATCCACGACGTGCGACGCGTCACCAGCCACGGGGACGCCGTTCAAACCCCGCAGAATCTCGTACTCCACGCTCAGCCCCCTCGCGTCGGCGACGAGTTGAAAACCCAACGGTTTCGCCGCGCCGTCCACGTCCATCGCGATCAGCGCTTCGTACCTCGAGCACGGTCTCAACGGCGTGAATATAAACCACACAGCCTTGCTACCGCCGGGCGGGATCTCATCCTCGCGCCAATCCACGTCGAAGTCGAAGGCGTCGCGGCATTCGTCACTCTCACCCTCGGGCTCGGGGGACCACCGGAACACCGCCGGGAGCATGGTCATGTTCTGGACCACAATCTCCCGCTCCACGGGCACGTTGACGTAGCACACGCCGAGGTCGACTTCAGAGGTGGATAACGCGCACAAGGGCTGGAGGACGTCGGCGCGCGCGGCGACGACGCTGACCCGCCCGCCGCCAGCCGTACACACGACGTTGCTCCTGTACGGACCGGGCTGGGACGGGACCAACGTGCACTCAACCTCAACCTCGGCGTACGGGGGTAGCTCACCCTCGGGCACGGAAAACACAATCTCGCACGGCGCATCCTTCCCATCCACCGCGGGTCTTCGCTCCTCGAGCGCCCACGTCGCGGGGATCGCGCTCTGGTTGCGTATGAGCAGATAGGTATCACCCGCCACGTGCTGCTGTAAAAGGCCGAAATCAACCTGCGACTGCGCGATGGCAACCTCCGGCCCTTCAACCTCCGCGGTGACACGCAGCGGTAACGACGGTCCGTGTTCCACCACGCATTTTAGATTTAAGTCAACGCGTTGCACTTTCGGCGGCGTGAGCTCCACGACGCACGTCACGGATCCGCCGTTGGGTGGCAGGATCCCTTCGCACGGGTACACGAGCAGACCGGCGCCTTCATCGTGTCCGTACCACGTGAACGGCGCGGGAGCGTCGCTGTGGTTCACCAGCGTGACCTCGCGGTCGTAGTGGCGCCCAGGCAGGAGAGATCCCGCGTAGTTGACCAGGTTCGTGTCGATGACGCAGTGACGCTCCGCGCCCACGCCGGAGACGACGAAGTCCTCGATGAGCACCGGCTTGTCGAAGGGTTCCTCGGGGTGGGGCACGCGCGCGGGCACGGACGTGTCCACCACGAGCCTCACGGCGGCGTCGTACGCCTGAAGCTCCGACGGCGAAAACGTCGCGGTGAAGATATTCGTCGAGTCCGGCTCGAACACGCCCAGCGGCGGGTCCACGGCGAAGATCCCGGCCTCCCTCGGGTGCTCCCAGACGAATGGAACCGGGACCATCGTCGTGTTCTTGACCGTGAAGGTCCTGGTGTTGACCGACCCGGGGACAACCTTGCCAAAGTACACGGGGCCCTGCGATAGCTCCCCGGGGATGGTGACTCTCTCGTCCACCGTGGTCAGTCCCACGTCCAGCATCGTCCCTTTCCCCGTGACCGTGAACGTCTGCACCTGGCTGTTGTCGCACACCATCCTAAACTGCTGCGTGAATGTGCCGGGATGGGGCGGCGCGAACCCCACGCGGAGCTGCTCCACGTCCAGCGGATTGAGCTCCATGTACCCCGGTCCCACCCTGAACGGCGTGATGTTGACGCACGGCACCGGCTCCGGATCCGGTCGTTCGCCCCGGGCCAACATGGCACCCTCGTTTGGCAGCGTCAGCGGCGTCGTGTGATCCGGCCAGTCCGCCTCGTCCACGAGCCTGAACCTGCCCTCGCCGCCCACGTTCTTGAAGGGCATGCGGGTCTCCACGTCGTTACCCACGAGCACGTACCCGACGTCGAGCGTCTGATCCAAGGTGAGACACGGCGGATGTCGCCTCGCGCTGCACTCCACCCTGAACTTGCTCGTCTCCGTGATGACAGTGACGAAATCCTCGTAATCCGCCAACGAATCGGGTTTAAATCGCACCGTCGCCCACGCCGCGTTGCCCGGCGCCAACAAACCGTGGTCGCTGGGGTACTTGAGCTCGGTGATGCTGAAGTGTTTCGACGGCGGCGGCAGGATCCGCAACCGCCGGCTCAGCGACGACTTGTTCCGAATCGTCAGCCGCATCTCGTACGTCTCCCCGAGCTCGAACTGGTGAAACTCGATCACGTTGGGCTCGACGACGAACACGGCGGACGGGTCGATCGCCACACCGACCTTCTTGGGCAGCGTACCGTCCAAAGACGACGGAACCTCGGGGTGGCGCGGGTTGCGAAGGTACGCCTGCTTCTTGCGCATACCTTCGATGACGCGCGTCTCCAGGTCCATCTGCCCCGGGGTCATCCGCCGCCCGAGCTCCCGGAGTCTATCCTCGGCGTCGCGTTTCTTCAATTCCCACTCCTCGGCGCTGAACACCAGCTTGCGGGGGTACTCGGGCGCCGACTTCTTCGTTCCGACTCGGATGGCGTCGCGGACCCGTTCGTTCTCGGTTGGCTCCATGTACTTGGGCTCGCGCGTCTCGTCCAGGAACTCCAGGGTGGACGGCGGCTTGATGCTCGCCGTCATCCGCCGCTCGTTATCCTCCATTAATGTCCGCGGGTCGAGGAGTCCACCGCCCTTGACGCGTTGCTTGTCGAGGTCCAGATCGTGCGGCAGCCGGGGCATCCTCGCGTTTCTGTGGTCCGCCGTGTACAGCGCGTCCCTCTCCTCCATGCGCGTGCGCTCGAGCTCATCCGCGGCGGCGGCTTTCTCCTCCAGGTATCTCTCGAGCTCATCCATCTGCTCAACCTGCGTGGCGGTCTGGGTTCAGAACGTGGGCGGGTGTTGGGACGGGGACGGTGGGTCAGTGTCGGTTCGTGATGGATGCGTACGAGAGGAACGTTCGGTTTGACCGGCGCGTCTGACCGCCGGCGACGTGGGGTGGGGGTTCACGCGAGTGATGGGTCGCACCTGGGTCCTGATGGCGTCTATTCTTTCCTGGTACTCGTCCACCTCGGGCTCGGCGCCCTCCTCGCCCTCGGCTGGGGGATCACCCTCGGGGGGCGGGGCGCCATCGCCACCGTCCTCCCCCTCGCCCTCCCCAGCCTCGGGTTCCGGCTTCGGTTCCTCGTACAGCTCGGGGAAGGATCCCTCGAGGAGGTCACGAAACATCCCGCCCGGCTTCGCCGTCGCCTCCGGGATCTGCTCGGGCGCCTCGGCGGGTTCCGTCTCCTCCTCCGCCATCGCGTCCCAACGTCCACGAAGAAGGTGCCCTTCTTTTTACCGTGGGGCGGGGACGACGTCTACCTGACGCCGGCGCGAATCCGCGGGGTGGACGCACCGATCGTCCCCGCGTCCGGCCTTCGCGCGTCCTCGACTCCGTACACGCGCCCGTGCGCGCTCGTGCGGGTCGAGACGCGCGTCTCACGCTCTGACGAGACCCGGTCGAAGTCGCAGCCAAAACGGGATGCTGAGCTGAGTCGGGAAAAAGCTGAGGGTTCGAAATAATTAAAATGCATCGTCGTACGGGCAAACAGGCACGTTGATTAAGATTTACTACGTCGTACTACACGTTAATTATTTCGAATTGTTAATACTTTCAGTGTATTTGCTCGTACACATTACAAATACGTGCGTCCCGTTCCTCCTATGGGCAAACAGTGGGGCGTACCTCTATAACCCTAAACCCTACCCTAAGCTCTAAAACTTCCTTGAGTAAATAGACCGTCGAGTTCCCATTGAAAAATCGTGCAAAAAAGCACCAGCTTATTATGTCGGCTTCGGCGCTCAGATGGTGGTGCCGTCGGGGATGGTGGCGTTGCGCAGGATGGTGACGATGCCCGAGCGGATGTACACGCCGTTCTCCTCGTCGACGAGGTCCTCGACGCCGGCGGCGTTGGTGATGGTGCAGTTCTTCCCGATGCGCGCGTTCTTGTCGATGATGGCGTTGGAGATGACGGAGCCCTCGCCGATGCCCACCGGTACGCCGCCCTCGGCGATCACCTTCGCCTTCTGCTCGTCCGACTCGTAGTAGTCGGCGCCGATGAGCATGGCGTGCTTGATCGTGCACCCCTTGCCAACCTGCGAGCGCAGGCCCACGATGGCGTCCTCCACCGTGCAGTCGGAGAGCGAGCAGCCGTGCGAGATGATGGCGTCCTTGACGTGGCACTTCTCGATCTTCGCGGGGGGGAGGAAGCGGGGCGAGGTGTAGATGGGCGCGCGCGCGTCGTAAAACTCAAACTGGGGCGGGTTCTTGGCGAGGTTCAGGTTCGCCTCGAAAAACGACTTGATCGTCCCGATGTCCTCCCAGTAGTCGTTGAACAGGTACGCCTGCACCTTGAACCCGTCCGCGGCAGCCTTGGGGATGATCTCGCCGCCGAAGTCGTTGTCCTGGGGGTAATCCTTGTTCAGGAAGTTCACCAGCGCGTCCTTCTTGAACACGTAGATGCCCATGGACGCGATGTACGGGTTCGCCGCGGCGGCTTCGGCGTCCAAGCCGAGCACGGTGGTGTCCACCTGCATCGCCTTGAGGGCGTCGCCCTCGGGCTTCTCGGCAAACTCGGTGATGCGGCCGGTGTCGTCGATCTTCATCAGGCCGAAGTCCGAGGCGCGCTCGTCGTCCATGGGCAGGCAGCCGATGGTGATGTCCGCGTCCACCTCCCTGTGGCGGTCGACGAACGCCATGTAGTCCATGCGGTACAGGTGGTCGCCGGAGAGGATCACAATGTCCTGCACGTCCTTGTTCTTGATGTCCTCAAACAGCCAGCTGTACTGGCGCACGGCGTCCGCGGTGCCCTGGAACCACTCCTTGCCGCCGAGTCCGGGGGTCTGCGTCGCCGCGAGCACCTCCACGAAGCCGTTGCCGCCGTACATGATGCCGTTGCCAAAGTTGTACGTGCGCGCGAGGTGGCGGTTGAGCGACACCGAGTTGAACTGCGTCAGGATGTACATCTTGCTGATGCCCGAGTTGAGGCAGTTGGACATGGGCACGTCGATGAGGCGGTACGCGCCGCCGATGGGCACCGCGGGCTTGGCGCGCTGCTTGGTGAGGGGGTAGAGGCGGGTGCCTGCGCCGCCCCCGAGGATCACCGCGGCGACGGACTTGGAGTTGGAGATGGCGGTGGGGGACTGCGTCTCCTCCATGGACACGGCCGTGGCCTTGACGGTGCGGGACACCATCGCGCGGGGCGCGGAGACGCGCGAGGCGCTGAGCTTGGAGCCCTTGAAGAAGTCCTTGCGGCCCACGGGGGTGCTGCTGTTTTTCGCAATGGAGACGGGGAGGAGGTCAGCGGGGCGCGAGCGCGGGGAGCCTCGAGCGAGCGCCGAGGACGGGTGGGGGGATTCGCGCGAAGCGTCGTTGTGTCTGTTCCCCGATCGCTGGAAACGCGGCGAGGCGCGACGGGGGATCGCGCGGGTTCGGGGGGGCGCACGCACCGGCACGCGGACGCGCTCTGCGCGAACATGGCGGCGGACATGTCCTTGGTGGTTGGGTTGTGTGCGTTTGACGCGCGCCGAACCTGTGCCGCGCGCGCCGCGCCGGCGGGGAGGAACCAACTCTATCCTCACCCGCGTTTTCAACTGCTCTCAACCGTCGGCTTCGAGCTTGGCTGCCAAGCTGGCAAGCGCTGATCTGCTGATGCGCTGAGTGCGTCTCGCGGTCTCTGCGAGTTCCAAAATCCCGGCGCCGGCCGACGGAACGCACGCGGACGATCGAACATGAATTCGGCGGGCATCCAAACCTGCACCGAGCGCGCTTCTGACGGCGGACCCGTGTGCGACGCGGCCGGTGCGCGCCCCTTCCCCCTCGCGCCCTTCGCCCTTTGCCCGCCTGGATCTCGCCCCCCGATTACATCGTGCCCACCCGCCGCCCCCCCGACCTATACCTGACCTTCGCTTCCCATCCCCTACGACGTCACAGACGGAGAGACGGTCGCGCACACCGTCCCTGCATCGTTTCACATCGGCGACGACGTCCAGGGCAAGGCCGGGACCCTCCACATCACCACCCGCCGCCTCGTGTGGTTCGGGGAGGGCGCCGACTCGGCCGGGTACGAGGTGCCGTTCACCTCGATCACGATGCACGCGGTGTCGCGGGGCGTGGAGGACGGATCCAACGATTTCACGAGCCCGTGCATATACGCGCAGGTTGAGGGTACGCCCCCGGAAGGGTTCGGGGCGACCATCGCGATTGGAGGCGACGGCCCAGCGACGGACGCCGACGAGGGCGACGAGGAGGATCACGACGAGGGAGATGATGAGGACGACGCCGGCGGGTTCGCGATGGGCGGCGGCGACGACGGGGACTACGACGACATGTTCGAGCTGCGCATCGTCCCCAAGGACCCCGAGGGTCTCGATCAGATGTTCCACGTGCTGTGCGAGTGCGCCGCCATGAACCCGGACGACGACGAGGACGAGGAGGACGACGACGGCGGCTTGTTCTTTGACGAGGATGAGGTGATGCGCGGCGCGGGCGCGGACGGCAGGGCGGCGGCGCTGGAGCGGTTCGACGCGATGCTGCAGATCGATCCGGGGGTGGATGAGCTGATCCGCGACGATCCCGGACGTTTCGAGGACGACGACGAGGAGGAGGAGGAGGAGGGGAAATAGGTGTGCCGGGTGGGTCGCGCGGGTGTGTCTCAATAAAATATGCGCAACACCATTGCCCACTGACTGGAAGCTGCGCGGGTCTCGATCTCCACACTGCCGGTCTGCCGGTTTTTCTTTTTTTTCCTTCCTTCTGTCTGCCTCGCCAGCTGGTTCGTCGTGTTTTTATGTGTTTGGCGGGATCTTTTGCAATTTTCGTGGCGCGTATGGGTATTCAGTTTAATCCCTCGCCGCGCCAGACGCGAAGTGGAATCTTCTCCCGACAGGGAACACTGCTGACTCGGTCAGAGAGAGCCGACAGAGACCCTTTTGCGAGAATCGGCACCTTCAAAAAAGCGCGTCGCAAAAATCTAATAAACTTCGGGGTTCGTGACTCATGGCGCACGTTGTTTGTCGATGCAATTCCCGGAACGGTTTCCCAGAACGGTTTCCGGTTATGAAAGATTTTTTCAAATGACTGGGAAGTGATGGAGGTCTGTGAACCAAAAAGTTCCTCAGTTTCCCGGCGACATTTCGCAAAAGGAAAGGACGGGCAGCAAGAATGGCGCAAAAACGAAGACCCGTCTTCTATGGACAACTAGTGACAAAAATGTGAAAAATCTGTCAAATTCTCACGACCCCCCTCAGCCGCCAAAGTTTGTTATTCCAACTACCACGTGAGGCGCGTCACATTCGTGCAGCGCAGCGCTCCGCTAGCGGCACAGAAACTTCGTTCGTCTCGACGACCTCGTTTCAGTCAACTTCAACACCATGTCGATGGATTCCGGTGATACCGCGTGGATGCTCATGAGCTGCGGGCTCGTCAACCTGATGACCCCCGGCCTCGCCTTCTTCTACGGTGGCCTCGTTCGTCAGCAGAACGTGCTTACCATGATCATGCAGAACTACGTCTCCATGGGCCTCATGACCATTTGCTGGATCGCCTGGGGCTACTCCATGTGCTTCGGCGAGAACAAGACCTCTTACATCTGGGGCAACCCCGCGTCCCACGCCATGCTCTCCGGCATCGAGAACGACGACGGCAACTATGGCGCAATCCCTGGCACCGTCTTCGCTGGTGAGTGCCCGCCTCCCGCTTCCCTTTACCGTGCTCGAAACCCACTGTCCGGGCGCCAATGTCCGATAAACTCCGTTTCACACCCGTCCGGCCGGTTTTCGCGCGTTTTCCGTCGCTGTTGCGGCGGCGCGAACGCGTCAACCCGGCGTCCCGCAACCCGAAATTCTCCACGTGGTCCAAGGGAGAGCGGGGGGGACGAGAGATGAGCTGATGAGAGACAAAAAAACAGACTGATCGCCACTGAGTTTTGAAAAATGCTGACTTTTTTTTCTCCCCTCTCTCCTCGACTCGCAGCCTTCCAGGGCATGTTCGCCGTCATCACCCCCGCGCTCATGACCGGTGCCTTCGCCGATCGCGTCATGTTCAAGCCCTACCTTCTCTTCATCTTCCTCTGGATCCACCTCGTCTACTACCCCTTCTGCCACTGGATTTGGGGCGCCGGCTGGATGGCTGATGAGGGAGTTTGGGACTTCGCCGGCGGCATCGTCGTGCACTGCACCGCCGGTTTCGGCGCCCTCGCCGTCGTCATGGCCCTTCCCCACCGCAAGAAGCTCGAGCCCGAGCTCGACACCGACCCCCACAACATCCCCTTCGTCGCTCTCGGCACCGCCCTCCTCTGGTTCGGCTGGTTCGGCTTCAACGGCGGCTCCGCCCTCGGCGCCAACCAGCAGGCTGGCTACGCCCTCATCAACACCGAGATCTCCGCGTCCTGCGCTCTCTTCGTGTGGCTCATGATCGAGTGGGTGCACAAGGGCAAGCCCACCCTCGTCGGTGCCTGCGTCGGCGCCATCGCCGGTCTCGCCACTGTCACCCCCGCCGCCGGCTTCGTGTACCCCTGGGCCGCGATGGTCATCGGCTGCCTCGCCGCCCCCTGGTGCTACTTCCTCATCGAGGTTGTCAAGAACAAGTTCGACCTCGACGACGCCCTCGACGTGTTCGCCGTGCACGGTATGGGCGGCTACCTCGGCACCCTCCTCATCGGCGTCCTCGCCGATGACCGTGTAAGCGGAGGCGGCCCCAACGCCAGCGGCGAGCAGTTCTTTAAGCAGCTCTGGGGCGCCACCTTCTGCGCTGTCTACGCCTTCGTCGTGTCCTTCGGCCTCATCAAGGCGATCAACCTCGTCATGCCTGTACTTCCCCCCTCGTCCCATCTCAGCGAGGGTCTCGACACCTCCATCCACGGCGAGAAGGCGTACAAGGAGAACAGCCAGAACGGCACCGAGTACACCAACCCTCTCAAGGCTGCCCAGGCCGTCTAAACGGCGCGGCGCCACATACATCTAATAAGTGCTTGTACCAAGTATCACCCTTGCTATGCGTTGCTCTATTTTTCTTTGAATTTAATATAAGACAAGACAGATCAGATCACCCGCGCGTGGAGACGAACAAATATTACATACATAGCCGCGATGGCGGCGAAAAGAATATTTTCATTACAGTCGTTAAAACTCACGAAACCACGCAGCTCTTCTTCAGCCTGCTGGAGTAACTCTTCTTCCCCCCTGTGCGTCGCTTCGTCGGCTCGAGCTTGAACGCCTCGCCCCCGGGCTCATCCTTCTTCTTCTTTCCCTTGTGTCGCATCCCGGGCGCGACGAAGTGCCCCGGCTCCGCGGGTGCCTTCTTTCCGCCCGGCGAAGCAATCGCATCCGCCGCGCCCGACACAACCGCCTCTCCGCGATCGATCTCGGTCTGCCTCGCGATCTCCCGAATGTCCATCGCGGGTGCCTGCGCCGCGACTAACTCCCTGTCGCAGTCCGACCACTGACGCACGAGGTAGTCGAACACGTTGTCCACGTTGAAGTTTTCCTTGACGCATACGCGGTAGAACTTGAGCCCGAGCCCGCGGCACAGATCTTCCGCCTCCTCCGGCGCCACCGCGGACTCGTCGATCATGTCCACCTTGTTCTGGCAGACGCACATGACGATGGGCCCGCACACGTCCTCCACCTTGCGCTTCCACTCCTCGATCGCCTCGAAACTGGCGCGGTCCGTCGTGGAGAACACGAGGACGGCGGCACCCGCGCTGCGACGACGATGATGGGGTGAGGGTTTTTTGACGTCAGTCGCGTGGCGTGGAGAGTAAGAAGGGTTCCGTGGCGGGTCGGGAAATGTTTCGATGGTTCGAGGCGGGCGTCATTCGGGTCGGGAACTTACCCTCGGTAGTATGTGCGGGTGATGGTGTCGAACTCTTCCTGCCCCGCGGTGTCCCAGACCATCATGCGTACGTCCTCGCCGATGCTGTCGATCCACCGGGTCTTCTCCAGGAAGTCCACCCCTATGGTCTTCTTGTACTCGTCCGTGTACTTCCCCTTGCAGTACCGGCGGATCATGGACGACTTACCCACGCCGCCATTGCCCAGCACCACGACCTTGATCTCCTTCTCGAAGTCTTCCTCGACGAGCATGGCGAGCGTCGGGTGATCTGCGCTCGTGAGTTTGAACCGCGATTTCTCGGAGACGACGTTTTAGACGCCCGTCATTTATAGTAGGCACCCGAGCAGCTAAGCGCCATGGGGGTGCTCTCAGACGAGAGCGACACCTCCGCGCTCTTCACAGAGTCGGAACTCGACGATTCCGATCTCGACTTCGCCGCTCGCCGCCCCGGGCGCCCTCCAGTCCCAACCAACGACGCGCGTGAGATGCGATTCAGCTCGGAGGATGAGGAAGAGGAGGAACCGCGTCCCGCGCCCCGCCCGCCGCCCGCCGCGGCTCCCACGTGGGTCGGGTCGAACACGACGATGGGCACGAGCACGCGCGCGGCGTCGGCGTCGGCGTCGGCTCCCGTGGGCCGGCCGGGTGCCGGCGGGACGGGCGGAGGTGTGCCGACCTTCTCGTTCTCGCATCGGTCGAACGACTCGGGCGTCGGCGCCCCCCGGCAAGCATCGTACGCGCCCGCACCCGTGTCCAGGCCGCCGCCACCGGCGCCGAGGGGAACCACGAGCGCGCAGAGCTCCCCAGCGCGCCGCCCCACCGCGTCGGCGTCGTCCACCCAGCCGAGCTCGAATAACATCCTCGCCTCCGTGCTGGGCATCGACCTCGAGCGCGGCGTCGGGGGAGACAGCGACGACGACGACGAGGACATCGCGTCACCGTTGAGGGGCGGGAGGCGGGATAAGGAGAGCAGGCGCGACCGCGCGGCGAGGCTCGCGAGGGACGGACGGGATCAGACCGGTCAAACGAAGGGCTCGAACCTGCACTCCGGCCGGCTCAACCTGAGTTCGGTGTCAAAGTTCGGCACGGGCGCTCGGTGGTCGGCGCGCGGGTCCGGGCACGAGATCGGCGCGTGGACGGCGAGGCAGGCGGCGCTCGCGGTGGACGGTCGTACCACCGCGACCTGGCTCATCGTCTGCGCCGCCGCGCAGCTCCTCGGGGGTCTCATCGCGTGTCTGTGGGAATCGGGCGGGCAGTGGGCGGCTCCAGGGCACGACCTCCCGATCGCCGTGTTGACGGTGTGCGCGGCGCTCGCGGGCGGGAAGGGCGCGCTGGGTAGTAACTGGAGGACGCAGGCGGTGCTGCAGGTGGGGCACGTGTGCGCGCTGGGATTCGCGCTGGGCCTGGACGTGTTCGTGATGGCCAGGATGTCCGACATAATGTTATTAGGAACGAGGCCCGAGCTGGTGGCAAACAGGCGGGCCGCGCGCGGCGGGGTGGGACTCGCGCTGGCGGCCAAGGCGGTCGCGCTGCCTTTGTCGGTGATACACGCCGCGAGGGTGGTCTGGCCGGGCCGGGGGGCGCCTCGGGAGTAGCAACGTACCGTGTAACGAGAGTCTGAGGAAACTAACAACGCCGTCCGCTGGTAAAATAGGGTCAGAGCGAGTCGCGCGATGGGAAAGAAGCGCGCCAACCGTAAGGAGGCGTATCGGCCGCCCGCCGCCGAAGACGCGCCCGCGATGAAATCGACGGTGACGTCACGGGTCGCGATCGTCGCGATCGTGGGGTACGTCATGCTCGCGGTCCTGGTGCAGGTCGGGACCCACCATCTGGTTCCCATACACGCGGCGGGGGACTACGATGGGATGCGCGCGACGGGAGCTCTCGCCGCTCGGACCCTCGCCCACGTCGAGCCGCACATCCAGCCCGGGGTCACAACTGCGGCGTTAGACGCGATCGTGCGTGACTTCATAGCCGACAACGGCGCGACCGCCGCCACCTTAGGGTACAGAGGGTACAAGCACTCGTCGTGCATCAGCGTCAACGAGGTTGTCTGCCACGGGGTGCCGTCGACCGAGGTGACGTTGAACGCGGGCGACATCGTCAACGTGGACGTCACCACCGTCCTCGACGGGTGGTACGGGGACACGAGCAAGACGTTCGTGGTGGGGGGTGAGGACGTGGCGAGCGATGAGGCGAACAGGCTGGTGCGTGTCACTCGGGAGGCGCTGAAACTGGGCTTGGAGGGATGCAAAGCTGGGGCTCGGCTGGGCGACGTCACCGAGCCGATACACGAGCACCTGACCCGCGCGGGGTACGGCGTCGTGAACCAGTTCAGCGCACACGGCATAGGACGGACGTTCCACGCGGCGCCGTTCATCCAGCACGGCAAAGGACGGAAAGGACGCGGGCTGCTGCTCAAGCCCGGCATGTTCTTCACCGTGGAGCCAATGGCTAACCAGGGCGTCACGGCGACGAAGACGCTGAGGGACGGCTGGACGGCGGTCACCAAGGATGGGAAACTGTCCGCGCAGTTCGAACATACCGTGGGGGTGGTGGAGGGCGGGTGCGAGGTGTTCACGCGCGTCCCGGGGACCGACGCGTTCATCTGACGTACGCAGCGTAGCCCGTCTGCCCGTTGTGAAAGAATTTGGTAGACTTAGTTACTCTAATCCGCGTGTGACCGCTGCTTATACTTGAGCCAAGACCGGCCGCGGCCCGTGGACTCCCTGAGCGCCCCGCCGACCCTCGACCGGCCGCCACTCCCGCCCCGCAGGTACACCACCGCGAGGTACGCCCCCGCGCCCAGGACGGCGACGAATGGGAACGCGCCGTGCCCGCCTCGCCCCGCCCCCGGCCGCGAGTGCTCGGCGCGGCAGCACCGCAGACTCCGTCGAGCCCTCGATACCTCGTCCCGCGCCTTTTGCTCGAACGCGTGCGCGGCGATGAGGATGGACGACGACATGGAGTGCGCCTCGTCCAGGTCGTGGTTATACAGCCTACCTCCAAGGTCCACGAACGCGCGTTCCACGACGCCGAGCTCCTCTTCCAACTGCGCCACCACCGACTGCGGCAGCGGCCCGGGCACGCCCACCCGCTTCGGGTCGCGGTACAGGTAGTCGAGCCACGTCCCTTTCGACGACTTCAGCGCCACGCGTTCGTCCACATCGTCCCCGTCACGTACAAGTGACCGGAACGGCGAGCCGAGGTACTCGTCACCGAACGCCTCGATCTCCCCGAGGCCCGATCGAACCGATCGAAGCGCCGTGTCCACCCGGCTAATCGCCGCGTTGCGCTTGGCGACGTCTTGCAGTATGACGCTCATCGTGGGGCAGGCTGCGAACGGGCCGAACGGGTGGTGCCCCACCGCCCACAGCCAGTTCTCAACCTTCCCGCCGTGGATCGGGGACCATCGCTCGGTCGGCGACGCGACGCCGCCGAGCGCGCGGGCGACTCCGGCGACGGCGTGTCGCGTGGGTTCCCCCGGCCTCGCGTGAACCAGCCGGTCGTTGGACGAGAACCGAATCGGGACCCACTCCCCGCGCCCCGACCCGAGCTCCGCCACCTTGGCCGCGGCGGCGGCGGCGGCAGCCTTGACGCTCGCGTGCGCCGGGTGCCCCGCGGAGTGCATCTCGAGGAACTCCGCAGCCTCGGCGAGTTCCGCGGTGGCCGCCTCGGATTCGGCGTCGAGGTCCCTGGCCCACGCGCCTCTCTGCTCCGCGCCCGGCGCCGCCAGCTTGGCATCCCCGACGCCCTGCAGCACGATCACGAGGTCGTCCGCGGCGGCGACCATGGACTCACCGTCGATCAGAACCCCGGGGGGTAGGCCCGCGAGGGAGAGGACGTACACCGGCACAACCCGGGTGCCCCGCTGCTGTTTGGGTTTTGGTTTGTACCCTCGCGCTTTTGTTCCGGCGCCATCCCCGTCGTCGTCGTCCGCGTCACCCAACCTACTGGCCTGCCTGTAGAACGCGGCGTCGAGGTTGGGGTCCTCCAGACCGACGAGCCCGGACGCTAAAAGGTCCGCGCTTCGCCGAAACTCCTCCAGCAGCGTCGCGCCGTCGAGGTATCGTCTGGCGGTGACGTGGTAGGTGTGCGGGTGCCCGGGCCCGGCTCCGTCGTTTCGCCGGTCCGCTCGCGACGACGTTCGAAGCGACCGGAGCACGGCGGCGGTGAGGTGCTTGTGCTCGTGGAGGTTGTGAGTGCCCGTCATCAAAACGATCTCCTGCCCGGGCTGGAGCATCTTCTTGGCCTCCTCCTTGATGAGGTCCGCGTCGAGGTGCCTGTAAGGTCCCGCGCTCTCTTGGTCCAGGGGCCAGAACGAGTTGTGGTCCCGAAGCACGACCACCGGGATCATGACCCGCTCGGCGAAATCGAGCGTCTCCGCGGCGACGTCCGGCGCCAGTAAGTGCCTCACGCTGGACAGCACCAGCGTGGAGAGCCGGCCGCGGAGGTGCGCGTCCCTTCGAGTCGCCAGGTCACCTTTAGCCGCGTCGCCCGTGCCTTTGTTTTCGGCCAAGTACCTCGAGTACGGCAGCAACAGCGGCCCGAGCCTGGGCAGCGATGTCTCCACGGTCGTCGTCGCGTCACCCCCGTCGGTCCCGTCGTTTCCTGCCGCGGACGTCGTCGCGCCGCCCACGCCACGTCCAACCCTGGTCAACGCCGCGGGCCCCGCGCCTAGGTCCAGCACCGCGTACCGCCCCGCGCCCACCCACGCCGCGGAAGCGCCCTCGCCGTCCATGTACCTGTACCTGTACACGTACCCGCACTCCTCCTGCACGAGCTCCTCGGGGGTGAGCGCGTCCGGGTTCTTGTCGCTGATCCCGCTCTTGTCCCTCCAGTTCCCGGTCTCCTTCGGTGAGCTCCGCGCCGGGTCCATCCGGCACTTGTCGGGGTTCAAAACGAACACGGCGACGGGCTCGAGGTTCCGCACCGTCGGGTTCAACGACGCGAATATCTTGCGGTAGACGTAGTCCACCGCGTTCTCCACCGGCCCGGCAGCCTCGATCTCGTACGCGCGCCACCGCTCGTTGGCGGAGAGGTCGCTCCACGGGTGCGGGGCGGGTTCGTCGTCAACCGCCTCCGCGGTGTGCGAAATGGCGGATTCGATCGTTCGCAGATGGTCACTGCCCGCGTATATCACGTTGTAGTGTAGCTCGATGCTGACCTCGAGCGGGCGGCCGGTGGTCATGGAGCTCGGGCGGAAGTGTCCGAAGGAGTCGCGGAGGAAGGTTTCCAGCGCGTTCGCGTCCGCCCTGTACCGATACCCTCCGTCGCCGTCGAACCCGACGAGCACGATGTTCACCTCGAGCGGGAGGACCAGCGGGGCGTCGTGTCTGTCGTGCAGCAGCGCGTGCGCGCTCTTCTGCACCTCGCCGCGGACCTTCTCGAAGAGTGCGTGCGTCCATCGCCCGCCCCTGGTCGATTGCTGCGTTTGGGATTTGGTCCCCATCCCGAGCGGGGTCTTGAGCGGGCCCGTGGATGGCTTGTAGATCGTTCGGCCGGGGCGCACCTGGTTAATCTTCGGCTGCGCGACGACCGGGTCCGTCAGAGCCGCCAGGAACGTGAACAAGACCAACGCCGAGAAGGCTCTGATCGGCCATCTCGTCGCCATGTTTGCTATGTGCTATGAATGCTCACCCAACCGACCGGCTCCTCGCCCCGATCGGCACCCTAAAAAATGGTCGTGGCCCTGGAAGACCTGCTGCTCGAGATTCCTCGGACTTCCCAGCAGCAAGCCTCGGAGTTTCTCTGCGGCAACCAATTTTCCAAGCTGGCATTTGCAGATATTTTTTGGGGGTACTCACTCAGACGAGTAATTAACTCAAGGTTCGGCCGTTATCGCGTCCGTTTCTGCCATTTCGCGCCCAAATCACACTGTAAAATGATTTTCACGCGTCGAAATACGATAGGCATAATTGGACGATCCGGGGGGCCGAACCCGCCACAACTCACCGCGCTTGCACACGCAAACGCAAAACTTCACCCAAACCCTTCCCAAACACCATGCCTCCCAAGAAGACTACCCCCAAGAAGGCCCCCAAGAAGGCCGCCGCCAAATCCCCCAAGGCCACCAAGACCATCAAGAAGACCAAGAAGGCTGACAAGGCTGACAAGCCCAAGCGTGCCCCCGGCCCCTACATGCTCTTCTGCAAGGCGCAGCGCCCCAAGATCGTCGCCAAGAACCCCAAGTTCACCTTCGGCGAGGTCGGCAAGGAGCTCGGCGCTCAGTGGAAGAAGCTCTCCGATGCCGAGAAGAAGAAGTACGCCGCGAAGTAACTCCGCGGTCGAAGATCATAATTGCCGCGTGAGAATTATGGGTGAATTTTGGCGAGGAGGCCGCGCCTCGAGCTCGCTCCCGTCGAGGATGACGGGACACGGCGCGCGGAAAACTTATACAACTTGGACATCTCAATAGTTGTAGTCGCTTTAATCACAGTAACGTACGAACATCCTCCCGAACATCACGCGCGTCCACCCGACCTCAATTGAAAACTTAACCCAAAACCCCCCGCCTGCCTTCGCCTTTCGTGACGCACGATTATTGTTGAATTTGCGAACTCGACGGGCGAGCGCCGTCGCCAAACGGACAACCGCATCGCACTATTACACTTCTAAGCTATCGGCGGAGACACGAGCGGCTCGTTGAACCGCCTCGCCGCGGCACGCGCCAGCCGCAGGTACTCCTCCACGCCGCCGCCGCGTACGTTTTCTCCCCGCTCGGCTCGTTTGGTCAGCATCGCCGACGCGACGGGCGACGGCGGCGCGGCTTCCCTGTTGGAATCGTTCCCCCCGCCCCATCCCGCGGACGCCGCCGACGACGCCTTCGCCGCGCGCTTGGCGCGCGATAGTAGCATGAACGGGTCGCCGGATCCCCGGATGCCCGGCGACCGGGTCGGCGATGGTGAAGAGACGGGTGGGACGCGTTTAACCTCCATCCGGGGTTCGTCGTCTTCGTCCGAGTGAAACGAGTGGTCCAACTCGATCCCCCGTCGCGATGGGCGCTGCGGGGAGCGCACCACGAGCTCCTCGAGCGCCTTGCGTCGGTGCGCGTACCTCTTAGCCTCCTCCCGCGCGGCGATGGCGTCCATCTCCGCCTGCATCCGCCGCGCGTTCTCCCTCGAGTCCGTCTCTCGCAGCCGACTCAGCCGCCGAGTCTCCCCGCGCAGATCCCCGCACTCCGCTCTCGTATCCCGTAGGTCGTTCACCAGCGCGTCGTTCGCGGACTCGAGCTTGACGAGACGCGTGGAAGTGTCGCGCGTAGCCTCGGCCCTGGCCTCCCGTTTCGCCGTTCGAATCGCCTCTTCCCTCGCCGACCGTTCCGCCACGAGCTCCTCGACGCATCGGTCCAGTCGAATATTCGCCTTGGCGACGACGGCGGCGGATCTCCACACCGCGAACACCGCGCGCGCCGTCGCGGTTCCCTCGCGCCCGCCGAGTCGCCACCGCGCGTGAATGTTCGCCAGCACGTTCGGGACGGCGGCGTGGAGCCTGTTCAGTCGTTCGGTGACGTCGGCGGCGGCGGAGCTGGCGAGTTCCGTCCTCGCGTTGGCGTCCCTTCGCTCCCTCTCCGACGCCTCGCACCTCTCCGTGAGCTTAGTGACGACGTCGTCGAACAGTTTCCGTTGCTTCGCGTGTTCCGCGGCCATGCGCGTGGTCTCCCGCGCGATCTCCCCCTCGGCTTCGGCTTTGACCATCTCCAGTATCCTGTCCCGCTTTTCCGTCTTGGACTTCTCCGCGGAGAGGAGAGCGTCCGCGGCGACGCCGGCTGCGGCGGATGCCGACGCCGCAGCCTCCTCGTGCGCGTGCGCCTCGGCCCTAGCGCGGTCCGCCTCGATTCGCGTGTGCTCCAGTTCCACACCGAGCGTCTCGAGTTCCGCTTCGAGCCCGCGGCACTCCGCCTCCTCCCTCGCGGCGACGCCCCGTATGATCTCCAGGTTTGCGTTGAGCCCGTCGTTCTCGGCCCGCGCCGCCGCCAGTGCGGACTCGAACCTCGCCTCCATCGCGCGCACCTCGCTCGCAAGATCCTCGGCGTAGTACCCCTGCCTCGCGAGCGCGCGCGTCCTCGCCACCGCGCGCCACACGCACCCGAACCGCCGCGCCGTCTCCGCGACTCTGCGTTTGGCACCGAAAGCGGCCATCGCCCCGGCGACAGCCTCCGCCGCTTTGCGTCTCGCCGCCGCCTCCATCGCCTCCGTCGCGGCTCGCACGGTGTCCGCTACGCCGGTATCGAAGTGTATCGTCACCTTGCGCGCGGGAAACACGCGGGACGGGTCCGCGGCATCGAACGCGCGCGACACGAACACGCCGGGTGGTTGCTCCACGGATGGATCGCACGGGAGTGAATGCCCGGCGTCGCACGCCAGGGACATCACCGCGAGCTCGTTGGGACGTGGGCGCTCGTCCTCGACGCCGTTTGGGGACTTGAACGTGAGCGTGAGCTCGATATCGTCCCCGGCGGCGATCGCGCCTTGGTTGGGCTTGACGAACACGTCGTCGGGGCGGAGAGCTTTGACTTTGAAGAGCACGGGCGCGGGCCCGGGGTTGTGGACGACGACGGTGGACGTCTGGAAGCGCCAGGCGCCCTCGTGATCCGCGGTGATACATGATGTGATCGTTTTGGGCGCGACGACGGGAGGTAGCGCGGCGTGGCGGTCCAGCGATACGCGCTGTCGCGGGGCATCATCGGTGGTTCGCGCCGGGGCCGATATCGTCGATGCGACCTCGGAGTTGCCAACGTCCCCGTCGCCCCCGCGCGCCTCCTCCGTCGCTTTCTTCTTGCGACCGGGGGAGAAGAACCCCATCGCTCGCGATATCCGCGCCGCTGCTCGCCCGGGTACGTCTCCGGGAGCGGCGGTGCGTCCGGCGCAGCGGCGGTCTGACTTCTGGGGATTTGAAGTTCCCCCCCCGAGGTGCCGAGTGTTTTGGCAGTGTGCAGCCAAAAACAGACACACGGGCGCGGGCATGTCGCTTCGAAGACTCGCGACGACGGCCCTCAGGGGAGCCGCGGCGTTCCAGCGCGCCTCCCACGGTCATATCACTGGGACTGTGGGAGGCGCGAATGTAGCGTCGCGCTCGCTCGCTCGCCGGGCGCCCGGGGGACGGGGCTTCGCCGGCTCCGCATCCACGAATTCCACCGCCGACCCAGCCAAGGCCTGGTCGATGTACTACACGCACGAGAACGCGTATCTCAACTGGGTTCGCAACGGCGCGACGTTCACCGCGGTGGGTATGGCGTTCACCATCTTCAAGGGTCAGACTGAGCACGCGCCCGTGTCACTGGGAGGTTGCATCATACAGGGCATGGGAATGAGCTATATGGCGTTGGGCGCGACGCAGTACGTCATTAGCGCCGTGGCTCTCAGGAATCTGATGGGGATATCCCCGGTGGGATGGGCGTGGATATCCCTCAACGCGGTGTGGCCCACCGGCCTGTACGTCATCGGCCTCTCCTGTTTCCACGGACTGCACCCGCGGTGGTTGCTGGGCTTCGTCGCGGAGAACTCGGCGATGTTGCCCGAGAGGTTACAGGCGCGGGTGTTCCAGCTCGTGGCGGAGGCGAGGCACAAGGAGTTCGAGGAGCCGTCGAAGTCAAGACGCGCGGGGACGAGGACGGGGTTCTGACTTCCGAACACACAGCGGGGCTCTCGCCACATGTCCCCGCATAGAGACGGCCAAATGTAAACTATTCACAACAGGCTCAATCAAAATCGGCGGTTACTTGTGTGCATAACGTTATGATATGATTGTTCCTTCGCCCTTCAGTACAGCGCGACGCATCGGCGATGCCGCGCAGTCGCAAGCACGAGGCCCCTCGCGGGGGTCTGAACGGATACGTGGCCTGGAATAGGAGCCACCTGGTCCGCTCGTTCCTCGGCCTTCCCGTCCCTCCCAAGGAGTTTAGACATCCCGATTTCGCCGAGGCTTTTGCGAAGGTCGACGCCGAAAATAACAACGCCGCCCCTGGGGCTTCGAGCAAGGTCAAGGTCCAAGTCGACTCGAGCGATGCGGACGAGAAGGACGGCAAACTTGGAAGTCGGGATGTCTTCGATCCGGTCGTCTATCACAACTCCGACATCTTCAACCCGCACACCGTGGCGATCGAGGGCGACGAGTCAATATTCAGCTTCGGCACCCTCGAGGACTGGTGGTTCCAGCTGGTGCACGACGCGTCGTGGCCGACACTCATCGGAGGCGAGATAATGCTCGAGGGCATCGTGATCTTCACGTGCGGCTGCCTGCTTACCATCGCGCAGATGCTCGAAGGGGGCGACGGAACAGCGGGGGACTTCAAGGACAACCTCCTGCTGGCGCTGACTACCGTGAGATTGTCAACCGACAAAATATTTGGTTGGCAGCCGACGACTGCGAGCAGCCCGCTGGAGGTGTGCGTGCTGGCACTGTACGGCTGGACGCACTGGCTTATGCTGAGCATAGCCTCAGCGCTCATCGTGGCCCGTGCGCTTCGACCCGCTCGGTCCGGATTGTTCTCGCCGGATTGCGTGGTCAACGATGACTCCGTGCAGGTCAGGTTCATGGTCCTTCGCAATCAGATGCAAGACGGGATGGGATTCCTGTACAACATGGAGTTCACCATGCAGGGCATGACCATCGGGGGGCAGACGGTGGACATGCCCTTGATTCGCAACAAGTACGCCCTGTGGCGAAACGGTAATAACATCATCACCCTGCGACACAGCGTGAAGGATGACAAATCGCCATTCAACGACGGATATCCGGGTGGCAGGCAGAAGGTGAGGGACATTTTCGTGACACTCAGCGCGATGGACATGGACGGAAACTCGGTGCTGATGTCGGCCGTATTCCTGGATCCGCAATTAATGGACCCGACCGTGGAAAAGAAGCTGCGGCCGTTCAGCCGGGTCCTTCACAACCATAAGTTTGTGGACATGTACCGAGTGGCGAGGCATCCCGAGACGGGGCAGATGGCGACGTCGGACCCAAAGTTCGTCTGCAACCTAGACAACTTCATCAAGACGGCGCCCATCCAGGAGGGTGATCCGGGGTACATCATGTCGGCGCCGGATAAACCGCCCGACGCCGGATAAACCCCCCGACGAATAAAATCTTTTGAGCAGTGTTGAGTTAGCTTCTGTTATGATCAGGTATATTAACATCTTCTATCAAGTCAGCGAGCCACAGCCTTGGTGAGCTCGGCGATCTTCTCGTCGATGAGCGCCACCACCCTGTCCGACGACGTGTACGCCCCCGTCGCCATGAGCTCCGCGCGCTCGGCCACCAGCCTGCGCACCTCCTTCTCCAGCGACCGCTTCTCCGCGAGGCTCGCCGCGGTGACGGGCTGCTTGGGACGCTCCGGGGAGGGCTCGGGGGAGGGCTCAACCGGCTCCACCGGCGCCGACCTCTCCTCCTCCTCGGCGGCAGCCGCGGCCGATCGCCTCTCCCGGGATGCATCCTGCGCCGCACGCGCCGCCTCCCGGGACGCCTCCTCCGCCTCAGCCTCCGCGAAGAGAGCCTTCAAACCGGATTCGCTGCCGTAGGACCACGACGGGTCCGCATCCGGCCGCTCCCGGGCTGGTGATTCCTTCCTAGCAGCCGCGCGCCTCGCTCGAAGCTGCTCGAGCGCGGACGGGGACTTGGCGCTCAACTGCGCCTCCTCCGTCTCCGCCGCGAGACTCCTGCGGACGCTCCTGCCCGGTGACTTGGACCTGGCCGGGGACTTCGGGGGCTTGGCGGGGGAGACACCCGCTGGGCGCCACGGTTCGCCATCCTCCCGAGCCTTCGCCGCGTTCTGCCGCGCGAGACCCTGGGGCACGCCCTGGCGCTCAGCCTCCGCCGCCTCCGCCTCGAGCGCCGCGATGGAATCCCTAAAGTCCTGGAGGAAGTTATCGTGGTTATCGACGGAGCCGCGGGTCCTTTGGCCGTTTTTGCCCATCCTCGGCGCCGCGTTTTCATCCGCGCCGCCGAATAGGTCGGACATAAAGTCGGTCCTCGACGGAGCGGGCCTCGGCTTGCCCCCCGCGGGTCCCACCGGAAGGCGTACCTCCCGTTCCCCGCCCACTGTGGAGAGCGCGGCGCGCAGGTAGGTTCGCTCGCGCTCCAACGCGACCACCTGCTTGGCCATCTTTTGGATTTGCGTCTTGAACCTGTCGCGGGATTTGACCGCCTCGTGCGCCGTCTGCTCGGCGTCCGAACGTTGCTGCTGGAGCCTGGCGATCTCGGCGTGGAGCGTTGCCTCGGAGGACTCGAGGTGCGCGCGCTTGTACCCGTGGAAGGCGCGCTCCACGGCGGCGGCGCGGGCGTTGGCCTCCTCCACGCGCTCCTCGAGAACCTTCTTCTGCCGCTCGACGTCGGCGCCCCGGCCCCTCTCCATCTCGAGCTGGTGCTCGCACTCCTGCTGGAGCCGTCGCACCGCGTGCTGCGCCTCTGACATTCGCTGCGCCATCTCCCTGCGTTCAGCCTCGCGCCTGACGCTCAGGGATTCCTCCGCGGCGATGAGCTTACGCTCGCGCTCCTCAACCTGCGCGACGGCGGCGGCGAGCTTCTTCTCGAGGACGGCGGTGTCCTCGCGCGCGCGTCGGTGGTCGCTCTCGCGCTGCGCCTCCCTCCGTCGCCACTCGCCCTCGAGCACGGCCATGCGCTCCGCCTCCTTCTGGCGCATGTGCGCGGTCCACTTGGCCTCCTGCGCCTGCTTCCAAACCTCGAGCTCCCACGCCACGGCGTATTCGCGGCCCTTGCGAAGGTCCTCGATACCGCCCATGCTGTCCGCGACGGATTTGGCCATCCCGGGGACGGACTCTCTGTGTATACCCTCGGGCGCGTGCTGCGCGGCGGCGGCGGTCTCCGCGGAGGTGGGCACGCCGGTGTACTGGGACGCCAACGCCTCGCCCACGCTCCAAGTCGGCGCGGCGCCGCCCGAGTCCTTGTCCATCGCGGCGGCGCGCTCGATGGACGCGCGCATCGTCGGCCCGTGCTTGTTGTGCGCCGCGGGGGTGTGCGGAACGGGCTGGGTCGGGCCCGTGACGGACGCCGCGAGCGGGAACCGATCGTATCCCCCCATCTTGCTCGCCCACGCGGGCAGCGGTCCCTTCTCGGCGAGGGAGAGGACCATGCGGAGCTCACCAACCTTGACGACGCCGCCGTGTTCCGCGGCGGTCGCGGACCGTGGGTTCATGGCGTTGTCCGGGTCCACAGCGGCCATGACCGGCGCGTACCCGTCGAGCACGGGCTCCTGCAGCAAGGGCGCGAGTGATACCGTGGCGGTGCCCAGGAGTTGATCCGCCGCGTACTTATCCTTGTGCCAAACCTCGGCGCAGACGCGGGGTGCGCCGGCGAGAACCGCGGCGAGGCCCATGACCCCGGCGCCGAAATCGACGGACCCGACGCCGTTCTGGAGGGTCACCTCGGACGCGCGAGTGACCGTGGCGGGCGGGTTGGTGCGCACGGGCACGGCCACCGAGTGCGGCGCTCGGCCCCCGAGCTCGACCGAGTCGAGCAGCGGCGCGGGTAGGACGAGCTTGACCACGACGGACGCGGTCGGGACAGGCATCCGGCGGGTGGACTTGAAGCTTCGAACCTCGGACGTGAGCGAGAAGAGGTGCAGGGGCTCCGTGCGCTCGCCGTCGCCGTCGCCGCCGAGGGCCTTGGCGATGCCGGCGAGGTCGTCGTCGTTTGAAGCCGTCGCGGGCTCGGCTCGGCTCGCGCGGGGGCTGTCGCCGCCAATCTCGGGCGAGTCGGAGAGCGCGACGGACTCCCTGACGTTGATCTTCGTCGCGGCGGCCGCGGCGGGTGCGTCGAACTCTCCGGGCTCGGCCTGGACCTCGCGGAGCGCCGCGAAGACGCGAAGCTCCGGGACGGCGGTGCCCTTCTCGCCCCTGAACGTCGCGGAGTTGAGCTGCATCCATTTGCCGGGGTTCTCGCCCTCGGGCGCGTACAGCAGCGCCGCTTGCTTCATGGTGCGGATATCGAGCACCACGTATCCGAGGCGCTGATCGTCGTCGGTGACTGGGGGATGACGGGAAAGGGGCGCGCGCGGGTCAGGACGGGAGTCCGCGGACAATTGAAAAAAGGGCTGTTTATCCTCCGAGGAGAAAAAAGAGAACGCACCGGTGAGCTTAAGCTTGGCGCCCTGCGACTGCATCTTCCTCACGCACTCCGAGGATCGCCTCCAGACGAGTGTGCGATCCCACGAGGGGCTGGTGGACGCGCGGCTGACGCCCGTGCGCACCACCTCGTTGTCGAACACGCCCCTGACCTCGAACGATTGAAGAGGAAAATGACGCCCATCGTGGACGTTCACCCTCAGCTCGAAGGCGGTGTCGTCGCCGGCGGCACCCTGCGGCGGGGCCATCGCGACTTTCGACGCGCTTGCGATCGTATCCAGCGCCGAACGAGACGCGCGCGGCTACGTGCGAGGGGTGGCGTGACCTGCGCACCCTGCGCTCGCTCCTGTAACCCGCGCCGACCGAGGGCCGACCGAGAAATCTGCTGGCCAAACAATTTGAATTTTCACAAGTCCAAAGTCCCGAAAACAGGCAAAATGGGTACAGCACACATGTAAACAGTAAGAGAAGTGGATAAATAAGCCAATTACCATCACTTCGATGAATACCCATATACGAAGCTTCGTATAAACCGGGCAATTTTCTGTCGTGGATGACACACCCAAAAACAAGTGTAGAATGCCAAAACCCAGCAAACACGTGCGCGCGATCCCACGGATCACAACCACGCCTGCCGCCATGGGTTCTACCAGATCCCTCGCGAAAGCGAACCGCTTGGTGCGAGCAAGTATTCCGCAGTCGTGGTACGACTTCAAACCTCTGCACTCACAGCTCAGCCTCATAGCGCCCGAGAAACCTCTCGTCGCGTGGCTCGTGTTAACTTACACCCTGGCAACCGTGACGTTCTTCGGCCAAGTGGCGTACTACTCGGGGCTCACCTCTACCGAGTTCGTGGTGTCGGACAACTACAACCTCCCCGGTCACGTCTGCCGCCCTCTTCAGCACGATCAGGAGTACGATCTCTCGATGACCTACGATGAGTGCATGGCGCAGTACGTCGAGGTCAAGACCGACGATTTGATAAGCCCATTCAAAGAGCACGGATGGCAAAAACCAGCGGAATATGACTCTGCAACTGGTGACAGAAAAGAAGTACTGAACGGGCCGTGGAACATGTCATATGACAAAGGTTTGGACAATGGTTTCTTTGAATCTCCTCCGACGTACTACCACATCCCCTTCAAAGGTTCCCATCAGCCGTACACGTTCAACCCCAAGTGCTCTTTGACTCTGTTCCCAGATTACTTTACACATTCTGCCGCAAAACCAAACATGAACTCGCCATTTGATTTACCATGCGACTTTGCGTCATCTTTGAAAAGCGGCACTGCGTACGGAGCGTTCAGCATCTGCAACAAAAGTCCCGGTACGCTTGGCTTCACCTATGACAATGCGTACGGAGACTACTATAACCAGGATGCTCCATACTTCCAAGACCACACTTTCGTCCCGGCGGTTGGCACGGATTTTGTGACCAAGTGCGGTGGTAGCATCACCGCGGCACAGCAAACCGATCTGTTCGCCTTTGGTGGATACGCATTCCCACGCTGCCACAACGCTGTCAGTGATATTCTATACACAAACGAAACCGGTAATGTGACATCGATGGCTTTCGCGCCCCGTTCTATTGGCATAACTCCACTATACCCGAAAGCTACAACACTCGATGCGATCAGGAACAAGCAGTTTGCTGAAAAAACTTGGACTTGGGACGCAAACACCAATGACTATATTGTGCAGGGAGATACTTTTTTCGGCTATCCCAGGTGCGAATTCTACGAGCGTCAGATGGCCAAAGAAGCTTACGACTACATCTACTCTCAAAAAGATTGCCATCCTTGCGACAGTTTCAAATACAACACTCCGTTTCACTGTGACACGGAAACGAAGAAAACCGCAGCGGAGATCATCGCTCTGAGCGTCTCAAACTCCATGGCTCTCTTGGGAGTACTCCTGGCGCTCGCGCCTCTCTTGCTCAGGAAACTCACTTGTTTTGCTGACGACACGAAAACTGACGAAGAGCAGCCCGCAAAAGAGCAGCCCGCAAAAGAGCAGCCTGCAAAAGAGCGTCCTCCAAAAGAGCGTCCTGCAAAAGAGCGTCCTATCGATGTTGCCCCTGCTGCTGCCGACAATGCCGTTTAATAAACAACATTAACCTCACATGAAGTGCGCCTCGATCTGGAACTTCACCGTCTTCATCTTCTCGATCACCTCCGGCTGCATCAGCTCCGCCGCCTGCCCCGTGATGTTCGCCTTCCCCTTCTGCCCGTCGTACGCCTTCAGCACCGCGTCGATCGTCTGCAGCAGCGCGGGTGCCTCGCAGAAGAGCATGTCCTCGTCGCCGACGGTGAGCTCCGGCCCCGGGGTGAACGCCTCCTCCAACCCTTTCCTGATCTCCTGCGGGTCCTCGATGGACAGCAGGTACTTCAGGATCCGCACCTCCTTCGGCTGCTGCCGTCCCATGGTCTCCTTCATCTTGAAGTAGAGGTGCGCCATCACGTCCTTCACCTCCTCCTCGACGTACGGCGACTCCTTGACGCTCATGTACGCCTTCGCCGCGGTGAGGACCAACGCCGGGTCCAGCTTACCATTCGCCTGCATCTCGTCGATCTTCGTGTTCATCTCCTCCAGAGTCTCCACCTGCAGCAGCTCCTGTAGGTTCTCCGCAGCCTCCTCCAGGGTCTCCTGGTCCTTGGTCGCCTCGTCGAAAGCCTCGCAAATCGTGAGCAGCACCGACGCGAGCCTCGCGAGGTCGTCCCGCTTCTTATCGGCATCCTTCTCCGCTACCCCCGCGTCTGTTCGCGTACCCTTGAGCTCCGCGCGTTCCTGCGCCGTGACCGTCTTGCCCCCCTTGGGCGACGAGGACGTGCCCTGCGCGGCGGCGTCTGCGCGGACGAGCGCCTCGAGCTTGAATCGAATAAACTGGAAGAACTCGGTGGTGAACTCGGGTCGTCGGGCGGTGACCATCCCCTCCCACAGGTCCTCCTCCTTGGACTGGACCTCCTCGAGCAGCGCGGCGTACTGCAGCACCCTGTCGCTGGTGCCCTGCAGCAGACGCAGCACGCGCGACATCCTCAGCATCTCTTCCGGGTCCTCCTCCTCCTTCGCGCGCGTCTTCAGCCGCGCGAAGAAGCCGGCCTGCAGCTCCGGCCACTGCTCGCTGGACGCGAGGAGGCCGATCCAGTCCTCTTCCTTGCGGTTCAGGAAGATCTTCGCGAGGTTGTCGTACATCTCGGGGGACTTGGACGCGGGATCAGATGCCTTGTCGGCGCTGGACTCGGCGGCGGCGGCGGTTCGGGACGAAGCGCGCGTGGGGCGGGCGCGGGGGGCGGCGACGCGTGTCGCGGCCCCGGTGGCGCTCCTAGACGACACAGAAGCGCATGCGCGGGTCGCGATTGGGGCGAGGGCGGCCATGGGTGCGGCCAGTTGTGGCGGGTGTCGTGGCGCTCGGCACTCTCTTCTGTAATCTGCGGATGTCGCGACGAAACTTGGCCACGATTTGGCAAAATGCCCTCGGGCCTGGGAGTCCCCGCCACAGTTCAGGGCGACGGACGCGACCCTCGAGGTTAGTTCGGCGCACGATCCACTTTGTTCCCGCACCGGATACAGGACGCCATCCCGCGGTCGATACGAACCCCGGAACCCCGACGAGAACCCGTCGCCCCGCGATAGCATCTATATCGGGAAAAAATGCCGGAGCGCGGAGTACCCGAAGGTACGCAGTACCTCGCCCATGCCGACCTCACCCTTCGCAACGCGACGTCGAAGAAGGGCACGATGGGCGGCGCCAAGCAGCGCATGCGCCCCGAGCGGTACTACCAGGAACCCGTCACGGAGATCATCACCAAGGAGAACAAGTACCAGGACGGCTTCGCGCACAAGGAGGAGAATCCACCCCCGCCCCCGATCGAGTACGACGACACCCCGATCCCCCCGACACTCCCCGCGCCCGGAACGTACGCCAAGGGGCCGCTGCCGAGCGGGCCCAACGACTGGGAGAAACCGATGACCACCGCGCAGCGCATGGAGCAGCGCGCCAGGGCGCAGGAGCTCGTTCGCGCCCAGTACGAGCGAAGACTCGAGGAGGAAGCCGTGGTTGGCGGGTCCGACGTGGAAGCCGCGTGGCAAACCGCCAAGACGCTGCCCGGGGCGCAGGACGTCGACCCGATGGACGTGTTCAGACGACGTAAGGCGGCGGAGGACGCGGCGAGGCGGGCGACGATGTCAAGGAAGAACGGGACGGGGCGCGCCACCGGCAGGGCGGCGGGTGACTACTCCGCGCTGGATGCCCGGCGTCCTCCGGCTAATAATTTGTCCAAGGCTCGGTCGTCGGTTCGAGCGTCCGAGCCCGGGTCCAGGCTTCCCACCGGCGCCGCGCCGTCGGAACCTCCCGCGAGCTCCAACACGATCGACATCGTGACCCACCCGGCGGAGGGCGCTTCAGCGAACGAGTCGCAGGTGCTCAACCTCGACCGCTTGGAGGATAGTTCGGTGGAGGTGCTGCTTCGCGAGCTGAGCCTGGTGAACGCGGCGCTGAGGGAGGAGCAGGAGCGCGCCGCGTCCGCGCGGCGCATCCTCATCCTCTTCGGACCCCCCGGCGCGGGTAAGGGAACGCACGCGCCTCGAATCGTGGAGAAACTGTCCATCCCGCAGCTGTCCACCGGCGACATGCTTCGGGCGGCTGTCGCGGCGAAGTCCGAGGTTGGCATGCGGGCCAAGGCTGCGATGGACTCGGGCGCGCTGGTCACCGACGAGATCGTCGTCGGCATCATCGCCGACCGCATCAAGGAGGAGGACTGCGTCCGCGGGTTCATCCTGGACGGGTTCCCGAGGACGGTGGGCCAGTCCAAGATGCTAGACGCCGAGCTGGCCAAGACTGGGGAGGAGGTGTCCAGGGTGTTGGAGCTCAGCGTCCCCGACGCCGTGCTCACCGAGCGCATCTGTGGGAGGTGGGTGCACAAGTCATCAGGCAGGTCGTACCACGTCAAGTTCGCCCCGCCGAAGTCCCTGCCCCACGGTGAGACGCCCACGCCCGCGAACATGCTCGACGACGAGACGGGCGAGGCGCTCGCGCAGCGAAGCGACGACACGGAGGCGGCGCTGTCGAGCCGGCTGAAGGCGTATCACGCGCAGACGGTTCCGGTGCTCGAGCACTACGGCGCGAAGAAGGTCGTGAGTGTGAACGCGAACAGGGTGATGGACGCCATCGCGGCCGATATCGACGCAGCCGCGGAGTTTTGATGTATAACGACTCACGTTACAGAGTTGACTCTTACAACATGTGACCAGCCTTGGCGTACGCGCTCGCTCGCTGCGCCCTAGCCTCCGCCGCCATCCTCGCCGCCATCCTCGCGGCCGAGTGCGACCCCCCACTCCTATTTCCGGCGTACGCCCTCATCGCGTAGTACCCCACGCACAGCGCCGCCGCGAGCAGGAGGTAGAACCCGCTCTTGGCGATCTCCTCCGCGTCCATGGCGGCGCCCGACTTTTTACCCCCGCGTCGTTTCTTATCCTTCGTCCGCGCCGACGACCTCTGTCCCGAGCCGGCTTTGGGTACGTCCGACCCGTCGAAGCACCACACCCCGTCCGCATTTGACTTACCCGCGGACACCACCTCGTACCCCGCGTCCTCGCACATCCGCGCGCCGCCCATGTCGTCGTCCCAGTCGCCGAGTTTGGTGCAGATTGTATCGCTGGACCTGCACGGCGTGAGCCGCTGCAGCTTGTCCTCGGTGAAGTACTCGTCCTTGCACGCGCGGTAGATGGCGTCGCACTGATGCGCGCACACCTTGGTCTTGCGCGTGATACCCGCGCGTGCGTCGCAGATTGAGCACTCCAACTGTGTCCACGCCTGTGACGAAGAGGAGGGATGTTGTTAGTCTGCGTACGTAATTTTGGATTTGGGTTTGGGTCTGATCGGTCGGATGACCGGTCCGTGGTCGTTCGACGCCACTCACCTCGCGGCACTTGGTCTTGAACCCTCCGAGCTGCATGTGCGCGGCGACGCGTCGCACGTTGTCCGTCGTCTTTGCGTCGCAGCACGTCTCCCCGCGGTACTCCTCGCAGAACGTCAATCCCTTGCCCCGCGTCGGGGGCTTGCCCGCGAGCGCGAACGACGGGACGCCCTGGTGGTTGACGCACACCCCGGCGGACGCCTTCGCGGCGGTGAACCCGACGCACATAGCCAACACGAGAATAACCCGGAGCATCACCGATGATGTCCTCATGTCTACCCGGCTATGTGCTCCCAAGTGTGGGCCGCGCGATCGACGTGGTTCCTCCAAGGAAAGTCGGCATCTCGGCAGGGAACCGGACGATTTAGACCGTCAAATGACTCAAGGATCTCGGCCAATCGCACGTGATTGCGAATCCGACCTGGATTCGAATCCGCCAATGAAGAAACCGTTTACCTTCTGAAGTTTCGATATTTCACCACGCGGCACACTTCACGAGGCGCCGCTGGGAAGGGCCCACGCCGCCGAACGGGATACGAAAGGGAAGGGGGATCCACCGGGCGATCCAACCGAACGCGTCCCAGGCCGGAACGCGTCTCGCAGATCGGTAATCGATCGAACCGCGCGTGGCATTGGAAGCGTGCCGTCGCCTCGACATCCGAACCATGTTTGCCTCGACGTTGTCAGCGCGGGTCCACGCCGGGTCCGCGTTCGCGATCCTCGACGGGTCGTCCGCGCGTTCGCGATCCCAGCGTCTTCATGGGGCCGTCGTTAGGTCCCGCGGTACATCGAGGAACGGCGCCGTGAGCGTGCGCGCGGCCGTCGACGACCCGAGCGCGTCGTCGTCCCGAGGCGTGATCCTCGAGGAGCCCAAGTGCGAGCTGCTGAGCAACGAAGGCGGGAAGTACAGCCTGGTCGGCGAGATGGTCGTGGACAGCGACGCCGACTCCATGTACCGCATGCTCACCGACTACGCCGCATCGCCCCGCATCTTCAGCACCGTCGACAGCGTCCAGACCGCGGATCTCGACGACGGACGGCTGCTGGTGAGCCAGCAGTGCCGGTGGAAGTTCATGGTCTTCGGCGGAGCATTTCCGTGCCACCTGGCGGTTAAGGAGCAACCGGCGAGGCGGCACATGGAGGTGGCGCTGCACAAGAAGGGGTTCATCCGGGAGTTTGAAGGGTCGTGGACGGTGACGAACGAGCCGGGCGGGGGCGTGAGGGTGAGGCACACGCTCGCGCTGAGACCCGCGCTGACGCCGCCGTACGCGCACAAGATCTTCCTCAGGCAGATTGGAGAGATCCTGACCGACGTCAAGGCGGAGGTGGAACGGTGGGACGGCGCGGCTTATTACCCGGCGCCCATCGACGACATGTCCTCGGACTCGATCGATTTCGGATCCGGCGACGAAGGGATGACGCCGGTGCCCCAGAGCCGATGAGGAGCTAACAGAAAGTCGACGGGCAATGAAAGGACGGTCCACCCTTGGTCAGGGTGGACGCCCCGCCCGTCGCGTGTACAATTAGGCGTGCTTACCATGTATCAGTGCCCCAAAACCTGTATTAGCGACTAGCAGAATACACTCAGTGTGATGAAACAGAAGACGCGTCGCGTCCTTATCATGGTCTTGGTCCCAATTCCTTCAACTAAACGGTGCACTAAAATCTACCTTGGTTACAGCTTTACCCCCACAAATCCCAGTTTACGCGCCGAGCTTGGCGTCGCACATCTGCAGCGACTGCCCCGAGTAGAAACGCACGTCCGCGTCCGTGTCCGCCTGCATCTCCAGCAGCGCGGGCTTGATCTCGCTCTCCACCAAGGATGGCTCCAGCGCCGCCGCCACCGCACCGAGCGCCTTGGCGACGGCGAACCTGACGTTGGGCACCTTGTCCTTGGTCGCCTCCTTGAGCGCGGGCATGATGTCCCTCATCGCCACCTCCTGGCCCACCGCTGAGGCCAGCAAAGTCATCGCCTTGACGACCGTGGTCCTGTACAGGTAGTGGTTGTTGCTCATGAGCTCCATGACCCGGGGAAGGATGTTCGCGCACGCCCACTCGGCGCCGAAAACCTCGGTGAGCTTCTGAAGGTTCACCGCAGCAGCCTCGCGGATCGAGTGGACGCGATCGCCGAGCCACTGCAGGCACAGCGCGTTGAGCTCGCCGCCCTTGTCGCCCTCGCCCTTCTGGAAGAGAAAGGCGGTGCCCATCTGCGACGCGAGCAGGGGAATGTACTCGATGATCGCCAGCCTGACGCGCCAGTGGATGTCCTCCGCCAGGTCCTTGATCGCGGGCAACAGCTCCTGGGACAGCAGATCCACTCCGATGACCTGGTTGACCTGATCCAGCTTGCTGATGATGTTCAGGCGGACGTCGGGGAACTCATCTTTGAGCAAGGTGAGAAACACGGGGAGGAGCTGGTCGATGGTCTGATCCTTGCCCATGGTGGGCGCCAGGCCCATGATGCACGACGCCAGCGCCGCGCGCACGTGCTGGGACTGATCACCCGCGAGCTCCTTGACCCGCGGCACGATCTTCGCCCCCGCCGCCTGAGCCCCGACGAGCTGCACGAACGCGGCGACGTTCCCCGCGCTCGCGATGCGCACCTCCGCCTCGTTATCCGTGAGTAACTGCTCATACGACTGCAGCAGCTCCGATCGCGCCAAGTCTGAGCCGACGGACTCGCACAGGGAGTAGAGCTGCTGCGCCACCATGTAACGCACGCGCCAGCTCTTGTCCGCCGCGAACTTCTTCACCGTCGGCACAATCTCCGCGACGCACTCCTCCCGGGGCAGAAGCTTGCCCAGCGCCGCGCAATCCTCCACGGCTAGCAGCCGCACGGAGTCCTGCTCGTCCTGCACCAGCTGCTGGAAGAGCTGCATGATCTCGCCCTTGACGTGCTCGGGCTCACACACGGACGCGAACTTGCCGAGGTGCTGAGCCGCCGCCCTGCGAACCATCGGGGTCTCGTCCGCGCAGAGCTTCGAGTACGTCGCCCTGAGCTGCGATCGCGTCTCCGCCTCGCCCGGTGGGCACCCTTCGTACGCCACCGCGACCATGCCGCACGCGGAGATGCGCGCGGTGAACCAGTCGCCGGACGCGAGCCTCTGCACCGCGGGCACGAAGTGCGTCGTGACGCCGTCGCCCGTCATCGCCGATCCAACCTTGCACGCAGCCTCCACAGCCTTCTCCCTCACCACCGTCTCCTCGACGGTGGAGAGGTTCTCCAGGGGCGCGAGGAGGCAGTGGACGTGCTCGGGGCCGCCAACCTTGGAGATGAGGTTGCCCATCTCCTCGGCGATCGCCAGCAAACACTCGTCCTCGTCGTCGTTGCTGTCGGTGAGGAACGGCACGAGCTCGGCCCGGGTCCGCTCCGCTCCCAGCGCAGACGCGATCGTGGTCAGGCGCCTGATGCTGTTCAGACGGAGCTGGACGTTCTCGTTCTGGAGATCATACGTGGATGGGCGATGTCAGTGGGAGGTCGGAGACGGGTTAGGCGGGAGAGAGGCGACGTCGCATCGCGCGTCGGTCGCGGATCTCGGGCGGCAGCCGGACGGGTTTTTCCTCAAACGAGTGGGCGAAAACCCCGTGGGTGACTTTTTGCCGGTCGGGTGGTACTCGGTCGAACGACGCGTCGTGATGGGCGGGCGACGATGGACGCCGAACGCACCTTGAGCTCGTCGATGAGCATCGCGACGGAGAAGAGGTCATCGCTGTTATCGGTCGCCATGGTGCCTCCGGAGACGTACACGCGGCGCTTCGACTGGCGCGACTTTTCAAAGCTCGGGCATCGAACGGTCGACTTCGCTGCAGCAGAAAATCGAGACCGACCACTT
>Ga0302114_10000108_pt1 | contig 59456 bp, 33 predicted proteins | sample AG5_Surface_MG_FD_203107 | JGI IMG/M metagenome (GOLD analysis project Ga0302114, IMG submission 203107) | Marine microbial communities from Western Arctic Ocean, Canada - AG5_Surface | ecosystem: Environmental > Aquatic > Marine > Oceanic | place: Canada: Western Arctic Ocean | collected... | reverse complement strand
TCCAGCTCCGTCGCGTCCGCGTCTAGCGCCGCGGCCTCCTCGGCAGATCCCGGCTTGGCGATGCGTTCGTCGTGCTCCGCGGCGTCTGCGTCGAAGACGGACTTGACTTTCGGCTTTGCCATCTTCGCGAGCTCCTCCTCCTCCTCGCCGGCTTCCTCTCCGAAGGACAGCAGGTTGAGCTTCTTCTTCTCCTTTTTCTTTTTCTTCTTCTCGCCCCCGGGTTCCGCGTCGTCCACGTCGCCGTCCAGCTTCTTGGTGACCCGCGGGACGATGTCTTCGAAGGGGTTCCACACGATCTCCGCCTTGAGGATCTTCGGGTAGGGCTCCACGGGTCGATCGCCGTCCACCTCGAGGTCGGCGATCTGCAGGGCGTTGTAGATGGTGTGTCCGGTGACCTTGCCGAAGATTGTGTGCTTGCGATCGATCCAGTCGGTTCGCTCGAGGGTGATGAAGAACTGGCTGCCGTTAGTGTCGCGGCCGCCCGCGTTGGCCATGGCGAGTTGCCCGCGATGGTTGAACTTGATCCGCGAGTGGAGTTCGTCCTTGAAGGGTTCGCCGTAGATGGATTCGCCGCCGTGCCCCGTGCCCGTGGGATCTCCCGTCTGGATCATGAAGTCCTTGATGATGCGGTGGAAGATGCAGCCGTCGTAGTAGCCCTCCATGCACAGCTGGACGAAGTTGCGACATGCTTTTGGAGCCTCCTTGGGCCAGAGTTCCACCTCGATCTCGCCGTGCGAGGTGGTGAGCAGCACCTTGCCCTCCGTCGGCGGCTCGAGCTGGTATACGTTCGACATGACTCCTCGGGTCGCGCCTGCACCGTCCCCCGCGGCTCGTCCCCGGTGCGAGTGCCCTGCGTTGTGCCCCGGGGTTTAGGGTTGAGGACGATGAAATCATCTTTCGCGAGTTTCGCCGATGCCAAAATAACTCTGCTCGGGACGCCCCCGAGATCACACGCGGGGCGCGCTGGTCCTTCCGACCAAAGCAAGAGACGACCATGCACGCTGCGATGACCATCACATCGCACGTCGCCCTCACGCGCGCGCGGTCGACCCCAGGGGCGGCGAGGAACCCGAGGGTGGCCACCCGTTCAGCGCGCGTTGTTACGCGAAACGCCGGACGACCCGCCCGGACCCTGACGTCCGCCGCTCTCGGCCTGGACGGCCAGGAGTCCACGTCAGGCGAAGCTCGATACACCACGCTCGAGGTTGGCGATTTTGCCAAGCTGGACCTCGGCCGGACCGCGCGCACGGGCCTTCCCGAGGTGGTGTGGGGCCCGGGAAAGACCCCAGGGCAGATCGCGAAGATCATGCTCGCGCTGCGCGACCGCCAGTCCGCGGTGATGGCGACGCGCGTGGACCCGGAAGTGTACGAAAAAATCCGTTTAATCGAACCCGCGATCGAGTACGACTCCTTCGCGCGCGTGTGCACCCTACAGGGCTCCAGCGACGCCCCGCCCACGCCCGTCGTCCGTGGAACGCTCGCGGTGCTCACCGCGGGAACCGCCGACCTCGCCGTCGCGGAGGAAGCGACAATCACCGCTCGGCTCATGGGCGTGGAGGACGTCCGGCTCATCGCCGACGTGGGCGTCGCGGGGCTTCAGAGACTACTGTCCCGGCTGGATGAGATACGGGAGGCGGACGTGGTGATGGTGGTGGCGGGGATGGACGGGGCGCTGCCCAGCGTCTGCGCCGGTTTAATCGACGCTCCCGTCATCGCCGTGCCCACGAGTGTCGGGTACGGAGCCGCGATGGGGGGTCTGAGCCCGCTGATGGCGACGCTGAACTCGTGCGCGACCGGGGTGACGGTGGTGAACATCGATAACGGGTTCGGGGCGACGATGTCGGCGATCAAGATGCTTCGCGCGGCGGAGCGACTAGCACAAAAAATGGTTTAGCTGCGTGAAAAATTCACACGAAAGAATAGTTATCTGGTGGAACCCCCGAAACGCGATTCCGACTCCTCCCTCAGCTGGCTCCGTATAGGCTCCAGCAGGTCCTCCTGCCTCAGCACTCTGCGTAGCCTACCCTCGTTGTCCGTGATGGCCACCGGCTCATCGTGCGCGGCGGCGGCGCATATGACTGCGACGTCGCCCACGGTGGCGGTGTCCCCTTCGATGACAGCCGGCGACATGCCCATAACCTCCCGAACCTTGGCGTCGACGTCGAAGAAGAGCGCGTCCGGCGATCCCCGCAGGACACCGACCGGCCGGAGCTCCTCGTCGATGACCACCGCGATTCCTTCGCGACCGACGGCGGCGGCGGCGGGACCCGCGGGCTCGTCGTCCCTCACCACGAACCTGTACGCCCCCGTGTCGTTTCCGCCCAGCGGGCTCGAGAACCACCCGAGGGAGAAACCCGCATCCACGGCGTCACGCCGCGCGGTGTCGTCCAAATCGAGGTCCTCGAAATCGTCATCGTCCTCGTCGATCGTCATGCCAACCTCCGGTCTGAGCTCGCGCAACAAAGTGGACGGGTCGACGCCGCCGCGGAAAATTAAGGGTTCGGCTTCACCCGCGAAGAGCCGCCCCGCCGCGCCCGCCCACAGCTCGAGGGCATCCGCAGCCTCGGACGACCTCAACGACGGTGCAGCCTTGGGCGCGGTCCAGTCGTACTGGGGCTTACCGATGGGCACGCCAAAGTCGCGCTTGAACGCGTTGTTGTAAAAGCCGCCAAAGCCGGACGCGGAGGGAACCGGAATGTCGTCCTCGTCGAGAGACGGGAGGAACTCGTCATCCTCGTCCAGGGACGCGAAGCCCCACGCGCTGTCGATGAGATCGAGCGCCTGGGTGATCCCCCACATGGACTTATCGGACCTGTCCTGCGATCGATCGACCGCGACGTCGTCGACGTTGCAGTTGAGAAAGCCGGCGTCCTCGCCAACCTCGGGCGCGATTTCCTCGAGGACGCACTGCTCCGCCCCCTGGTCGCTACCCTCCGCCGCAGCGGACAGCGATCCCATGGCGGGGATACCGCCCGCGGGGACCACGTCACCGCGGCTGACGATCTCCTTCACGAACAAGGAGACGAGGAGCTCGGTGGACCTGTCCCTCAGCACCTTGGACGATGCCGAGTAGTCAAGCTTCTTCAGCCGCTCGAGCGCGGCTCTCGCACCGTCGGCGTCGCCCGCCGCGGCTTTCGCCTCAGCCTCGCACATGACAACCTCAGCCTCGACGGCGGGCCCGCCGCTGAACCCGAGGGACCGTCCAGGGATCGCACCGCCGACGGAAGCCGCCGCGGCGACGTCGTTGGCGGACAAGAGATCCTCGGACGTCGCTTTCTTCCCGCGTCGACCCTTCGATTCGCGCTCCGCCCGCCGCTCCGCGAGGACCCGCTCGAGACGTTCCGCCAATAGACGCACGCCGCGCACGTCTCCCGTCGCAGCCTGCGCGCGCATCACGCCTAGGTACACCCTGGCCGGGAGCTTAACCCTCGGTTCATCCTCCGCGGTGTATACAGTCGCGAGCGCCCGGTCCAACGATCCGTGCGCCACGAACGCGTCCACCAGCGCACCGTAGCATTGCGGATCCGGGGGCGGTCCGAGTGGCCCGCGCACCTCGGCGTACATCGCCTCGACGCTCTCGATGCCGCCCTGGTGCTCCGCGCCGGTGTACCCGCGCGCCGCCGCAGCCTCCGCGCGCGCCGTCGTCGTGTAGGACACCGCGTCGGGGTACATGCTCCGGTCGCCGGTTCTCGCCGCGATTTTACGCATGCGAGCGATGAGCGCCCTGGCCCAATCCGGCCGTCCCCCGCGCTGGCACGCCTGTATCGCGATGTTGTACGACACCTGCGACGGCTTCGACGGGTGGTGCGGGCAGTCCTCCATCTCGCGAAGCACCGCGATGGCGGACAAGGGATCCTCGGAGAGGGCGTGAGCCTTCGCGACTCCGTTCCAAGCGGCTTCCGCGTCGGACACGCCGTCGACTCGTTCTCTGCCGTCCACGATGCGTTCCTTCCAGTTTAAAACTCTGTTTTTGAACTCCCTGGCGCGAGCCACGTCGCCGCTATCGGCGCACGCGTCCAAGACGGTGAGAAGCGTTCGTGTCTGCGCCACCCTCGGGGGGTACCACTCGGTTCCCATCTCGTCCCTGTACGACTCCATCTTGAGCGGCACGTCGCACTTGCGCCACTTCCCGGCTGCGGCGACGTAGATGGTGCCGTTGCGTCCCACGCCGATCTTGCTGTCCCGCGGGCCCCTCCCTTTCTCCCACGCGTCCAGTAAAAGGAGCGCCTCGCGGAGCCGTCCCGCGCGTCCGTGCGCGCGGATCAGCGCGTTGTACGCCGGGCCGCCCGCGCCGACGCCGCCCGGGCCGTCGAGCTGCTGGAGGAGCTTGAGCCCCCGGCTCAGATCCCCGCACTTGCAGCACGCGCCGATCACCGCGCCCATGGTGATGCGGTGCCCGTTCGTCGTCTCCGGGATCGGGCTCGCCTCCACCAGCGCGAAGACCTTGTCGAGCTGTCGTCTGTCGCCCAACTCCTTGATGCGAGCCACGAGCTTCTTCCCCCGCAGCCTCTGCTGGCGGTTGCCCGCGGGCTTCCCGTCGTTCCCGGCGTCGCCGTTCCGCGGCTTGGCGCCGAATTCGAATCCGAGGCCCGCCGCGTCGGTCATGAGAGGCGAATCGCCGAACGAGGGTGAATCGGACCGGTGCTGCTCCTGCATGGCTGCCCATCCGGACGCCGCGCCGTTCGTCTGCGCAGAGTGAGATGGAAAAATCTGGCCCGGGGATGCCCCGGAGGCTTCGCCCAGGGACCCCGGGGACGACGCCGCGCCCCACGAGTTGGAGTCCCTCGGACGATCCCATCGCCTCTCCCTGCTCGTTCGTCGCTTGCGCGCGACGCGGATCACCTTATCGGGCGCCGCGGAGGGTTGCTCGCCGGCTTTTTTCTTGCCCGCGCTCGCCTTCGCGCCCGGTTCCCGCTCGCGATCGCTCGCGACGGGATCTGCCGACGCGCGCGTCCGTACATCGCGCGGATGGGCCGTGTCCATCGCGGTGCGACGCCAGGCGTTACCTCCGGTCCACGCGCGGGACGACAGATCGCCGTCAGGCCCCGCTTGCCTCGCGTCGAGCGCGCTCCATCTCGCGACGGCGTCCGAGCCACTGGGAGATAAGCTCCCCAGCCTCGACGTGGAGCACGCCGCGGGGGTGGCATCGCGTCGCGTCGACTCGCCGATCCTCGCGCTCAACGGCGAGGACCTTCGAGGCGACGCGCCCGCGGACGCCACCGCGGCGCGGCCCGAGGGCCCCGCCGTGGACGGCGAGCTCGCGGGTCCGCGATTGGCCACCAACCCCAGGCACGATGACAGTTGCTGCTGCGTTGAGCAACCCCTCATTGTGTGTGCCGAACCCCCTCTCTCTAACTACCTACGCCGAGTGATTCGCTCGCATCGCGCGATCGAACGCTTCTCTCTCTTATCGTAACTACGGCGTCGGACTACACACGCGTCGCCGCCACGCGCGTTCCCTATTATGAAGGTTCGCGAGGGCACGCGCCACGTCCTCGACGCGTAAAATCGAGGGTCAAGCACTGGCCTCGCAAAAACTGGAGATCTTCCAAATCCACCAATCAGCGGCGAGCTTTGCAGCAGCTTTGCACTCCGCACCGCGCAAATCAGTAGGAGTTCTATTTAGTGTTAAGCGCCAACGGCGAGTAGTCTATTTCATCGTAATGTTAATTGCGAAAACCCATAGTGCTACGTGACTGAACACTTTCACACGAGACGACTCAAGAAGCCAAGACACACGGGAGGTGCAGCGCGGCTGGGTCGGTGCCGACGAAGACGACGCGAGGTGCACGACTGACCGCGGTGCCTTCGACGGAGACGTGAGCCTCCGCCGCCGCACGGGAGTAACGTGGAGTCGTCATGATAACCCCCACGGACGACCTGCGCGAGGTGCTGGAGCAGGGCGTTCAGTGGAACCCGCTGCTCACCTCGCGGCTGGTCACCGACGAGGACCTGCAGGCCATCCAGCGCTACGATACGCGCGACGAGGACGCGCGAGCCGACCTGATGGACGAGGTACGTGAACAAAATCCCATCCGATACTTGAATCCCCGTCGTGCCTCCTTTCCTCGCCCAAAGGATGGTGGATCTCGCGGCCGCCCTAAAATCTAACATAAAATCTAACATCTCACACCCGACACTCCTGACCCGTATCGCAGGAGGGAGACGCGTGCGCTCGCGCGTTCCTCAACGTCCTCGGTGACGTATCGCAGACCGAGTACGTCCAGTACACCCTCGCGCTCGTCACGCGGATGCTCGCCGACGACAAGACCCGCGCCGCTCACTTTTTATCGGCGGAGAAGAAAAACGACGACGGGGAAAAGAAAAGCGACGACGGGGCCGGGGCGCGGGCGCACGCCGTCTTCCTCGGGCTGCTCGCCTCCCCCGACTGGTTCACGCGCGAGAAGGCGGTGTTCTGCCTGACGCGGCTCATCGACCAGAGGCCGGCGAGGGATAAGAAGCTGGGGCTCCGAGCGGAGGACCGCGAGGGCGCCGAATACGTCGTCCCGAATGAAAATGAATCCGTAGCCGGCGCCGCGACGATCCGGCTGGTCCGCTGGCTCTGCCGGGAGCTCACCGCGCCCGCCCCGTCGCACCCCACGCGCGCGGTACCGTCGTGCGTCGCCGCGCTCGCGTCGCTCCTCTCCATCCGCGAGGTTCGGCCCATCGCGCACCGAGCGGGCGCCGTCGACGCCATCGCTCCTCTGCTCCGAAGAAACGCGGGACCGCACGACGTCCAGGAGATCTACGAGGCTGCGCTCTGCGCGTGGCTCCTCACTTTCCACCCGCCCGCGCGCGACGCGATGGCGCGTCTGGGTTGCGTGCGCGGGTTGATGGATGTGGCGGGGACGGCGGCGAAGGAGAAGGTGGCGCGGGTCGCGACGCTCGCTCTGAGAAATCTGGCGCGGTTCACGAGCGGCGGCGACGACGACGACGATGCGGTACCGACGACGTCCGGCAGCGTCGTCGTCGGCACGAGCCTCGCGGCGCAGGAGGAGGCGCTTCGTAAGCTTGTTCAGAACCTGAGGCTTCGGGACTTCCACGACGAGGAGCTCCTCGCCGCGCTGACCGACCTCGAGGACGAAGTGCTGGCGCGGCGGAAAGAAGCGAGCTCGTGGGACCGGTACGCGGCGGAGTTGATGTCGGGCACGATGGACTGGACCGCCGCGCACACCGACGAGGGGTTCTGGCGGGAGAACGCGTCCAAGCTGACGGACAACAACTGCCGGCTCTTGCGGACGCTCGTCGCCGCCGCCGGCGACGCGGACGCGGATGCCCGAACGCTCGCGGTGGCGTGTCACGATTTGGGCGAGTTCGCCACGCACTACCCCGCGGGGCGGTTCCTGGTGCACGATCTGAAGGGAAAGGAGTGCGCGATGCGGCTGCTGGCGCACGCGAACGACGAGGTTCGCAAACAGGCGCTGCTGTGCACGCAGAAGCTGCTCGTGGCGAAGTGGCGGTTCCTCGACAGGCCTGGGGGCGGCGAGGTGACCGCGTGAGGACGACGCTGACCTGTGTTACACGACGTCTAGACTATGTACACCGATGATAGAGATTGAATGATGTGCCGCGAACCCTTTTAGGACCACCTGCCGTGCAGCGTGCCGTCGGCGCGGACCCTGCCCCTCCTCACGACCTTGGTCTTGTAGTGCATGGCGTAGGTGACGGCGCCGCAGAAGATGAGGATCATGGGCATCATGATGTTCAGGAAGAGGGTAGAGTCTCCCACGGGATCCTTCATACCCTTGACGAAGCAGCCCTCCTGGATCACCCGTGGATCACCAGCAAAATCTTTGTCGACATCGAGCCACACGGAGTTGCTTAAGCCCCCCCGCTTGGAGTTGCAGTACATCGGGAAGAGCGCATAGGCGGAGGCTGACACCATCATATAGAACAGCGTGAATCCCGCGACGTATAGGCAGTAGCCGGACAGGATGATCCACTTGAACCAGGAGTACCACTTGATGAAGAACTTCTCATCCTCCCTAGCGTCGCTGAGAGACATCGAGACGTAGGATGCGAGGCCGACGATGAGGGACATTGTCAGGCAGGAGGAGGAACGCATGCCGCGGACGAGGATGGTGCCCGACGGGGAGAACGAGTAGGTATCGCCGATCCCTTGCTCACCGAACGACTTGATCATCAGATTTCCTTTATCATCCTCAGCTCCTTGGTACGTAAGACCCATGAACACGTTGTAGTAGTCCTGGTCCATCTCCAGGAGCTTTTCCTTCTCGAACGCAGCGAGGAACGAGATGCTGAAACCGAGAGTGAACGTGTTGAGCATGAGAAGGTTGTTGATGAGTCCCTCGATGTCCTCGAAACTGTGCTGCACCTTGGGAGGGATCACCTCCTTCTTCACCTCCGGCTTGGCCTTTGGAGTCTCGGTGCGGTTAAGGCTCGAGTCGTTGGTTTTGGGGGGCATTGATCGGTAGTTTAGGTCGAATCGGTGTAGAACGGCGTGGTCCCGGTGGGTTTGGGCCGGATTGACGGAGTCTCAATCGATCGCGTCGATACCCGCGATGTGTGAGAGCGAGTCGCGACTGGCCCGCGCGCGTGAAAGTGGCGGGGGGCTCACGAAGGTGACGCAACGAAGAAACTTTAGGTGACGCAACGAAGAAACTTTTTCGCTTTTTGGCATTGCCGAAAAAAAAAAGTAAGCAAAACCAAGGAGGTACTGGCACGCACCAGAAGAGCACACACCGAGACGGCGTCGAACCACGATGGTCGCGTTCGCTCAACAAACATCCGCGCTCGTCGCATCACGCGCCGCGCCCGCGGGTCCGTCCCGCGCCCGCGCGCCTCTCGCCGCCCGCGTCACCGCTTCCTCCCGCTTCCTCGGACACGGTGGCTCGCAAATGCCGTCCCTCAATTCGGCGGCGGCGGCGCGTCGCTGGTCCGAGGCGCCCGGACGACGCTCCATCGCGCCGCGCGCGTCCGACGACGACGACTGGGAGAAGCTATTCAAAGACCTCAAGCCCCTCGCGCCCGACCTCTCCGCCGCGCAGCTCGAGGTCCTCGAGCGCGCCCTCGCCAAGGGCCGCAGGCAGGTGCCCATCGTCGCCATCGCCAAGGAGCTCGAGCTCTCCCGCGACGAGGTGCTCGCGTGGGTCAAGTCCAACGCCTCGCGCGTCCCCGAGCTCGCCAAGCAGTACCCGCCCGATCCATACGAGAAGGTGGCCACGGTCAGGCTCACCGAACGACCCGAAGTCGACCGACGCGAGGGACGCGCCCCACGCGGGTACGACGACGACGCAAATTACGATTCGCAAACCTCGTACCTCAAGAACGCGCCGGGCGCCAAGCACGTCCCGAAGGGCATGCCCGCGTACAAAGCGTACACCAAGACCCGGCTCGGGTCCAATAACGTGGCGACGCTGGAGAAGGTGTACGCATCCGACACGCACCCCAGCGACGACATGGTGGAGAGCGTGAGGCGGGCGACTAAGCTCCCGCGGAGCAAGATCGTCGCGTGGTTCAAGACCAAACGCGAGGAGGACAAGATGGCGAAGAGACGCGCGGTGCGTGAGAGGTTCGGGGGGGAGGACGAGTACGACGAACGCGCGGGCGACGGGGGGGAGGATGGGTTCTACGAGCGGCGCGGGGGTGGTCGCGGGGGTGGTCGCGGGAGGGGGGGCCGCGGCGGCGGACGGGGGCGCGCCGGCGGCGGCGGCATGAGGGAGGGCGGCTCGGGCGACGCGTACGGCGCCAGGCAGGAGCGGGGACGCCGCGACTCCACCAGCGAGTGGAGCGGTCGCCGCGGTTGATCGATGTACATATTCGTTTGTTTCGAGTTGTCGTATGAGTTAACACTTAAACGTATCCCTTCACCGCTTCCCTTCAAAGCTCGATGTCGTCGTTCATGATGACGAATCTCCGCTCCGAGCGTTCCTTTCGCAGCTGCGCGTGCACGTACGCGAGCGCGACCGCCGTGAGCGCCCACCCGAGCCCGAGTAACACCGACGCCGCGGTCGACCCCGCCCTCGCGTCGCCGTCCGGCTCGCACGCGCCGGAACTCGCGCCCGGAGCCGCGCCCGGACTCTCCGGCCCCGGCCCGGACCCGACCCCTTTGTTGGGACACGACGCGACGTCCCTGACGAACACCGCGCGGTCCACGGGCTCCATCGCCTGCGCGGAGATGTCGTTGCTGGACTTGCAGTTCACGCCGCGGTCCCCGGTGGGCGCGTACCAGTCTCCGTTAAAAAACTCTGTGGTTCCAGCCGCTTCCACGCAGGTGGTCCGGCGCCACTCCCACGTGGCGTGCGTCGCGTTGTGAAGCTCGAGCCGCCCGGCGCCGAAGGACCCTTCCCGGAACGCGCTCCAGCCCGGCTGCGGGTCCATCCAAGCGCCGCCGTACGGGCCCTCGTAGTTCCCCCCGTCGCCGACGACGATGTGAGCCGTGCCGCACGCGTCGGGCGCGTAGTCGTACACGGCTCTGCTTCGCTCGTAAGAGTGCACGTGGCCGTTGAGGACGACGTCGACGCCCGCGTCGTATACCATCTTCTCCAGCGCGCGTCTCGCGCGCTCCGCCTCTTTAAAGTGCCCGTGGTTGGAGTTGTACCACGGCACGTGGAACACGACGACGATCCACGGCGTGACGGCGCGGTTGACTTTTTTCAAATCCTTCTCGAGCCACCGGGTCAAAGGAGCGTCCGACCCGTCGAACGTCCCGGGCCCCTCCGACGGCGCGTAGCTGCTGAACCCGATGACATGCGCCAGCCCGACGTCCACGCTCCACCACTCGGGCGATGCGCTCCCGCTCGCGCGGTGCGGGGACGGGTAGCGGGTGTGATACGCCTGCGACTCGAGGCCGTTACTAGTCACGTCGTGGTTACCGGCGACGAAGAGGCTCGGAAGCCGGTCCATCACCCCTTCCGCGAGCCTACCGAACGTATCCCACCTCGGCGGGAACCCATCCGCGTAGGACAGGTCACCCGTGTGCAGGAGCACGCTGACGTCATCCATCGAGGCTACGTGGTCAAACACCGCGGCGGTCACCTCGGTCTGACCGGTGTCTCCCACCACCGCAAACACGGTGGACGCGTGCGTCTCCTTCCCAGCTTCCGCGTCCTCTTTGAACTCCTTTACTGAATCCGGCGGTGCGTTGAAGTGCCTGTGTGTCTTTGTATCGTGCGGTATGGCGTAGTGGTAGTGCTCGGAACCCTCGAGTCCGGTGAGGTGCGCGACGTTGATGATTGGCGATTGGTATTGGGCATCCGGGTTGTTGTACGCGAGGCAGATGGCTTTGGACCACGGCGGCGAGCCGAACCAGCCGTTGGGTACGACGTCGTCCGCGTTGTTCACCACGCGGTAGTTGGCGGCGTCGTGTTCCGCCCACGTCGACGTGTTGGCGAGGGACACGAGGTCCTCGAGTCGCACCGGGGTTCGCGGGCCCATCGTCGGGGAGACGCTCTGACCCTCGGCGAGGCAAATCTGCGCGGTGTAGGCTGTGGACGTGAAGGTGGCCTCCTCCCACTTGACCGTCGTCTCGTCCTCGCCCTCGACGTGTTTGTGGTACTTGACCACGTGGCCGTCGTCGAGAGCCGAGCGCGTGGCCCAGACGACGTGCATCGCGCCGGGACCCGCGGGCAGCAGGTGTACCTGCTCGGGCTGAGACGCGAGATCCTCACCCTCGGATTCTTCCGATAGACGTCGACGCGACAGCCTCGGGTCGGTGAGGTCCAGCGCGGGGTGCGCGGGAGGCCTGGTGAACGCGCTCGAGATACCCGCATGGTTCTCGACGGCGGCCGCCGCCGCGTCGGCCGAGGCCGAGAAGGCTACGAGCAGCAGCGGCAGCAGCGCGTGCATGGCGGGGTGCCGTCGTCTGTGATAAAGGACCACAAAACCTTCTTGCTCGGCCACCGGTAGACCGGGAAGATTCGAATGTTTGGTCGGACACTCGGCGAAATGACTCGAGATATCTTGGTCTGCCGCCGCGTTTTGGTCGGTTGACCGCGCGAAAGCGAAAACGGCCAAGTGGCAAAACCGTGTCACCATCCAATCAAAGTCGGCCGGGATCAATGCAGGGAGCGCCGTGATGGGGGCGTGCGTGTCCACCGATCGCGACACGTCGTCGACCGACGATGCGAGGGATCCACGCGTACCCCGATTCGAGCGCCCACGACGCGCGGAGTTCTCCGGGAGGATCGCGGTGGACCTCAACCTCGACCTCGACCGGTGCGTCACCAATGCGTTCAGTCCAACGCGCGACGACGGGAAAGGGCCCGTCGGACGCGTCGCGAGGGCGACGAACGATCTCGGAGGCGATACGCGGTCGATCTACAAGCACCGCGTGAGCCCAAGGAAGGTCGTAGACGACGACGATGGATCCATCGACAGTCCCACACGCGGCTCATCGGAGTCCCCGCGAGCGGTCGGGGAATTCGGGGATGACGATTCCGTCGAGGAGGCCGACGAGCGGACCATCCGGTGGCAGCGCGGCGAGCTCGTGGGAAGCGGCGGGTTCGGGCGCGTCTACGTCGGCCTCGACCTGGACACCGGCGGGATGCTCGCGGTGAAACAGATCGTCATCGCGCCAAGGATACAAAGGGTGGCGGGGGTATTGACGGCGCTCACAAACAATCAACGCGTCGACGACGATGAGAGCGATCGAGCCGCGGATGAGAGCGTGCGACGCATCGAGCAGGAGGTGGCCCTCATGCGTCGTCTCAAGCACCCGAACATAGTCTCCTACCTGGGGACGGAGCGCACCAGGGAGGACGTGTTTACCATATTCATGGAGTACGTCTCCGGGGGCTCGATTCATTCGCTGCTGCAGCGGTTCGGGAGCTTCGGGGAAACCGTCATCCAGAAATACACGCGGCAGATACTGCTCGGGCTGGAGTACCTGCACAGGCACCAGATCATGCACAGGGACATCAAGGGTGCGAATATCCTGGTGGACAACCAAGGGTGCGTGAAGCTCGCGGACTTTGGAGCTAGTAAGCGGCTGGCGGAGATTGTCACCGTCGACGGCGTGCACAAGAGCATAAGGGGCACGCCGTACTGGATGGCGCCCGAGGTGATCAAGCAGACGGGACACGGGCGACAGGCGGATATATGGTCCGTCGGGTGCACCATACTGGAGATGGCGACGGGAAAGCCCCCGTTCAGCGAGTTTGGCAGCCAGGTCTCCGCGCTCTTTCACATCGCGTCCGGCACGGGGCCGCCGCCGATACCCGAGTTTCTCTCCGCGGAGGCGCACGATTTTCTCATACTGTGCTTCAACAGGGTTCCACGCGACAGGCCGAACGCGTCGCGGTTGCTACGACACCCGTTCGCGATCGCGTCGCCGTCGAGCGGGTCGAACTCTCCGGTGAAGTGTCCGACCAGACCCGACCCTGCGCCTTCCGTCGACCAACTCGAACCAAGCACTGACCTACACGCCGATTTCAGCGTCCACGAGGGCGTCGCGGCGGTGCCCGAGGACCAACTCCCGGCGAGCGTGGATAAGGCGGTATCGATCGGCGAGGTTGTCGTGCGGTCCAAGTCCGAGGCCCAGAGACGCGCCGGGGAGCTCGAAGTTGAGAAGAAGCTGAGAAGAGCCGCGTCTAGCCCGCTCGAGGTGGGCGGGCCCGTCGAGTCATGCGTGGAACACGAGGACGCGAGGCGGAAGCAGTGGGAGGAGGAGTTGAGGCGCGAGTTGGAGGTGCAGCGCGCGGAGATGCGGCGGTGCCACGGCAGAGATAGGGCGGTGAGCGCCGTGTAGTCGTCGGGTGCAATAAAACCTGTTCGCCTTCCTGACGTTCTCAAATGAGGCGCCGGAAACGTTTCGAGTCCGTGGACGGGGACATTCCGACACAGCTTTCGCGCGCCGACCACGCGACGGGGAAGATACGAGCGACAGGGAGAAGGACATTCGCGGGGAAAACATCGCCGAATCAGTCACGGCGGGGCTCCCACGTCGCATCCCGCGCGTTCCCACCGCAGACGACGCGCCGCACACGCATTGGCCAAATCCGGAGCTGAAACGTTTCATTCAGCTTAATTAGGCCCGGACGTCACCCCCGATCGGGTCGCACGCCGCCGTCGTAGACGTACTCGATGTCCGGAAGAGCGTTCGATGCGTCGGGTGAGCGCATCGATGAGGAGATCGGGTCCCGGCCTATGAAGAGCACGCCCGTCCGTCGCCGCTCCGGCGCTCGCGTATCGTCCCGCGGGCGTCCCCCGCGAGATGCGAGCGGGCTGCACGCCAGCGATGCGTATGCCAGCTCCAGCGAGGTGATCGTGTCCATCCTTCCCACGGACGGCGACATGAAAGCCAGGCAGAAGCGCGCCACCATGGCGGGAGGCATCTCTCCTAGGACATCCTTCACCAACGGTCTCGCCCGGCGCAGGCCCTTCATGTCCGAGATGGTCCCCCACGGGCCAATGGCCCACAGGAGCAGCTTCGCGGCGAGGCAATCCGCGATGCACTCGCAGTTCATCACCCTCGACGCCGACCCGACGCCGGTGTACAAACGCAGGATCGCCGCGTTCATCGACGGTACGCGCGTTACACTCTTCATGACCGCGGTCACGCTGTGGACCCTCTTCGGCGACGACATCCGGCTGCTGGCGTTCGCGCAGGAAGACGACAGGATCTTCGTGTACGTCGTGTACGTGTGCTTCTTTCTCTTCGCGCTGGAGATGATTCTCGCGTGCGTCGCGAAGCGCGATTACCCCTTCAGCTTCTTCTTCTGGCTCGACACGATGGCCACCATGTCCCTCCTCATCGACATACCCGAGTTCATGGCGGCGACGGGTTTCCCCGAGTGCTACCACGACGCCGATTTCTTCATGAGCGCGGACTGGTCTTTGCTCGAACACTCCGATCTCTCCGGTATAAGCTCCGAGTCGATCGAGGTCGGCGGTGGCGGCGTGCCGACGTCCGCGCTGGACGGCGGGACCACCGGCGCGATCGCGCGCGCGGGTCGTGCCGCGCGCGTGGGCACGCGCCTCGGCCGGATCCTCCGCATGGTTCGCCTGCTCCGGGTCTTCAAGCTGTACAAATCCTGGCACGGCGTCAATAACCGGAGCTCCGCCGGCGAGGACACCGACACCAAGGCGCCTTTGAAGACCAAGAAGACCGACACGCTCCTCGACGACGTCGCCGCGGAGGCTGAAGACGACGAGATCCTGCGCAAGACGGAGGAGACGCGCGTGGGCGCGAGGCTCTCCGACCTCACGACCCGCCGCGTCATCGTCGGCGTCCTCGCGCTGCTCTTCATGCTCCCCCTCTTCGACCTGCACACCTACGACAGCAGGACCGGGCTCGAGCACGGCGGTCTCCGCATGCTCCACACCATGTTCGTCACCAACCCCGGCACCGAGCGTTCCGACGGATTCTACGACGCCGTGGAGACGTACGCGTCCCAGGCTAAGGGCATGTACGCCCTGGTCGTGGACGGCGTGGACTTTTCGGCTCACCCAAAGACGGATTTCACGCTAAACCCGGACATCGGAGCCAGCCTGCGATGCGAGGAGCACCAGTACACCACGTACGTCTCCGAAGCAGACGGTTCCATATCCTACGCGTTCTTCGAAATGCGCGACGACAGCAGGCTCAAGGCTTCGCTGAACATGGGTCGCACCGCGTTCGTGTGTTTCGTGCTCGGCCTCGGCGCGATGCTGTTCAGCAAGGATGCCAACACCCTCGTGCTCAAGCCGATTGAACGCATGGTCAAGAAGGTCCGTGAGGTGAGCGAGAACCCGTTGAAACGCTTCGAGGTGTTTGAGGACGACGACGACGGTAGCACGCAGATGGAGACGCGCATGCTCGAGAACTCCATCGCCAAGATCTGCGGGCTCCTCGCCGTCGGATTCGGCGAAGCCGGCTCCGAGGTCATCGCCGAGAACATGAAACGCGGCGGCGAGATCAACCCCATGATCCCGGGGAAGAAAATCGTCGCCATCTTCGGCTTCTGCGACATTCGTCAGTTCACCGATACCACCGAGGTGCTCCAAGAGGGCGTCATGGAGTTCGTCAACACCATCGGCAAGATCGTCCACATGGAGGTGCACCTTCACGGCGGATCCGCGAATAAAAACATCGGCGACGCTTTCCTCCTCGTGTGGAAGTTTCCAAAGGAGATCACCCTCGCCGACGTCGAGAACCCGGAGCGAACAACCCCGGCGAAACGAGCCATCATCGCGGAGGTCGCGAACAACGCGCTCGCGTCTTTCGTGATCATCATGGCGAGCCTTCGCCGCAGCGCCAGGTTGAACCGCTACCGCCGCAACCCGAGGCTGAACAAGCGGATGCCCAATTTCGAGGTCAAGATGGGCTTCGGTCTGCACGTCGGCTGGGCCATCGAGGGAGCCATCGGGTCGGAGTTCAAGGTGGACGCGTCCTACCTCTCCCCAAACGTCAACCTGTCCGCCAGGCTCGAGGCTGCGACGAAACAGTTCGGCGTCCCGCTCCTAATCTCCGAGGAATTCGTCCGCATCTGCGGCGAACGCGTCCGGGCGCAGTGCCGCCAGATCGACAGGGTCACCGTCAAGGGATCGATCGAGCCCATGGGTATATTCACGTACGATATCTGCGTCGAGGCGGTGCCCGAACCCGCCGCGGACTCCGACCCGACAATCTCGCCCGAGGATGAATCCAACTCGTTCATCGATTACGAAGATGAGTTCGCGGAACACCCCGACATCGTCGCGCTGCGACAGGGCGTTACCCAGCACTTCCTGTCCGAGTTCGCCCGTGGCTTTCAGCTGTACAGCGGTGGTGACTGGGAACGTGCCGCGCAGGTTCTCCGAGGAGTCTCTGAGAGCACGAGTAAGGACGGAGGGGGGCAGCCCGACGGACCGACCGCCGCGCTCCTCAACTTCATGAACGAGCATCACAACAGGGCTCCGAAGGGCTGGATGGGCTACCGCGAGCTCACCGAGAAGTGAACGAGAAGCTCACGACCGTTCATCATTCGTTACCCTACGCCTTCTACTTTGAAATCACAACTCCATCTTGCTAATGAGCACGTCTTCGTCGTCCTCCTCCCGGCTCCCGCTCGCGACGTTTCTAAAATTGACAAACGACGAGATGAAGGCGCTCTCATCCAGGTTGAGCGTCGCGTGCCACCACCCGTCGGGGAACCACACGGCATCGCCCTCCCCGACGGTACACTCCAGCATCTCCACCCCACCCTGTTGTCTCGTGCGTTCCTTCCGGGTCGTTTCCATTCGCGTCCGGTACCTCTCCGGAAAGTGAACCCAAGCGGCGTCATCATCCCCGACGTCAACCTCCCTCCGTCCTAACACCTCCCTCCCTCCCTCCCCACCTTCCTGCAGCGGCTTCAGACCCAACGCCCACTCCAACGACGTCGCGTTGGGATGAAACCTGGGCTTGGGTTTCGGCGGGGAGAGCCACCAGCGTTTGCGTCCCACGATCGTCTCGCTCCACCCCGGACCGTGCACGTGAAGCGGCACCCCCGAATGCGGCCCGCCCACGCCGAAGCTGTACGCCACGTCCGCGTTGGCCGTCCCGAACGGCGGTTTCTGGTACAGGTCGAAGTGTGAGCGCCACTCGGTGTGGTTGTTGTCCCCGAACCATATCAATGTCTCGTCGCCGCGCTTGTCCAGCCGTTGCGGCGCCGTGTGCGAAGATACGTACTCGCGTAAGGTTTTCGTGAACTTGAGGTACGAATGGGTGTTGGCGGTGGAGAGCACGATGTCCTTGTCGCCCCACTCCCGGAGCAGGACGTCCTTGGCGCACGCATCGCGGAAGGCGTCGTTGCGGTCGTGCATGCCCGTGAGTACCACCGGTTTGTTGTCCCGGTACTCCGAGTCGAATCTGTCGGCGGTCATCTCGTCGAACGGCACACGCTCGACGGTGCAGGGTCCGTCGAGGGGGCTGTCGTATCGGGACCATCCGTGGCTCGCGTCCCCATCGACGAGAGCCGACGCCGCGGCGACTACGAGGATGAGCGTCGACAGATGAACGAACGCGACGCGAACCATCTCGGGGCGTGCCACGGCGACCTGAGGAGTGAGAGCCACGTGGATACCAGTTTATTTTTACTTGTTGACGTTGAACATCGAGCTCAGCGCACACACATCCGCGCGGACCCGACCCGCGACTGATACATCGACCGCGGTGCGATCCACGCGAGTACATAAGATGGACACCGAGACCAAGTCGTTCATCCTCCTGGTGTGCGCCATCGCGCTGGCGCACGGCGGCGTCCGCGTCATGTGGGGCGCGATTTGCCCGATCGTGTTCGGCGAGCGTCGATGGAAGGCGCTCTCGGACGCGAAGCAGTACGAGATCAGGCTCGCGTTCAACTGCGCGCTGAACGGCATCCTCGCGCCCGCGCTGGTGTACCCCGCGCTCACGTCCACCCCGCCGCTGAACCCTAACGGGCTGTACGCGACGGTCTTCCCGCGGCACGAGGGATCGGTCCTCGGATGTGCCGCATCCGTGGGGTACCTCCTGTACGACTTCCTCGCCATGCTCTCCAACTACACCGTCAGCATGAAGGCCAACGGCGTGGTGGCATACAACCTGTACCTCTGGCACCACGCGCTGTCCGTCGCCTTCTGGCCCGTCGCCGTCCTCCACAACTCCTTCGTGTTCTTCGTCAACTGGTTCGTAGCGTCGGAGGCGAGCAGCGCGTTCCTCGCGGCTCGCGGAGCCATGCTCTCGCTGGGCACCATCAACACCCCGCTCGGCATGGTGGTCCAGTTCGGTTTCGTGCTCTCGTACTTCATGAGCCGCATCTACGTCATGCCCAGCCTGGTCAAGAGCATATATTACGCGGACTGGGGTCAGGTGCCGGCGTGGCAGGCGAACATCGCGCGGTTCACGGTGCCGCTGCCGTTCATGCTGAACATCTACTGGGGGATCCTGATCGTCAGGTCCATGGTGAAGGTTTTGTTCGGCAAGAAGAAGGGCAAGGGGAAGAAGGCGGCGTGAATGGACGCGGTCACGCAGTAGAAGTAATTGGTATTCAAATCGTTTCGTTAGTATTCAAGTCGTTTCGTTAGTTCCATCGCTCCGTGTGCTCCTTGGCGCCGCCGGTGAGGTCGCCCTCGAATGATTTCCCAGTTTTGAATCGGAGCGGCAGCCCGTCGTCGGCGAGGACCTCATCGCCCAGCTCTTTCGCGTCCGTCCGCGCGGCGTAGCTGTCCTGCTTCTTGATCGACCTCGTGTCGTAGGTCAGGTTCAGGGCGTCGCGGTCCAGCCCCGCAAAGCGAGACGCGTTCGAGATTTCGCGCTCGTCAAAGTCCACGCCCAATGCGTCCACAAACGCTTTCACCGGATTCACCGACCCGACGTTCCACGGCTCCTTTAAGATGACCGCATCCTCCGCCTCGTGCGTCGCCGAGTCCGGATCAGGCACGTCGAGCACCTGCAACACCCGACGTCTGGACGACAGGTTCATGAAGTACCGCTCCTCCAGCTGGTCCCACGTGCCGCGCGCCGCCTCGGACCGCGGATGGTCGTAAAGTTGCCGGCCGCTTCGCCTGTCCTCCTTGAGAAACTCCGTTCGGTGCCGCGGGTCGTAGCACACGCGCAAGGGACAGCGCCGTGGTAAGTACGTTCTCCACCCTTTCGTCCACAGGCGCGCGGACGTGAGAAGCTCCTCGCCGAGGTACAGGAAGGGCGCGTGGAGGTCAGCGGGAGCAGCCGCGACGAGCGCCTCCGCCGGCGCGAACATAAACGAGGGGTTCGCCATCATCGCCGGGAGCGGCGGCGAATCGTCGTCGTAAGGCGCCAAACGAACGGCGGCGGGGTAGCAGAGGAGCTCGCCGAAGCCGCAGATACCCATCGCCGCGATGGACGGCGCGTCATCCGCGCCGTCGCGTCGCAACGGCACGGGAAGGTGGCTCAGCGCGGACTCTCTCTCGTCGTCTCTGCCGTAAGTGGCGACGTAGCCGACGCGTTCGAATGTCTCGGGGTTGTCCACCCCGGTCATGCGCATGTGGTATCCCAGCGGGTACCCCGTCAGCACGGCGGAGTCGTGGCCGCTAGTGTTCGCGACGCGCTCGAGCTCGGCGATGAGCACATCGTCCCAGCCGTCGTCGAACCGCGTTCTCGAGTCGGCGTGTAGGACGAACTCCTCGCCGCCCCACAGCCGCATGGACATGTGCCGAGCGCGACACGGGCCCTCGGCGGACTCCCACGACTCCCGGGTCTCGCGGACGTGACCCGCCCACTTCCACGCGGTACCGTCGGCGGCGTCGAGGCTACGCACCGTGTGGTTCAGCGCCTCCTTCGCGTCCAACTCGCGCTGATTCTCGCGTTGCTGCACCATGCCCTCGGTGAGGTACTCAACCTTTTGCTCGTCGTCGTCGATCTTTTTGCAGTTGGACTCGAGCTGCCGGGTCAGGATGTGCATCTCGGGGTGAAGCCTGTCGGGCACCGGTTCCACACCCGCGGGCTTGGGCAGGATGTGCTGCCAGTGGACGCCCGCGAAGATCCGCGATGGGTCTGTGGCGCGATCGAAGGCGTCCCGTAGGGTGTGCCGCCCCTCGGGATCGCGATACACCGCCAGCGACACGAATATCCTCGGCTTCACCGGCTCCGTCTCCGCTGATGCCACGTGGACGACACGTGGATGCAACATCGCCTCACGCAGCGCGGCGGCACCCACGCCGTGGGACCACGCGTCCGCATCGATCGCCTCGAGCGCGTCGTGCACGCGCGCGAGTTCCTTCGGCGAGCCCCCGGAGTCTGGGTGAACGCGGCGAACGCATTTGCGATAGGCGGCCCGGACCTGCTCTTCGCCGGTGCCCGGAGCGACGCCCAGGATTCTGTACGCGCGTTCGAGGACGGGGTTCGCGCCGGGAGGGTGCGTGGGCGGTGCGAGGCGGTCGTCGCCGAACCAGTCGCGCCACCAAGGTTGTGTCGTGGCGTCGTCGGCGGGGTTGTCGTTTGACGTGACTCGTCCGCCCGTTTGACGTGACTTGTCCGCGGCGCCCGCTCGGCGCTCGCGGCGCCTGCGCTCCATCACGGAGGCGGCGTCCACCGCGGGCGCGGCGGGATCGGTGACTTCCTCGTTGACATCCTCCTCGCTGTCAACGTCGTCCGAGTTCGTATCGGAGTCGGTCTCGGAGTAGGCGTCGCCCCCCGGCCTCGGCATCGTCGCCGGCTCCCACGATCCTCGATCGACGAACGGGAGGCAGCACGAGCTGCACGAGGTCATCCGCGCGTGGCACACGTTGCCGCACATCTTGCATCGTTTGTGCGTGTGTGCCGGCTCGTCGCACGGAACGGCTCCGTCTCTTAGCTGCGCCCCGATGTTCCTGACCGCGGAGAAGCCCTCGGTGTCGAGCCTCGGCCGGAACTCATGCGCGATCTCGGCCACGATACGAGCGTGGTTGCGACCGGGGACGACGGGGGGAGTATCCGAGGGCTCGGTCGCGGAGGTTGCGAACGAGGGTCTCGCATTCGGCGTCGCGGGCGCCATCGCGCCTCCGTCCCGCTTCATGTCGGCCGTCTACTCGGCGCGGCTCGAAGTGAATCCGAGCTGAGATCGGGGGGAAAAACGCTCCAGAAATAACGCTCAGCAAATTCTGGTCTTTTACTTTTTGATCGCGTTGTTGTGTTGGTAGGGCGCCAGCGCCTCCGTCGCCTTCTCGTCCACCTTCGTCCGCGGCATGTTGTCCAGGTCGCAAATCAACATCGGCAGCGTCTTGGGTTTGATCATGTCCATGTTCTCGTCCCGGAACATCCGCATCTGATCGCAAAACTTAGAACCTCGCAGGAGCCGAGGGAAGAGGTAACCCCGCTTCGCGAACGCGCCCGAGAACGCCGGTCTCTGGGCGAAGAACGAATCAGGGTCGTAGTATACGATCCCCGCGTTCACCGGGATGCCGTGGTTATCCGTCGCGGACATCGACACCCGTATGTACATCACCGTTGGGAGGAGGCCCTGGCTCGGATGCAACGGTGAGTTCTCGTCGATTTTGTGCTTGATGGTCAGCGGCATGGCGGACGTCCACCTGGCCAACGTGGGCACCGAAATCGGCAGGTCCCACGCCTGACCCCCTTTCGCCACGAGGTTCATGGTGAATTGCAGGTTATACAGGGTGACTGACGAGTGCCGTATGACCTGCATTCGAACGCTGAGGTCTTGGTCAGAGAGGCATGCGTCCGGCGCGAAGATGACTTGGCGCAAGGGTTTGAGCGCTCGGGCGACGATGACCGCGCCCGCGATGGAGAGTAAGAGCCAGTGGAACCAGCCCTGAACGGCGAGGATCGCCACCTCGATCCCGGACGAGGCTCTCCTACCCGTCCACCCGAAAATTGAGTCGGTGCTCAGCCTAACAGCGGTCAGGCTCAACATCAATTTGCTCCTAAACAGCTCAGCTTTTGTCTGGTCATCCGTGAAGCTCTCGGCGATGTCCACCACGAACATCAGCATCGCGAAAGATGCGATCATGAACAGCTCCATCGTCGCCTCCAGCAGGAGGAGCTTCGCGATGGAGAGGTCCACGGTGAGAAGGTGCCAGATGTCCTCTGCGAAAGAGATGCTCAGTGCCATCTCGTCGCCCTCCGCCGCGTTCGCCGCCCTCCACACCTTCTCCTCCACCTCGCTGAGCCTGGAGTCGATGGTCTTCCGCTGTATGTCGGCGAAGTGGATCTCGCCTGTTACACCCTTTTCTAAATCCAGGAACCCGTCGCGGTCCACCTCCCGCCACGCTGACTCACTCCAGTCGACGTACGACCTGTCCTGCGAATCTCGCTTGACGACGCCGGGCCTTTTCAGCCTCTCGCCTTTTTCATGGTTCTCGGGATGGCACGTGAAGTGCCCGTTATCGTGGGGAAGGCCTAGGAAGGCGCGCAGCCGACGCGTGAAGTTGCTTGGGCTAGGCATGTTCGCCGCGAAGGTCTGTGCCGTCTTTATGAAATGTGGTTGAGTTCAGCATCGAGTTAACTTTTGACTGCTTTGCTGTGCGAGTTAATGACTTTCTCGTCTTACTCGTATGCACAATTAGTGAATCTTACATGGACGTGTGCGTAACTCCATAAAACGAAAAGGCCTGGCGAAAGGAGCCAGAGGGAAATAAAACTCGGCCAACTGCGCATCCCGCGACCCTCTTTGTAACGCGCTGCACGTGTCGACGTCAACGCAGGTTTAGATACAATGGCTACCCAGTCGGTACGTACCCGTGCCTTCACGTCCCGAGCGCCATCCGTGGGGTCGCGCGGTCGCGAACCGCGCGTCGACCGCCGATGCGTCCCGTTCACACGGCAAAAACCCTAGTCACCGGGAAAACGAAGCTCATGAGCATCGAGCTGACCTCCCCTCCCCGTCCCCGTTCGCATTACAGGTCCAGACTTTCGGCCGCAAGAAGACCGCCGTCGCGGTGGTCCACTGCAAGGCGGGCAAGGGTCTTATTCGCTTCAATGGTGCGTATCCCGCCGCTCTCCGGCTGCCGCTGTGCGCGGTGAAAAATCTTTAGGGTTCTCGGGCTGCGCGAGGCCGAGGCGCCCGGCGACCGTCCCGCGAGGGCGACGTACGATCGTGGACGCATCGGCGGGGCACGCGAGGTGCATCTAGAGTGTGTGGGGGACATGTTCGCGCGCGTGATCATCGCATCGCGTTGTCGCGCCATCCCGGGACGCCGCTCCATCGGCCCTCCGCGCGTCCTCTCGAGGGCATCATCATCTTTTCGCCACCCGCGTGGGGGGAGAGAAGAGATCTACCCGGCCGCACACGCCCGCCCCGCTCGTCGCATCCACGCACCGCGATCCACGCATCGAACCAAACGCTGACCTTCCACGTTTCCCCCGAACTCCACAGGCGCCCCCATTGAGCTCATCCAGCCCGAGACTCTCAAGTTCAAGGCGATGGAGCCCATCATCATGCTCGGTCGCCAGCGCTTCGCGAACCTCGACCTTCGCATCCGCGTGAAGGGTGGCGGTCACGTGTCCCAGATGTACGCCGTGCGTCAGGCGATCGCCAAGGCCATCGTCGCCTACTACCAGAAGTACGTCGACGAGCAGAGCAAGAAGGAGCTCAAGGATGCGCTTCTCACCTACGACCGCACCCTCCTCGTCGCCGACCCTCGCCGCATGGAGCCGAAGAAGTTCGGCGGTCGCGGCGCGCGCGCTCGTTTCCAGAAGTCCTACCGTTGATCGGTGTGGAACTTCCGGCGTGGGGTTTGTTGGTACGCGACGAGACGCGGGCGCTGTTAGAGCTCCGTTTCTGGTCGCGTTGGAGGGTGTAATACAGGTCATCATATCTGTTCTTAAACGTCTCGTCTCTCGTATGCGCAAATAGTCAGGCCCAGTCTCGCGAAATAGTTCCACGCGCAAATCACCATAACACCCAAGTCACTGATGAATGGGCACCCGCACCAGAGCCCGAGGCGCACTCGGCCTCGTTCCACACGCCGTGGTCGTGTCCGTGCCACGGATCGCCGACGTCTCGTGCCGTCACAAAGGAGCCGTGTCCGAGTCGAGACGCCGATACAGCCGCGTAGGGGGAGACGCGCACACTATGCCATCCCGAACGTAGGCAACTCCGATACTATCGATTGAGTCGATGGGTCGCTCGACGGTGTGGCGAGAGGTGGCGGAGTCGCCCAACCTGACGGGCGTCGCCGGCCCGCGGGTCCGGTTCCAGTGCCTCGACGCCAACCACAAGCACGTCGTCCTGGGTGCCAACACCGGGAGCCTCTACGTCTTCGCCAGGACCCGCGACGAGGGATGCGCGAGCCCGTTCGGCCCCGACGCGGACTCCCCCGAGGGATCCCTCCGCTTCATGACCGTCGTCTCGCCCCCGAGGCAGCCGTCCGATAACGGCGACAAGGACGACCCGCCACACGATGCGAAGGCACCCGCATCCGCGTTCGCATCGCGCTCCCGCGGGGTGTCCCCAGCGATCGAACTCATCAAGCTATCGCCCAAAGGCGACAGGTGCGCCATCGCGTACGTAAACGGAGTCCTCAACGTGGTCGAGTTCCAGCCCGGCGTCGAACGCCGCGGCGGGTCCCCGAAGGTCATCGTGCAGATCCCAAAAGCACACGCGAACGCGCGCGTCACCTGGCTGGAGTGGTCCCCGGACGGCACCAGGCTGCTCAGCGGCGACGACGAGGGACGGGTCGGGGTGACGGAGTTTGCGATGAATTCAGTCGTCGCCAATACCCTCGCGCTGGGATCCCCCGTGAATCAAGCCTCCTTCGCGCCGTGTGGCTCGATGGCGGCGCTGTGCACCGACGAGGCGGTGGATCTACTCTCCGTCCCGACCGGCGTGCACCCAAAAGTCGGGAGCAAGCCGAGGCAGGGTCCGTACGGCGGCTGCTTCCACGCCAGAGCCGCTTGCCACGCCGCCCCCGAATTGAATACAACGCCCCGCTCGAAGTGGATGCTCGCGGCGAGGCCCGGGCGGCGCCTGTGGGTCGCGGAGACGTGGCTGGATGGCAGCGACCAGGCACCAAAGAGCGCGGTGAAGGCGACGCTGAAGCCGGACGTGCCCAAGGCGTCCAGGGCTCCCGGCGCTCCCGAGCCCGTACCCGACGCGAAGGTTAAAGTTAAAAAGTGGGAGTTCGGCCGCCTGCACCCGCTCGGACCGACGTGCGTCCTGTCGGTGTCGGAGCGAGCGCTCGCGGTGGTGGAGGTACCCGGCGGGTCGCTGCTGGAGTGGTGCCCGCTGGGTGAGCCCGGGGCGGCCGGCATCGCCGCGGGGCCCGCGTCGGTAGCCGTCGACGGCAACCGCGCGTTTCTTCTCGCGGCGCCGGAGAAGGGCGGCGGCGTCTGGTGCCTCGAGGTACCCCCGAGCGAGTCCGCGCTGGTGGCGTGCGTCGCCGACGTGGCGTCCGCGGTGGTCAAGGACGCGGAGGCGAAGGGAGCCGGCGGGAGGCGCGACACGGGGGCGGCGGAGACGCTCCACGCGGTGTCGCTGGCGCATAAACTTCGCGTCCCGGAGACGCGACTGCTCGAAGACGCCAAAGCTTTGGTTCGAGTCGCCACGGAACGACGCGCGGCGAACGACCTCGGAGAAAAGGACGACGAAGATGACGAGTTCGTGGATATCGACGCGGAACTCGCGACGGCGGTGGAGGCGTACGAGCGGTTCTACGTCGAGGAAACGAAAGGCGGACCGCCGCCGCCCAGGCCCGTCCCGCACGAGTCGGTTCATCAAACGGCAAAGGTTCAAATCTCCTCGTCGTCCTCGTCGATCCACCCGAAGCCGGTTCAAACGACGACGGCGTTGAGCCGCGAGTCGTCGTTGGCATCGTCGGCGGGTGCGTCGCTGTCGCGCGGGGATTCCATGGATGCGACGGACGGCGCCGGGGAGTTTCCCGCGGCGGAGTCGGGCAAATTCTTCTTTTACAACCCAAACGCCAAAGCCGGTGAAGGGGGTACGAAGAAGGCGGACAAGGAGGAGAAGAAGAAAAAGAAAAAGGCGGCGAAGGTCGTGGACGTGGGCGACGGGACCGCGGACGTGGACGTGCACCCTAACCCTAACCCGAAGCCGAGGCGGGAGAAACCCAAGAAATCATCCGCAACGCCAGAGGCGGCTCCAGAAACGGAGGATAAGAAAACCGCCGCGGACATGGGCTCGATCGTCGCGCGGCTCGAGGAGGACCGGGACGATTACCTCGCGGCGGTTAAAGCGTTGAGTGACCTCGGGCCAGCTCCGCCCGCGTCGTCCACGCCGTTCCTCCACTGGACGGAGTACCGCGAGATTCGGTCAAGTCTCCACGACGGATCCGCGTCACACGCGGACCCAACGCGGATCAAGTCCACCACCGGGAAGCGTCGCGAGGCGGCGCGCCGCGCGAGGGAGCGCCGCGTCACCGCCGCCGCCGTCGCCACGCGCGCGCTTCGACTCTCGCGCCGGTCCCTGGACGCCTCCCCGCTGATCCCGGCGCTGAGGCGGTGGCGCTCGGCTCGAGCGGAGTGCGACGAAGCTATTGGCGGGGACGACGGCGACGACGGCGAGTCGACGTTCGGCGGCGGCGATGAGACCCAGGCGATGCGACAGCTGTCCGACTCCACGCATGTGGCGCGCGAGGAGATGCTGGAGACGTTGTCGCGCGTGGAGAAGGAGCTGGACGTCGCGGCGGTGGAGCTGAGGCTCGTCGGAGCCAAGCCCGCGGAGCACGGGGTTGGCGAGGCGGCGGCTCGGGTACTCGCCGAGGCTGACGCCGTTGAAGCTGCCGCGAGGACGGCGAAGGATGCCGCCGCCGATGCATCCGCACCTCAGGCACCGGAGGTTGATGAGCCGTTCGACGGGGATCTCGGCGCGCTCGCGGGGTCGCTCGTGGGCGCCTTGTGCCTCGGCGAGGAGGAAAGGGTGGAACGGATCCTGAGAGCGATACCCCCCGAGGATGGCGAGATCGTCGCGGTCGAATCGTTCAGACGCGCGCTCATCGATTTACTCAACAGGCACGACTCCGCGCAGCCGCTCGAGTCGCTCGAGTCCGTCGCGACCGTCACCGCCGCCGCGCTCGGCGCGGAGAACGCGCTCAAGGCGCTCGAGATCGCCTCCGAGGACGAAGCCGTCGAGAAGAAAATCGGATGCGACGCGCTTCGCACGAACGAGGGCGACGCGCTCGCCGACGCCATCACGTGCGTGTCCCTCGATCTGGTTCAACAGATGCGCGACGAGCGCGACCGCGGCCGCGCGGCGTCAAGCATCCTGCAACCTCTGGACGCGCGCGTGACCGACCCGCCCCCGGATCCCGTCGGCCGGTTCCCGCAGCTTCGAGCGACAATCGCCGCGGAGGCCTCACTGAAAGCCTCCCCAGGTGACGACGCGCAAATGCGTCGCCTGCCGTTCGTCAAGAAGGACGGAGCGCGGTGGGTGCTGACGGCGACGCACGAGGCGCCGATCGAGCCGACGCTGGAGGATCCGACGGGCGGGTGGGGCGCGAAGGTGCCGCTGTCGACGGGGGCATGCGCGAGATGCGCTCTTCCGCTGCGGGAGATTCGGTGGAGCGGTGATGTCGAGGGAGGTCGATCGGCGCTCGGCGGGCTCGTGACGTTCCCGTGCGGGCACACGATGCACGAGTGTTGCGCGGTGGAGGACGCGTGCGTGGAGTGCGCGGCGTCGAGCGCAAAGCCGCTTCACTCGCCGGCGTATACGTTGAGCCAGGCGATCAACGCCGAACTTCAGCAGTTGACGTGAGGAGCCTTTTGGTTAGATGACATCACCTTGGATGGAATTAAGTATTATTAGACGCCATCGAGTGAACCGACCGCTAGTTCGATCTGTCGCACCCGTTCCAGGTTCGCCCGGGTAGCCGCGTCCTGCGACTCGACCTCCTTTGCAATCTCCGGGTCCGACGCCGCGAGCTTTTCAAACGAGCTCACGTGATCACCCGCCGCCATCCGACCCATCGTCGCAAAATCTTCCCCAATCTCCTCGCACCGCCGTTTCAGCTCCTCCAGCTTCGCCTCCAGAAGCGGCAGGTCGTCCGCGTTCGCCTGGAGCGTGGTCTGGAACGCGGACTCGGCGCGCGTCAGCGGGTGGGGCAAGGACCGCTCCGCCTCGGCCAGTTTCCTCAGCCGCTCGCGAATATCCTCGTGGTTCGCCACGCTCTGCCCAATCTTCTGCGCCAGAATCTCCTTACGCCGCCTCACAGACTCCAAGCCATCGCGAATAGCGTTCGCCTCCACGCGCTGCCGCCTGAGCTCCGCGCCGAGGCGGAGGCTGTGCCGCTTGGTCGCCGCGTGGACCCGGTGCGCGTACCGCAGATGCCGTTCCTTCAGCGCCGTCGCCGCCGCCGCGAGCGCCGCGTTGCCCTCGATGGTCCCGGGCTTGAGCGCCGCCGCGCCCGCGGGGGGCGCGGGGGGCGGACCGGATGGACCCGCCGCGAGCGCGCGAAGCTCGGCGGAGGCCTCCGCGTCCCCCGCGAGCGCCGCCGACGCCGAGGACATAACCGCGTCGTCGTCGTCGTTCGCGTCGATACCCTCGGGGAGCGGCGGCGCCGGGTGCAGCCCGTACGCCGCGCCCGTCGCGTCCACCGCGAGTAGCAGGCCCTCCGCGATCGGGTCCCCGCACGGAGCCACGCCCAGGAGCACCTCGGGCGAGTCCATGAGCGTGACCACCGCGGGAAGCGAGAGCTCGCCGCCCGATTTTTCACCCTCCTCGTCGTCCACCGCGCCCTCCACGGCGGCGAGCCAGGTGAGGGTCACGCCGTGGACCGCACCGCCCGCGCACACGAACACCCGGTCGCGGCACGCGGGGTCCCACGTCACGGACACGAACGGCGCGAGCTCGTTCTGCAGCGCGGACACGGACGTCTTCGGCCGCCTAAGCGTCGACTCGCCGCTCGCGAGCTCGACGCGGTCGATGGCGAGAAGCGGCTGGATGCTCGCGTCGTCGTCGTCGGTGGCGAGCGGTGTGAGGGTCACGACGGGCCCGCCGTCGTAGGACGCAGCCTCGTAGGCTGCGGCCTCGTCCTCTTCGCTGAGCACGGCCCACGCCGGCGCCGGCTCCCGCGGCAGGATCAACACGTCCAGCGTGGCGGCGACTGTTCCCTCATCCGGCGCCACCGGGCTCGCGCTCATCCTCTGATGCACCACCGCCAGGAGCGCGCCCCCGCCCTCGCCCGCGGCGAACGGCGCGGCCGCGAGCGACCGCGCCACCGCGCCGCGCCCGAGCACGCCGCCCTCGCCGTCCACGGGCTCGGTGCCCATCGGCAAAGGCCCCCGGAGCGCCGCGGCGACGCCCTCGATCCTCGCCGGTCTCGCGGCGACGGTGGGCCCCGCGAAGGCGTCATCGTCGCTCCCGCCGCCGAGCTCGTCGTCGCTCGCCTCGTCGTCGTAGCCGTCCCCGTCGTCCTCGTAGCCGTCCTGCTCGTCCTCGTCGTCGTCTTCGCCGCCGCCTCGGTTCCTTCGAAGCGTTGGAAACGTATTCGACAGCCAAACCTCGGCGGTTTCATCCGGCGCCGACAGGCTCTCCAGCGTGACCCGCGGGTACCGGGCTCCCCACGGCGCGAACGGACACATGGTGTACAGATCACCCTCCCGTCCCAGCATCACGAGCGATAGCGCGCCCCACCCGTGCGGCGGCGCGAATTCAAAGTCGACGACCTCGGGTCGAAGGGGGTACGGCCCCGGCGCGGAGCCGCGGCCCCACGGGTCGAGCCTGAACGCCTGCTCCGCGCATGGCCCGGATGCGGCGTCGAACACGCGGAGGGTGCCGTCGGAGAGGAGCACGCAGAGGTGCCCGTCGCTGTTGGGGTGCCACGACGCTCGGAGCGGCTTCAGCGATGGATGGCGGGCGAAATCGTCAGCCATCAGATCGACGCGTCGGCACCCGGGTCCGCCGTCTTCCACCGCGTCGAATCCGCCCGCACCTTCGCCGCCCTGCCTCAGGGAGACGATGACGAGCGCGGAGGACGGCGGGATTGAGTGTGGTGAGACGGACGCATCGTGCCTCAGGCCGCCGACGGCGGCGAAGTGCCCCGAGGGTGAGACTGAGATCGTGCGTGGCTCGAAGTCGATCGGGGGTTCGGGTTTGAAGACGCGCGTGGGCAGCGCATCCTCCGTGATGGAGCCGCGCGCGGCGGCGTTGAGGAGGCGCGCGGGGCACGCGCGAATCACGCCGTCGGCGCCCAGCGCGTAGAGTACACCGCGCCCGTCCTCCGCGAGGAGGCTCGGCGCCGGCGAGAGGGATGGGTCCAGCCGTTCGCCGTCGCTCCGGACGCACGGGTTCAGGAAAGCGTCCATGGCCGGCGCTCGTGGATTTACCCTCTCAAACGCGCGCCCCGTGGAACTATCGAGAAGTACTCGCCTACTTCTCGATGGGCGAGTACTTCTTCAGCACCCACGCCACGTCCTCGCGTGAACGCCGGATGATCGAGTCGATCCTGTCGGGCACGTCCTCGTCCCTGTGCGCCACGACTTTCTCGCGCGCCACGACTCTGTAGTAGCTCTGAGTTTCCTTGGGCAGCTTCCTGATCGCTCGGCAGACCTCGCGATAGAACACGAGCCCGGCGGATGACATGCGCGAACGGCGGATGCGCGTCTCCGGTCTGGCGGCGAAGGGGCGAACCGAATCTACGAGGAGATTATTAACCACGTTTGAAAAAGTCAAAACTTCTCGGCCGTGTCATTCGGACACCACTCTCCACGGGCACCTCCGGACACCCTTTCGGACCGCGACGATGACCCCGGAGACGTCACCCACGCCGGGAATCAAGCGCGTTTCCCACGTGGAGCTAACCCCCGGCAGAAAAGAGGGGCAGCACAGCGTGTGGGACGCGCTGACGGGAATCTTCGAAGATTTGGACAGACAGGGGGGCGGGGCGGAGGCTGAGGAGCTCGAGGATACCCTGGATGAGCTGCGGGGTCTGCTGGAGATGCACACCCAGCTCCGGCATAAGGCGGTGGAGCTGGAGGCGATGCGGTTGGAGGTGACGAGGGAGAGGGACGCGGCGCTCTCCATGCTGTACGAGTTGGAAGAGGTGGCGTCACCGAGCGGACAGCCGCTTCGCGAGGACCCTTTCGAGGACCCTTTCGACGCGCCCGAGGAGGCCGTCGGGGAGACGAACGAGCCCGAGGCGGACGATGTGGGCGAGGATGGAGGGAAGCCGTACGACGACGTGTATTACAGCGCGAGCGGTGCGGCGCTCCCCTCCGTCAGATAGTCTACACGAACAAGGTGGTGTAACAACAGCGTAACAGTGTAGCTCACTCTGAGGACTCTGAGCCCCCGAGGAGGTCCGGCACCGGTCGCTCCCTCTCCGCCGAGTTCGCCCTCAGCCTGTTCGCCTTCTCGCGGAGCTCCTCCGTCCGCCGGATCTCCCGACGCTTCCGCTCGTCTCGCTGCCTATCCACGCACTCGCTCCGTTCCTTTGAAGTCTCGTAGCTCGTGCACCGCACCGTCTGCCCCGCGCCAGCCCCGGCTTCAGCCACCGCCTCGGTGACGTCCGCGAGGTTCTCCCGCGTCTCGTTCGCCGCCGTCTCCGCCGCCTTCTGCACCGTCACGACCGGCGCGACTAACACCGCCTTGGTCTCCTCGATCACCGCCGCGGCTGACTCCGCCTGTTCCCGGAGTCGCGTCTCCCTCTCCGCCTCCGCCCGTTGCCGCCGCGAATCCGCCTCCCTCCGAAGCTTCTCCCCCGTGGCCACCGCCCGCGACCCCAGCGCCCTGGCCCTCTTCACGCCAGGGTCCACCGCTCTTTGAAGCGTCTCGATCTGCGCCTCGATCTCCCGCACCGGCCCGGGCAACACCGGCTTGATCTGATCGGGAAGGAGCTGCACCCCGGACACAAGCGCTGCAGCGCCGGCGGCGACCAGAATGTACGGCGACAGCACCAGGCATAGGATCGCCAGGATGATCCCGCTCGTCACCGTGGGATGGTCCCGCGCCTGGTTAATCGCGGACGCCACCAACGCGATCGTCTCGTCCGGGTTCTGCGAAGCCTCGTACGCCACGAGCAGGAGAAGAGCGGGGACCAGGACGTATTTCACGAGCAACTCGGCAGCTTTCGGGATGACCAAGTAAGCGGCGACGGACGCGGCGACTGCCGCGTACGGGTTGGTGGTGACCACCTCGAGGAACTCCATCGGGGACGTGGGGATGTCCGGGACGCCAAAGTCGGGGATGTCGAAGTCGGGGAGGTCCAGGGTGACCTCCCTGGCGAGCGCGGGATCCGCGTGGACGGCGCCGAGAAGGACGAAGAGCGCGAGCGAGCCGAAGGCAACCTTGGACGGGGAGTCCAGGGTGCTCGGTCGTTCGGGGAGTCCAGGGGGGAAATCGGAGGTGACCGATGCGACCTCAACGCGGCCTCCATAAACTTCAGTCGACACTCCACACATTTCGATGCGACGCCGCGCACATCCCCGGCCTTGGCTTGTCCACTGCGATTGCGCGTTGGGTGCCCGACGATCGAAATGGGGCCCACTTCTGCCACTTCTCGTACGAACCGTTGCACGCCTTGCGGAAGAGAAGACCGATGCGGGCCCCACGCCGAGGCTCGCGATCGCCATCGTCCACGAACGCGCGTTCAAGCACCGATGCGCCCGCGGAACTGAGCGCGGCGGGCCGAGCACCGACTGGGTCCTCGCGCCAACTGTTTTGACTCAGCGTCCTTGTCCAATGAAAATCGGTCGCCGAGATTGCCATCTCCTGGCAGCCTGGCTGTCGATGCTCCCGAAATTAGCAAATAACATTACTTGGCTGTATGAGTATTATTTGTACACATGTCCCTAATTGTGGTTTATCAAACGTAGAACCGCGTTTTCCGGCGCGTAGAACAAGCAAGGGCCGAACCTTTGGACGGTGTCTGGAGCAAGACGACGGTCACTTAGTAGAGAGGCGGTGAGCTCGCGTGAAGGACGCGAGGGGACCGTGGGTAGAATATGAGGGGTGGTAGGAGAGGATCGCGCGTGCGGTGGCCGCTGCTGATCGTCCTGCTGCTGTTTCTGTCGTGGACGGGACAGACGGCGCAGGCGGAGAAGGTGAGCGAATCCTCGTCCCGGCCGCCCAGACGCTCCTCTCTCCGAGAAAATAATTGCCCTTGTGTGCCGGCGGCATCGCTCGGGGATATCGCGCATCCGCGGACCCCGACGCAGCCTCCCGAACCGCCCCTCGATCCGATACCTAGTCTTCGTACACACGATCACGCGTCCTTGGCTCACGACGCATCCAACCTTCGTTCCTCGCAGGATCCCGATCAGTCGGCGCAAGCTCGAGCGTACACAGTCGAGCCATCAGTGAGCGCGTCCGCGCCTTCCGTGGGCGCCGATGGGAAGCCGAAGCCGGCGGCGGCGCCGAGGCCGGATCCGGGAGGCTTCGGCGCGGAGATCGAGGTACACGCGGATCGCGACGAGTTCGGGGAGATCCTGAATCCCCCGCCGGGCATGCCGCTGGGCCCGCAGTGGGCGCCCGCGGTATCGATCCTCCCGACCGAACTCAAGTTTGTGGAGACGCCCTTGTGCCAGCCCACGACGCACGTCGTTCACGTGTACAACATGGACCGGCGCGAGTCCTTCAAGATCCTGAGCCTAACCACGGACGCGGTGTACATGCAGCCCGTGGACTTTCGACCCGTGGAGGTGCCGCCGGGGCGGGGTCGCCGGCTGAAGGTTTCCTTTCTCCCGCGGTCGCTCGGCGGGTCGCACGGATCGTTCCGGCTGCTGACGAGCAAGGGATCCATCGTCATCTCCGCGCGGGGCGTGGGGACGCAGTCACCGTACAAGCTTCAGCCGCTGGTGGGCGCCAAGGTGCCGAGCGGGGTGCCGTTCATGTGGCGCCTCGAGCTCTTCAACCCGCACGCGTCCATGGTCAAGCTGGTGGAGGCGCTATCGAGCGATCATACCATCTCGCTCGGGCCCCCAAGCGCCGAGGATTTGGCGTCGCAGGCGCGTCAGTTCGACCAGGAGGATAAGACCGCGGTGGAGAAGGCGAACAGCTCGGGCCGCGGCGAGGTCAGGAGCTTCCCCAGCAGCATCTGGGAGCTGCCGTCCAAGAGCGCCAAGATTGTCCTATCCGTGAAGCTCCTCGCCGCGCACGCGGGGCGCCACGAGGGAACCATAAAGCTCGTCTTGAACAAGACCACGGGCGACACGTGGGATAAGAACGACCCTGACATGGAGAGGCACGAGCTGCACGTGCCGGTGCAGTTCGACTCGGCGCACGGCGGAGTGTTCAGGTCCCCGGACCAGATTGACTTTGGCATCGCGACGAGGAGGCTGGACAGGCTGCGGCAGACGGTGACGCTGTTCAACAGCGGCCCGGAGCCCGTGCGGGTGATGGACGTCGCGATCCGTCCGGCGGATCCGTCCCTGCGGATCAAGTACACGAAGGGGTACATCCTGCCGCCGTACACCGAGGTGCCCATGATTCAGCTCGTGTACTCGGGCAAGCTCGAGGGAATTCGAATGGGAATGCTCCACATCAGGGTCAGCAACTCGAACATGCCGATCGAGGTGCCGTACAGGGCCAAGATTCAGCACGGTAAGCTCTCGTGGAATGAGGCGGAGATGTCGTTCCTGTCACCCGCGGCTGGACGCAAGCCCTTCGCGCCGGTGTCCAACACGGTGCGGGTCCTGAACAATTTCAGAACTCCGCTCGCGTTTCACGCGGTTCGAGTGGTGAACCGACCGCCGAGGTCCAACAGACACTCGGAGCCGGCGGACGCGCAGACCCAGGTGGCGACGGGAGACACTCGGAGACACTCGGAGCCGGCGGAGTTGGCCGGAGCCGACGACGAGGAGGCGTGCTGCTTCGAGGTGAAGGACTTCAGGGGCGGGCAGGTTGTCACCCCCGGCTACCCCCTCGCGCCGTTCACCATCGAGTACACGCCGCAGGATAAGAACGCCATCTTCACCGCGACGCTCGAGCTGGACACTAACCTCACCACGATGGAGATACCCATCGAGGTGCACCACGGTCAGCTCACCTGCTTCGACGCGGATCAGGCGGAGATGCGAGCCAAGGCGGCTGTGGAAGCCGCCGCCATGATCGCGGCGGCCGTGGTCACCAAGGACGCCGCCGGCAACGCGCAGCAGAACAGCGACGCCGCGGCGGAGACGTCGGGCGACGCGGTACCGTGCGCGGCTGTCGCGGAAGGGAAGAAGGCGAAGATCGGCGACGACATATCGCAGATGGGTCTCATCGACTTTGGCGTCGTCGGCGTCCCGGGCACGCGTCACAGGCGAGTCGCCGTGTACAATCCCAACCCCATGCCCCTGACGATCAAATCGGTCGATTCCAGCGTGCGGTCCGTGTCCGTCGCATACGTGGAGGTGTCGGGCAGCAGCCTCAAGACGCCCATCTCGCACGTGGCCCCCGGGTCTCTGCTGTCGGCGAATCACAGGACCTCGCACAAGCCCCCGCCGCCGCCGCCGCGGTGCATGACGGCCGAGGGCAAGAACGTCGCGTGTACCCAAGAGTTTTGGTCGGTGCAGCATAAGGGGGGCAGCGGCGCGGTGATCGTACCGCCGCTCCACGTCGCCACCGTGCACGTGCTCGCCGCGCCCGAGCGAGAGGAGACGGCGACCAAGGGCGCGCTGACATTCCACCTCGATAACGGACGGCAGCTCGTCGCGCCCGTGTCCATCAAGGCGCTCAAAGGGACCATCGGTGTCTCCGGTACCGACGTCCCGGGAGTATTGGAGCTCCCTCCGACGTTCCCGGGCCGGCCCATCAAGACGCCGCTCAAGCTCAGGAACGACTTTAGGGACACGGTCACCGCGGCCGGATCTCGATCCACCGCGCCGACGTTTTCCGTGGAACTCGCGGGGAAGAAGCTCAAAGCCGGCCGCGACACGACCGCGGGCCACGTGTTGTTCGACCCCGCGCGATTGCCGCGCGAGTACGCGTACACCAGCCTCGGCCGCGTCCGTCGCAAGCCCGAGCAGGAGAAGGTTGCCGATAAGCGAAGGTCCATGTTCGCGGCGATGCTCGGCGCCGAGGACGCCGCCGCCAAGTCCAAGTCCAAGTCCAAGTCCAGGACCCTGTACCCCGACGACGTCGACGAGCTTCGCAGGATGAACGACGCGTGGCGTTTAGTGGCGAAGGACCACGGGGGGCACGATGGGTTCGTGACGCAGACGGCCACCGTGCTACTCAAGACGGACGCGGTGGACCCGTTCCCGATCGAGGTCAAGTCCGCGTTGCTCCGACCCTCCGTGTTCACCGTCGTCGAGGAGGAAGAGACGACGCCGCCGAAGAAGACGATGGACGCGAGGTTCCAGTACTCCAGCGCAAAGTCCAAGACCAAGGGCAAGCCGAACGAGGGCCAGAGGGTCGTCAACGTGGACGGCGTCGTGGACTTTGGCTCGGTGCAGCTCGACCGCAAGAGCCCGAGGCACCGTGTCGTCGCGACCAACCCGCTGAGCGATCAGATCGTCTGCGTTCGCATCATGCCCTTCGTCGCCGCGTCGGAGAAATCCATCGCGGAGATTGAGGGCGACGTGGATGCGGCGACGATCGCGGCGGCTAACCTCCACGTCGCCGGTGAATACGACCCCCCCGGCGCCACCGGGTTTGTACTCGACGGCGGCGACATCTCGATGAAGCGTAAAACCGGCCCGGGCAAGGGCACCGCGGCGCTGGTGAGCGACGGCCGGGACACCGCGTGCCTCAGCCCGGGCCAATCCGTCGACCTCGGCGTCCTCTCGTTCAAACCCAAGGAGGTTCGAAGGTATCACGCGCACATGTGCGTCAGGAACAATTTCACCACGCTGGAGTGCGCCACCGTGACCGGATCCGCCGATGCCGTCAAGGTTTACGTCGCGAAGAAGCCGAGGGGCACGCAGGTTGTCACCGACGTCGGGTTCAGGCTTCCAACGATTGGCCTGGGCGGCGCCGACTTGATCACGCAGACGGTGCACGTCGTCAACCGCGGGTCCGTCGCCGCGGAGGTCGCCAAGCCGTACGTCGGGGCCTTCGCGTGCGGCGGCGACGGGAGCCACTCGGGGTACACGGTGACGCCGTGCAAGCCGTTCACGTTACCGCCCGGCGGGAGCAAGCAGCTCACGGTGGCGTGCCTCACGGATAAGGCGAAGACGACGGCGTCGTACTCGCGCGGCGTCGCCGGGGCGTGGACAGCGCTGACCATGGAGGTTTCCTCCCCAGACGGCGTCAAGACCACGCTCACCGCGAATCTTCAAGCGTCGGAGCGCATCGTCACCGGGGCGTACGCCGCGGGCGAGATGGCCAGATCGGGACCCCGCTCGCTCATCGCGTGGCTCGCGACGATCGGCGCCGGCGGAGCCGCGTGCTGGCTCTTCTATACCAACCGCGCCGCGCTCCAGGGTGCGTACGAGCGGCGTAAGAAGGCTGCCGCGGATGCCGCGGCGGCTGTGGTCAAGCAGCAGGAAGCCGCCGCCGCCGTGCACGCGGTCACCTCTGGCGGCAAAAAGGCGAAGAGGCGCGGGTCGCAGGACATCGGAAGCCCCAAGTCCCCGAGCGCGGCGAAGAGCGGAAGCCCCAAGTCTCCGATACCGTCCACCTCGATGGACACCGAGTCCAGCTCTGGGTCCAGCCCGGAGAAGTTGGATTCGGTGTCGGCGAAGGCACCCGAGCCGGAACCCTCCGGCTCGGACTCCGCCGGCGGCTCCTCCCCCGCGCTCTCTCCCAAGTCTTCGCTATCCAAACTCGGAGACGAGAAGAAGGCGACGGAGAAGAAGACGGCGAAGGAGGAGAAGAAGGACGGCGACAAAGGCACTGGCAAACCCTCGGAGCAAACCGTCGCCCCTAACCCTTTCAAGGAGAAGGCTGGTGGATCGGATAAGGGCAAGGCTGTCCCCGAGCCGCGCGCCACCCCGTCGACGGAGAGCGGCGGCGGTAAGACGTCTCCCAAGACGACAGCCTCGCCCAAGGTATCGCCCGCGAACTCGTTCAAGCAAGAAAAGGCTGAGAATCCATCGGACAAGACCAAGGTCATCCCGAAGCCCAAGGCGGGTGCCGCGGCGACGCAGCCCAAGCAGCCCAAGCAGCAGCAGCCCGCAGCGGCGCAGCAGCCCAAGCCCGAGCAGCCCAACGTCGCGTTCGCCGGGAAGCCCATACGCACCAAGGCACCCTTCGAGAACGAAGCCGGCGGCGACTGGATCACCCCGCCGAAACCCGCCTTGGGCTCATCGCCGACGGCTTCCGAGCAATCGCTCCTCTCGCCGACGGGCCTCGCCGCGGAGGCGACGGCGACGGCGGCGGGCCTCTCCGTGCTCTCCTCTCCTTACGGCCAGGACATCTTCGCGGCGGCGGCGCCGGCCAGGGCTTCGTCTTCGCAGCATCCGCCGCTGCCGCCCGGCCCGCCGCCCGGCATCCAGAGCGCATCGGGCTCGGGCGCGCCTCCCCTTCCCGCGGGACCGCGGCCCTCGAACCTGCGCCAGGACGGCACGCATGCCGCGAGGCCTCCCCAGCCGCCCGCGCCCGCGCAGCAGCCCGCACTCGGCGGTTTCGCCGCCGGCGGACTCGGCCTCGGATCCATCGGAGGAGGCGCGTCCGGGTACAACATGTGGGCGGATCACTTCTCGCAGCTCAGCACCTCCGCGGCCAAGCCTAGCCACCTCGCGACGCCCGACGATATCCGGAGGATGACGGATCCAAGCGCGATGTCTCCGCCGCAGGGTTCGTTTTTTGGCGGCGGCTTGGCGTCGGCGACGGATGGCGACGCTCTCGAGCCCGACGGCGGCGTGGGCGGCGACGGCGGCGCTCCGTGGGGTCTCTGGGGCGCATCTGCGCAGCACACTCGCAACAACAGCGACCTCGACGATAACGAGTGGGAGCGGAAGAACCTCGACCTGCTCAACGACTTGGAGCTCGATTAAACAGCCCACCGATGACATTGAAAGTTTGCGACGACTCTCGGGTGAAAGACTCGGGACTAGTAGAGCGACGCTTGCATCAATATTCTAATACACCTGACTATCATAAATACCCCGCAGCCTCGAACCTGCACACGCAGTCGTACAGCTCCCCGCCGAGGCACTGAGCCACCTCCGGGTGTTTCACCATGCCGATCCTGAGCGCGTCGCAGTCGAACGCCGCCTCCAAGTTCGTCTCCACGGCCCGGCCCATTCCCTCGAGGATGACAAAATCGGCATCTTCCACACGATTTGCCAAGCGTTGCGAAACCCTCCTTAAATCGATCACCGGGAGGTCACTGCCGCTCGAGCACACGGTAATAGCCCCGCATTTCACCGCCTCCGCGAATACATCGTCCAGATCGCACACGCGCGGGATGAGATTTGTCAGCTCAGACGCGGTGACGTCGTTGATGCTGGGCGTCTCGTTGGCGGCGACGACGACTTTGCATCCCCGCCGCGCGAGCTCGCGTGCGATGGGTAGCATCCCCAGCACGACGTCCGCGCCCGAGTTGTCCACGAACATGACGCACTTTCTCCACGCGGACGCCAGCTCGCCCCCCGGCGCTCCGTCCGCGGTCCAGGAGGCATACAGGGCGTCGAAATCGTCCACCAGCCACGGCCTGGGTTTGAGCTTTGCCCGGGTGGATCGAAAGTCGCCGCCCCCATCTTCGTGCAGCTTCGCGGATGCCGCCGCGCCGAGGTCGAAGATGTTTCCCGCGAACGCACCCTGGATGAGCGCGAGGAGCCGATCCTTCGCGTTCGTGATGGCGTCGATCTCGGCGAGGACACCGGGGAGGACGGTCAGCGCCTGCTCGTTTTCCTTCGCCTTGACATCTTGGAAGCAGTCGGCGAACCCGAGCGAGCGGAGCGCCTCGTCGCGCAGCCTGCACATCTTCAGAACCGTCGGCTCGCCCTCGAAAATGTCGGCATGGTCACCCGCGTTGATACGATCGAGCGCAGCGCCGAAATCGTCGGCGAATCGGTCCGCGAGGGACGCCGCGTCCGGGACCCTCGGATCGCTCGCCGCTCTTTTCCGAAAAGAGTCGATGGATTTGCGAAAGACCTCGACCCACTCGGACTTGCCCGGCGGGATCCCACCCCTCGGGTCCTTGCTCCCCGGCGGTGGATCGTAGTCGAACGTGGTGGGTCTGTACCCGTCAGGGTCCGCGAGCTGAGGCAGCGGCACGAATTCTTCCATGGTGCGTCGCCCGCTTTGCGTGCGTATCGAAATGAAGTTCACTGCTATCGATTCGGCACCCGACTTCTGGCGTACAGTAATTTACGCGCGTGGGACCGAGGGAGTCGTCGGTCGCCATGGTGTGCAGCAAGTGCGAGAAGAAGCTGTCGCGGGGCATCCATCAGGAGATGTGGAAGGAGGGCTCCCGGCAGACCATCGAGAGCGGCGGGCGGAAGATCAACCAGAACATGGCGCTCAGCGGGAAGAAGAGGTGGACACCGTACGGCGGCGCCACCGGCGGGAGCAAGTGCAAGATCTGCAAGCAGTCCATGCACCAGGCGGGGATATACTGCCAGAAGTGCGCGTACCACAAGGGCATGTGCTCCATGTGCGGCGTCAAGGTGATGGACACCACGTTCTACAACATGGGCGGCGAGAGCGCGGCGGCTCAGGCGGCGAGACGATCCGACGAGGCAATCTTGGCTGCGAAGGACGACGACGACGGCGACGACCCCACGGGCATCAACGGCCCAAAGGCTTCCGAGGAGGAAGAGGAAACGGAGAACGGGGAAGAGAAGGAGGCGCGCGAGGCGCAGGAACAGCAGGACTGGCTGGACAAAGAGGAGGAGCGGCGGCGAAAAGCTGACGAGATCGCCTCCAATCGCATCCAGGGCACCACGGATCTCGCGGCGTCCGCCAGGGAACACGCGACGGCGGCGACGGGCCAGCAGGTCACCGCGTGGCAGTACGACGCCAGCACCGGGTACTACTACGACGTCGCATCGCAGCTGTACTTCGACCCCCAATCGCAGAGGTACTACGACGCCAAGTCGGGCAAGTGGGTGGAGTCGGAGAAGCCCAACGCGGCGATGCTAGCCACCGGCGACGTGAAGCCGGTGAGCTTCGCCAAAGGCACGAGGCAGCCCGATAAGTGGGGGTTGTAGCTTTAGCTCATTCGGTTTCCGTGTTACAAGGATGTACGTGTGTACCACTAATCACGCGGAGTTGGCGACGAGCCACTCGACGCATGTCATAGTCTCGTTACCCACCTCGGCGACGGCGTCAGCCGCCATCTTCTTGTCAAAGCCCATGGCGACGAGCTCGCCGATCACGCCGCCGCCGCCCGCGGACGCCCGCCTGTTCTTAGTGCCCCTCTTGGAAACAGCCGGCGACGCGTTCTCCTTGAGGTCAACCTTCGCGGAGTCCACGCTCTTCCTCTTCTTCTTGGCGGGCGGCTTGGGCTTGGCCGCCGCCTTCGCCTTGTTCTCCTTGAGCACGCGTCCTTCCTCCGGAGCCGACGTGAGGGTCACGAGCCTGAGGCGGAGAGCCTTGAGCAGCGCCATCTTCGCCGGCCTGGGAAGTGCGTTGACGTCCACGGTGAGGACGTCGGCGGTGCGCTTGCGCTTCTCCACCCGCCGTGTCATGCCCGCGACGCCGCCCTTGTTGTGGTTCTTGCCCATGTAGGCGTCCGCGCCGAGCTTCTTCTTGGACGGCGGGTCGGGGAGGACGATCTCGGCAATCTCCGCTTCGCTGAGGCCGTACTTGGCCTTGTTCTCCGCCCGAAGCGTCAGCGCCGCTTCCTTCTTGAGCTTGCCTCCGGTGTTGGTGATGAGGCCGCTCTTGCGGTAGATCTCGGGGCCGGTCTTGGTGTTGTTTTCCTCGCGGATCCTGTCGACGTCGACGTGCATGCCGGTGTACTCGGCGAGAGACTGCTGGCCGAGGAGACGCTGCGTCTGGCCGTTCAGCTGCTGGATCTGCTTGCCCGGGAGCACGCCGCTTTCCACGATCTGCATCCATCGCCCGATGCCGAACTTCATGAGGCAGAGGCGCAGCGTGGCGCACTCATCCTTGGTCCAGCCGGGAGACGGCGTGAAGTTCCACAGGGATCGGGCGTCGCCGATCTTGGGTCCGGCGGTGTCGGCCATGGCGAGATGCTCTTTGAGGTCTTGCGAGGTCTCGTGTGAGGTATCGGCGTGCACCTACGCTGTGCGTTGTTGGCAAGGCGATTCAAACTGATATCGAGAGTTCAAATGTTCCCAATTTTGCTCATATCAGACTGTATGGCGTAATTGGTGTAAAAGTGCCTATTTCGGTATTTTAAAAGAACTCAGTAAACATAGCACCACCTTCGTAAATACCTTCATCCTTGCACACCTCAGGGCGGTCGGGATGGGACCCTTCCGCATCGGCGCGTTCCAGAACGCGCTTCGCGGGCCTCTCTCTGCGCGCAACACACGCCGATGCATGACGCGTAGGTTCCCCGACGTGGCCGCCACCACCGCCGCCTCATCAGCCGCCGCTCACAAAACCGACGAGGTGCCGAAAGTCGGCGACGTGCTCACGCTCGAGTGCACGTCCCTGGCGTTCGGCGGCAGGGGCGTGTGCAAACTCCCGGGGGGATTCGTCATCTTCTGCGACCGCGCGCTGCCCGGGGAGACGCTGGAGGCGCGGGTCACGTCCCTGAAGCGCAGCGGGCGCTTCGCGGAGGCATCCAAGGTTTCGTCGACAAAACCGTCCGAGCATCGCACCGCCGCCCCTTGCCCACACTTCGAGCGATGCGGCGGGTGCACGTGGCAGGACGTGGCGTATACGCACCAGCTCACGATGAAGCGCGACCAGGTGGTGGACGTCATGACACGAGTCGCGAAGGTGGACCAGGCGCGCGTCCAGGCACTCGTGGGCCGATGCCTACCCAGCGAACGAACCGAACGGTATCGCAACAAGATGGAATTCGCGTTCGGACCGGGCGCGAACGGCGCCGGCGTCGTCCTCGGTCTACGACCCGCCGGTAACCACAGCGACCTGGTGGAGATCGGCAACCCACACGGGTGTCTGCTGCAGCACCCGGTCGCCGACGAGGTCCTCCGCGCGTGCCGAGCGCACCTCGACGAAAAAGTAAGAAGAAACGATCCGTCGTCGACGCGTCTTTCCGCGTTCGATCGGCGGACAGGGTGCGGAATCCTGCGCTCGCTGACCGTCCGCGTGGCGACGGACGAACGCGGCGGGGTGGCGGCAATGGTGGACATCGCCGCGGCGACGCGGGGCGACGCCGAGGAGGCGGCGCTGCGCGGACTCGCCGCGGTTTGCGCCGAGGTGGAAGGGGTGGCGTCGGTGGTGCGCACGAAGATACCGCCGCGGCCCGAGCTGAGACTCGCGGAGGGCCGGGCGCAGGGCTGGGTAAAAGGCGGGCGGGGCGGTGGAAGGGGTAGGGGTAAGGGCGGTGGACGGGGTGGTGTAAAGAGAGGGGGCGTGGATGCGGACGGGGAAGGGTGGTCCGGCGAAGACGTCGAGGCGCTCAGCGGCGGCGCCACTCTGCCGATGACGCTCCGCGGCGTGACGTTCGCGCTGTCCGCCCCGTCGTTCTTCCAGACCAACACCGGTCAGGCGGAGAGGCTCGTCGCCGCGGTTGAGGACGCGTGCGGGTTCAGCGGGGACGGCACGGAGGTTGTGTTGGACCTGTTCTGCGGCGTCGGCACCCTCGGGCTCTGCGTGGCTAAAAAAGCCAAACACGTCTACGGATGGGAGGTTGTCCCCGAGGCTGTGAAGGACGCGGAGAGAAACGCGGCGGCGAACGGGATCGATAACGCAACTTTCCGACGCGGCGACCTAGCTAAGCTCAAGGCGTCGCTACCCGGCGTCGGCGGCAAAGGGGGCGGGGATCTTCCAAAGCCGGACGTGGTCATCGCGGACCCGGCGCGAGCGGGTATGGACGAATCGCTGGTGAAAGTTCTCACGGCCATCGGCGCCAAACGCATCGTCTACGTCAGCTGCAACCCCGCCACGCAGGCTCGCGACGTACTCAGGCTGGCGGATGGGAACGGGGGTGACGGTGTGAGGTACGAGATGAGATCGTGCGCACCGGTGGATATGTTCCCGCACACGCCGCACGTGGAGACAGTCGCGGTGCTCGAACGAATAGATTGATAGAATTAATTGAAGACCCTCATCAGTCGTCGAATCTACCCTGGAGGTCCTCCTCCTGGAACACCTGTCGCACGGGCCCCAAATTCGCGAGCTGCGCGTAGGACCCGATCGGCGGCTCCTGCAGGTCATCGTGCGCCGATATCAACTGCGCGTGCGTCCCCTCCTCCACTACGCTTCCCCGGTGCAAAACGAATATCTTGTCGGCGCCCTTCACCGTGCTCAGCCTGTGCGCGATGACGAGCGTGGTTCGTCCGTGCATGGCGTTATCGAGCGCACCCTGCACCTGCGCCTCGGACGCTGCATCCAGCGCCGACGTCGCCTCGTCCAATAGAAGCACGGCGGGGTTGCACAGAATGGCGCGCGCGATTGCGATTCGTTGCTTTTGTCCGCCGCTGAGCTGTACCCCCCTCTCGCCGACTTGCGTGTGGAACCCGCGCGGCATGGACGTCACGAACGTGTGGGCGTTCGCCGCCATCGCCGCGCTGATGACATCGCCGTCGACAACCTCCGGAACGCCAGCTGTGCTGTCCTCCCCGCCAGATCCACCCAGGGACTCCGTCTCGTCCTCGGACCGAGCTGTCATGTCGCCGTAAGGGCTCCCCGGGCTCCCGCCCCGCTCCCGCATCTCCTCCTCGTCGAGGTCGTCCAGGGACATGAACCCGCTGGAGTGACTCGAGGTGAACGAGCCACCCGTGCGGCGCCACGGGATCAGCCGCGACAACGCCCCGGACCCGCCGGGTATCGGTATGGGGTTAACCCGAGCATTCCTTGAGGCCCGTTTCCGACGAGCTCGCCGCCGTCTGCTCTCTTCGTCCCGCTCCGCGTCCGCCATCCTCCGGCTGTACGTTATGTTCTCGAGCACCGTGCCCGAGAACAGCACGGGCTCCTGCCCCACGCACGCCATCACCCTGTGCAGCCACGCGTGCGAGAGTAGGCTGACGTCCACGCCGTCGAGCGCCACGACGCCCATCTGCGGCTCGTAAAAGTGTTGGAGCAAGTGGAACACGGTGGACTTCCCGCTGCCGCTGCCGCCGACCAGGGCGACGAACTCGCCCGGCTCGGCCCTCAGCGCCACCCCGTTCAACACAACCTTTTCGGGTCTCGCGGGGTAGAAGAAATGCACGTCGCGGAGCTCCACCGCGCCGAGGAAGGGCGTCACCACGTGGGAACCCTCGTTGTTACCCACCGGCTGCCTGTCTATGAGCTCGAAAACCGCCGCCGCGGACCCGCTGCTCTTGTACATGGACGTGAAGGCGTTCAGCAGGTTGCTGACGTACTCCTGCAGCTGCCCTTGGTACAGCATGAACGCGATGAGTCTCTCCGGGTGCATCTGACCGCTCATCACCAGGTGGCTGCCGTACACCAAGAGCGCCACCGGGACGACCAGCTGCGATAGGAACGAATAAATCACCGAAAAGTATATTCCCGTCACCACGGCTTGCCGATTACACAGCTCGTACCACCGTCCCAGCGCGCTGTCGTACCGCTTGCACTCGTGCTTCTCGTTCGCGAAGCTTACGACGGTTCGTATCGCGCCGATAGCCTCCAGCGCGACGTGATTCGCCGCCGCGAGCGAGTCCTGCGTCGCCGTCGCGTTCTTGGTCATCCACTCCCCGTAAATCCTATTCGCCGCCGTGGTTATCGGTATGATGGCGCACGCGACGAGCCCGAGCCTCCAATTCTGCAACAGCAAATACACCGCGATACCCGACACCCGCACCACGGCCTCGGTGACGTTGCGGAACACCCAGGAGAGGTTGGACGCGATCTCGGTGGTATCCGCCGTGAGCCGCGAGGAGATGCTCCCGCCGCTGGTCACGTCAAAGTAGCCAATCTCCTGCCCGAGTATCTTCTGGAACAGTGTAGATCGAAGCCTCCGGACGATGCGGTTCTGCACGAACGTGAACAGGAAGACGTTCCAGAAGTCGAGCGCCGCGTTGACCCCGCCGGCGATTGCGAAGAGCTCCAGGGAGGTTCGCAGCCTCTCTTCGTCGCCGTCGATGCACGAGCCTATCGCGCGTGACATGAAGTGCGGCGACGCGAGGGAGAAGGGCAGGCGGCAGATCAGGGAGAAGAGACCGAGCGCTAGCCAATGCCAGTCGGGCCAGGCCAGTGACTGTGACGTGGGGACGGGGGATAGGGGTCAACGGGCGGTGCACGGTTGAATTTGGTGACGTCAATGTTCGGGTTCGAGATTGGGCACGTACCAGCAGTCGCCCGAAGGACGGCTTCTTCCGTTCTTCCTGGTGATATCCTTCCTCGTCGGATAGCTCCCCGGCATGTCTGAGAGCCTCGGCAGCGGCCGTCGCGCCCCGCTGCGACGCATCCTTGGCGATTAACTGCGATGGGGGAGGGCGGTGAGTGTCGAAACGTCGTGCTTTTGGGTGTGCTCTTCCCGCGAAAATCGGGCTCAATGGGGCGGCACCAGACACTCACCAGTAAATCCTCCACCGGTCGCTCGACCGTGGACGTGAACCCCGGGCTCAGTAAGGGTTCCTCCATGGAGTCCGCCGACTCCACCCGGACGAACCCATTCCCGTTGGGAGACATCCTCCAACGTTGGGCGCCCACCCGATTTGTCGAGCTGTTGACAACTGGCTTTGTTTGCGTGTTGTCGCTGAAACAATGTTTTTTTTGCTGGATGTTTCGCCGTATCGAGCAAGCATTTTTGTGCCACTAATTGTACTGTAGCACTATGCGTATTTCACTTGTATTTGCGTTTTTTTTGCCTCTTTTGTACGTGGAGCAGTTACGTTTGTGGCAAATATTTGGGTGTTGAACGGTTTGGGGAGGTTACAACGAAAGGCGCATCCATCGGAGGAGCCGTGGGTGTCGGCCATGAGGGACGACACCAACGTGGATTGGATCCATGGCCTCCCCTTCCACAGCTTCGACCCCAGTGCCTACGGCCGGAGCGTGGCGCTCGTCGCGTTCACGTACTCCACGCCGTGGCTCGCGCTCGCGCTCGTCACCGTCGTGGCTTGGGCGCAGTTCCTCAGAGGCTGTATGTGCGGGCGCCTCCGCTCCCCTCGTCGACCCGCCCTGTTGGGGATGAAGCCCGCGATGATCATGTTTCTCGTGATGGCGTACATCGCGTGCAGCCTGGTGCCGTCGGCGTACACCAGGTACAACGAGGGCTCCGGGGACGTCGACGACGCGCTCCGCGCCCTCGACGCACTCGCGACGGGAGCGATGGGGCACGCGGCGCAGGCGAAGAGCGCCGCGGCGGAGTGCTCCGCGGCGCTCGCGGTGGTGGACACGCACTTCAAGGAACACATGGCGCCCGCGCTCAAGGTCCAGCGCGCCAGGCAGGCGGCCGAGCACTTCGGCGCCGCCGCGGAGGGCGTCGGCGGGATGGCGTGGAAGGATCTCGGAGACATGCGCGGCTACGACGAGCGGTGGTCGCGTATCGACACCTGGTTCACGGCGCTGTCCGCGACGACGTACACCCTTCTCATCCTCGCAGCCATCGCGCCCGTCGCCGCCAGAGCAATGTTCAGCGCTGACGGTTCAACGTCACGGTTCAACGGCGTCGAGAAGTTCACAATCGCGGCGCCTTTCCTCGCGCTCGTCGCCGTGTGGCTCTTCCTCGCGGCTTCATCCCCGGCGACTGTGACCCTCGCCGAGACATGCCACGACTGGGTTCCCACGGTGACGGAGAGGGTCCCCGCCGGCGGTCGGTTCTACTTCTTCTGTGAAGTGGACGCGTCGGCGTCGGCGGATGTTATACCGACGGCGACGGTTTCTCCCACCGTCGCCGCCGTCGACGCCGCGGGTGTCGAGTTCCGCGCGTCGATCGAGGCGGTGCTCGCGCTGGACCCATCGCTGTCGTCCGTGGGGCACGACGTCACGACGGCGGCGTTGAAGCGCGTGGAGACGTGCGAGGGCACCGGCGTGTCGGCGAAGACGGCGGTGGTGACATCGCTCGGTTCCTGCGACCCGATTGGAGCGAATCTGAGAGCCGCGAGGGAGGGCGCGTGCGGCGCCGCCGTCACCGGAATCTTCTGGAACAACGTCGCGATCATGCTCCTGGCGTTCGTAGTCTTCTACCACGCGCTCCGGGGGTGGCTGTGGGAGCTGGTGGATTGGGTCGCGATGGGCGACGTGGTGTACGGGGAGAACAGCCCGCGGGGGCCCAGGTTCGGGGCTAACCCTTCCGTTAAGGGGTACGGCTCCGCGTACGTGTCATCAACCGGCGCGGACGTCGAGTCGCAGATTGAACGGCTAGAGGGTGAGTTTAAGGGGGTCAAGGGGGACGTGAAGTACGTCATGGGTAAGGTTGACGAGATGGTGCCGCTCGTGCGCGACCTGGAGGCGGCGTCCCGCGTGAACTCGCCAGTCGGCAAAGGGTCGCCAGAGGCTCAAACTAAGGGGTCGCCGGAGACTACGACGCATACTCTCGCGCAGGCGTCTCGAATCGCGCTGGGGTCGAGGAAGGCTTCGCCGAAGGAGGGATCGCCCGAGGGGTCGAGGAAGGCTTCGCCGAAGGAGGGATCGCCCGAGGAGAAAAGACAGCTCGCGCCAGAGATGGCGCAGCAGGTGTAAGATACAGGCTTGTTCAATACACATCGAGACACATAGATCATGTCAAACAATCGTCGCGAACCTCACTCGGAATCCGCGGCGTCAACCTCCGAGGTCGCCGCGTCCTCGACCTCGTCACCCTCCTCCTCAAACTCGTCGACGGTGTCCTCGACGTTCTCATCCACCGCCTTTGTCTCAATCACCGACGGCTTCGCTCCAACGCGTTTCCTATGCGTCCACTTCCTCTTCGCACGAGCCGCGAGGGGCAGCAGCTGATCCTTCCGCTCCCGCAGAATCGCCGCGCCCGCGCCGACGAGCGCGAGCCGCACCAACCATTTCCTCAAACCGCCGAAAGCGCCGCCCGTTTCATCCTCCGGTTCGAGGCCGAGCTTAACACGAATCGCCTCCTGCTCCAACCGCTCAATCTCCTCCCAGTCCTTCGCGAAGCTCTTCGCGATCTCAGCCTCGTTCACGCTGACGTCCAGCACGGTACGTTCGCCACCCGGGGACCACGCGTCGATCGGCGACGCCGCGCCGGGCGACCCGCTGCTTCGAAATTCGTCGTCGATGACGGCATCCGCCGCGGGCGTTTCCTCATCCCCATCCCCATCCTCCTCCTCGTCCTCGTCGTCGTCGGTGAGGGGCACGTAAAGCGGGGACTCCGGCCGCGGGGTCGATTCGTATTCGTACTGGTACTCGTCCTCGTCGGTGGACGTGTAGCCGAGCAAGGGGGACTCGGGCCGAGGGGTGGACTCGTAGGCGTAGGCGTATTCGTCCGAGTCGGTGGAAGACGCGTTCAGGAGCTCATCCTGTCGTTTCGCGTACCTCAGCATGAGCCACTGGTCCTCGCTCAGCCCCGCGTGCACGATGTCGTCCGTGGTCTCCAACGGGTCGGTGGATGGGAAATCCATCATGGATCGTTCGAACTCCTCCAAGGATTCCACCTCGAGGCCGTCGACGCTCGGGTTGCTTTTGAGCCGGGCCAGCGTGGACGTCGGCGAGACCGTGCCGCGCTCGTCGTTCGACTCCGGCATGACTCCGGCTGGCTTTTGAGTGCTCGCGAGGACCCGTTCGAGCGCCCGCTCGGCCTTGCCCGCGGCGCGCCACTTTGCAATCTCCTCGAGCTCGATCTTTTTGCCCTGGAGGACGAGCTTAGTGTACCTGCCGAGGAGGAAGCGCTCGGCGATGGCGGAGATGCCAAGGGTCCACCAGCCGCGCAGTCGGAGCCTGGCGCGGACGGTGAGGGTCTTGATGGTCCCCGCGTGCGGCCGCTCGGGATCCGCCTCGATGACGCAAATCTCCTCGGCGGTGACGAGCTGCGAGTGCGATTCGTTGACGGTGTACATCACCATCTTGCCCGCGGGCTCGGACCACTCGATTCTCTCCGTGCCCGTGAGGTACTCGCCGCCGGAGATCTTCTTGACCCATTCCGGGGCGTCGTTCGCGGCGAAGAACCGGCGGTATCGCATCGCCCACGCCTCGGTGTCGGTGCCATCTGACGTCGGCTTCTCGGGCCTCTCGTCCAAGATGTCCACGCGACGGACCAGCGGCATGGACGGATGGGGTCCCTGCGACCGTTCCCTGAACGCCGCCATCACGACGGAGACGTGCTCGTCGTACTTGAACACCACCGTCTTCTCCATGCCGCCCTTTGAGGCGGACATCTCGCGCAGCTCGGCGAAGGACTCGGCGACAGCCATCTGTCGTTTCGGAGATCTTATTCCAACGGTCTGGTTTCTCGATATCGTTCCGGGCGCGCCGGTGGGATGTCGCCGACGCGCGCGCGGGAAGGTGAGAGCGATACCCGGTACAGGCACCACTCCGAGGGTATCGAAGGCACACGCACGAGCCGGCGGTGCCCGTGAAGTGTGGACCGCGCGCGCTGAGTCCCGGGAGATGCCCGTTTTTGGTTGCGAGTGAGATCGAGCAGTCGAGCTGCGAGCTGAGCTCCTGCCAAACTCTCCACCCCGCCACACGCAGCCGCGCTGGCCAGTCGGAACGGTAGTCGGAGGTTGGGTTTTTTTGACGCGATGGGGATGCCCCCGCCTCCTCCCCGGTTCGACGGGTCCGCGGGCGGTGCGGCCGAGGTTTCCAAGTCCATGCCTCCCCCGCCTCCCACGTTCGACGGCGCTCCGGCAATGTCGGCGGCACCCTCAGATCCGGAGCCCCAACACGTCGAGGAGGAAGCGGCGCCTCCCCCTCAGGCGGCGGCTCCTCCCCCCGGCGGGTACGAGCAGCCCGAGTGGGGCGGCGTGCCCTCCGTCGACTTCTCCCTGGAGGTTCTCAAGGACGGCGCCATCATCGAGACGATCGACTGCGCGGGCCGCGACCACCTCCGATTCGGCCGAACCCCGAACAACGACGTGGTCCTCGAGCATCCCTCCTCCTCGCGACTGCACGCGGTGCTGCAGTTCGCGAACGGCAGCGAGGAGATCTTCGTACACGACTGCGGCAGCACCCACGGCACCACCGTGAACAAGCGCAGGCTCAAACCCGGCGTCCACGCGCCCGTCTTTGTCGGCGACCAGATCAAATTCGGCCAATCGTCCAGGGCGTTCATCGTCGCGGGAGCCGCAGCGCTCATGCCGGAGGAGGGCCTGAGCCGCGAGGAACGACGCAAGCTGCGCGCGCTGGAGAAGATGTCCGAGCAAGAGGCTGTCGTCGAGATCGAGCGGGAACAGCGCGCCAGGGCCACGGCTGCCGCGGCGACGGCGGCGGGCGCCTCGTGGGGGCTGGAGGACGACGACACGCTCGAGGAGCAGCAGCGCGAGGCGGATCTCTTGGAACACTTCGACTGGCGCGAGCACCAAGGGACGTTCACGGAGAAGCAGCAAGACCAACGGGAGAAGATCCAGCGGCGGGAGCAGAAGATCGCCAACATGAGGTCGGAGATTGAGCGAATCAAGGCCAAGGAGACGTCGGAGAACCCGCTCACCGCGGGGCAGCAGAACCAAATCACCCGCAACGAAACCGCCGCGGAGAAACTCGAGGAGGAAATAGAAGACATGGACGAGGTCCTCAACGACTCGCTGCGGGAGTCCTTGGGTGCCAAGCGCATCAACCGGGAGGGCGGTAAGAGGAGGAAGAAAAAGAAGAAGAAGGGTGCCTACTCCGACTCGGACTACTCGGACGACGACGACGACGACTTTTACGATCGCACCGACGCGGCTAAGGAGCGCCGACGAAAAAAAGAAAAGGCCAAGGCGGACAAACGCGCCGCCGAGCGCGGGGAGACCACCGCAAACGGCGGTCTCCCGGGCGGTACCAAGCAGCCGGAGACTGTGGAGACGGCCGCGACGCTGTGGGAGAAGAGGCAGGTTGCGGAGGCGGCGATCCGCGAGCTCGAGGGCCGAGGCGAGGCGGCGAAGCGGCGCGAAAGTGAAAAAGACACCACGGGAGGTGTACCCGCGAACGCCGCCGCCGACGATGACCTGGACGCGTTCATGGACCAGATCGGCGCCAAGCGCGACGCCGAGGAGGTTCGCCGGCTCAAGGTGCAGGTCGTCGAGCGCAAGTCGGAGCTTGAGAGGCTTGAGCGTTTGCTGCGCATCGCGGATCCGCACGGCGAGTACAAACCCGGGTCGGCGCTGGCCAAATCCGTGGCTAAGCTCGCGGAGGCTGAGCGCGCGAAGGTGGCCGCCGCCGAGGAGGCTGCCCGGCGTAGGGATGCCGCCAAGGCTGAGGCGGCGCGAACGGCTGCGCAGGAGGCGAAGGAGCGCGAGCGGTTACGCGCTTGGGAGGAGCAAGGGAACCTCTCGGCTAAGCGGAAATTCACAGGCGGACCAGGACCGGACGCCGGGCCGGACGCGGGGGCGGTCGCACCCTCCGGCCTCGGCGCCGAGGCTGCCGCGAACGCGAAGCTTCCGCTGGGTATATCCACCGCGGACGACCGGAAGAAGGGGGGTATGAAACCGGCGGGGGGAGTCAAGCCGTCGGTGCCGGAGGAGGAGATGAGGCCGATGATCGTCGACGAAGCCGGCGACGAGGTCGACCCGAGGACCGGGGAGAAACTCGTGAAGCAAATCGAGGAACCCGAGCCCGTGCCCCAGCCCGTCGCTGAGGCACCCGCCCCGCCACCCGAGGCTGCGCCCGAGCGACTCGAGGGCACCATGGAGGAGGAAGAGGACGACGACGACGACGGGTTCATGACCGCCGAGCAGCTCAAGGCGGCTGCTTCCAAGGGTGGCGGCTTGGACGCGGTGATCAAGAAGCGCAAATCCGTCCTCGAGATTCGCAAGCCCCCGCCTGGTAAGGGTCCCGCGCGGGAACCCGAGCGCAAGCGTGCCAAGACGGAGGGGGGTTTGGACGGTGTCAAGACCCAAGAGGAGCTCGTCGCCGAGGCTGAGGCTAAGGTGCAGGCTGACCTGCAGCGGCTGCTCGGCGGCGGAAGGTTCGGGTCCGAGGCTGTCGACGAGCGCGAGGAGGACGAAGACGATGTGACCGACCTGACGGGCGGACCGGGTTGGTCCGCGCCGCAGGGGCAAACAGGGGACGGACGGACGAGCCTCAACGCCAAGTTTGGGTACTAATTTAGCTCTCTATTTTACATCGAGCGTAGTCTAACACTTACAGTCTTCCGTCGTCCAGCTCCCAGACGATTCTCTCAAACGCCGCCTGATACTGCGGTGCGTCGCGGATCGAGTAGGTCCTCGCGCCCAGCAGCTGCGACCCCGCGATGGCGAGGTCGAAGGTCGGGTTGCCCTCAGCCACCCGCTTATCAGTCTGGAAGTACGCCGGGTACAGTTCCACCAGGATACCCTTGACAAACGCGAAGAGCCCGCGGAAAAACAAAATCATGACGACGACAAACAGCGTCAGCGTGTAAATCGCGGTGTTCTTCTGCAGCGCCCGCCTGGCCATCTCGCTCGGATTACTCATCGTGCCAAACACGCTCCCGAACGGCTCGGGAAAGCTCTCCCATGCGTCGCAGAAGCTGTAGAGGGCACCGCCGATGAGCGCCTCCACCGTCGGATCCGGCGGCATGGTGTAGTACGAATTTGCCCATATGGCGAGTACGAGATACCCGAGGCAGGCATACGCCATCAGGTGAGCGACGCCCATGCCGAGGATGGTCGAGTACCACGGCGGCATCTTGCTCACCCGCGCAAACTCAAACTTGTCGAAGCCGTAGCGTACCATGTACGCGATGGAGGCCAGCGGTACCAGGATGGGTAAACCGGGGGAGAAGGTGAGGGTGACGAAGAGGATGTTCAGAATCTCCCCGTAGTTTACGGCGAGGTTGAACTCGGCGCCTTCAAACGCCTTGTTGAGCTGGTCCTGCGTCACGGCGTTCCTCGAGGCGAAGAACTTGCCGAGTTTGAACCTGAACAGCCGAACGATGGTCTGAATCCGCTGCGACACCGGCGTGGCCACCATGGAGATGACCAGCGCGTAGCCCACGTTTTTATACCAATCCGGCACGAAATCCTCCATCTCGCCCTGGAACAGTAAGCCCTCCCCGGGCGTCCCTTTGAGCTGCTCCTTGAGCCACGGGAACGAACCGTTCAGCACCACGAGTAGAATGGCGGTGTTGAAGAACTGCGCCATGAACAGCTTCATCATCACGCTCATCTGCTCGCTGCTCGCGCTGTGATGCTTCTCAAACCGTACCAGCCACACCAGAAGCGGCTTCAGCACGAGGTTCAACACCACCACGATGGCGCTCGCCACCGCGCCCGCCACCACCTGCATCGTGTACCCGAATATGTACGGCTGGCAGTACTCCGATTCGTCCAGCACGGAACCCGCGCTGATGTGTTCGAGGCAGAAGCACGCGTAGCAGAACGAGTCAAACGCGCCGCACGTCCCGTTGTGACTGGCGACGTAATTCGCCTGCGACGCCGCCAGATCCTCCGCCAGTAAACGCCGTGATGGCGGCGGCGGAGACGCGATCAACGTGATATCCCGCTGTGGATCCCCCTCTTGCTCCGCTTCGTAGCACTGGGAATATATGTCACGAAGGTTTTCGTTATCCATCGTCACCGGGTCGGTTCCGTACTGGCAGTTGAGTCGGCACTCGTCCTCGTCGTACGGCGTGGACGAGTTGGACGCCATCATCTGCACCGCCGCGATGGAGATGAACGCCAGCCCGAGCACGATGCCGGTGAGTAAGGAGATGTTGAACTGCCTGAACCTGCGCTGGGCCCAGTTGTACTGCAGGTTCTCCCATCGGATATCCCCGGGGGGCGGCGCCTGTTTGACTCGGAGCCTGTGCTTCTTGCGCAGTCGCAGTTCCGTGGGGCGCCAGAGCCACGCGAACAGACCGGGTCGGTACATGTCGAACATCTTTAAGAAGTCCGCCTCCTCCTGGAACGTGACGTACGCGCAGATGGCCACTCTGTGGTCGCCGCCGCGGTCGTTCTGGAGCGCCCTGATGGCGGCGTCGCACGCCCTCAGCGCTTTCTTCGCCTTCACCGCCTCGTCGTGAAGCCACTCGATCTTTCTATCGCTCACGTCCGGATCCTCGCGTCCTTTCTTGTACTTGGCCACCTGCATGTGGAACAGCTCCTTCGCCTTCTGCCGCTCGAACGCCAGCGTGAGCAGCTCCGCGTTGTTCGTCGCCACCACCACGTTTTCAACCTTGCCAACCTTTTTGTCGAAAAACTTGTGAATCTCCTGATCTTTGACATCCTCCGGCAAGTCGGTGATGACGACGCTGTAGTCCTCGATGGTGCACATGTTGGCGTCCACCTCCTTGATGATCTTTCGTTGGATACCCGGAATAAGAAACGCGCACGCGGCGAACATCGCGAGGAACACCATGTTGAAGTAGGACATGCCCACCATCAGTTCGTCTTTTGGCTGGGAGAAAAAGTTGTGATTCCTCGAAGCGCCGTGCGTCCACGGCCACGCGGTATCGTTGCCGTAACTGGCCGGCGCGGGCGGCGCCAGCCCGATGGACGGCGCCGTGTGCGTCTCGTTATCCCCCAACCCGCCCCGTTCCCACTCGTAGATCAAGCCAAAGTTACCCAGCGTCGACGCCTCGACGAACTGCACGGTTGGATCTTTTTGTTCCTCCAGCCCGTCTCCCCCCATGTTGATGAGCATGGCCGGGATGCACAGCACCGCGAGCCACATGAAGGAAAAGGCGATGAACTTCATGAACGTGAAGTACAGCACGACACCGATGCCGTACGTGTTCAGGTCCGTCGGCGCGAGGCCCATCGCGCTCTTCACCTTGTGCTGCGGGTTCGCCTCTTCGCCGTGCTCCACCGCGAGCTCGATGACCGGCGGTTGGTAGTAGTCCTCGCCGTCGGGGTCGTCGGGGTCCCAGTACGTGCCCTCGTCCCAGTACTCGTCCTCCCAGTACCCGTCGTCCTCTCCGTAGTTGCCGTGGTAGGTGCTCGCGCCGTCGCCGCCGTAGTTGCTGTAGCCGCCGTAGGATGCGCCGTATCCGCCGTAGGTGGACTCCGGGTACGCCGGATGCACCTGGTTCCCTCCCCCTCGCGAGTTGCCGCCGCGCGACCTGCCGCCGTAGCTGTACTCGGTGCGCGCGTCGTCGCCGCCGTCGCCCCACGCCACCCTGCTACGGGGTCTGCGGCCACCGTACTGGCTCATCGTGCACCGATAGCCGACCCGGTCGTCCTACCCGACCCTCCCTCCCGACGACGACGAGAGGGCACCCTGTCTGTCGAGGGGAATGTGGGAGGTTGGTTGACCGGGTAACGTGCACGGGCGCTCGACGGACGCGCGTGCCCACGAACCGCGTCGATGCCGACGGTCCGGTCTCCCGATACCTCGAGTCGACCACGCGGTGTCCACCGGGCGTGTCTCGACCCCTTATGCGCTCACGCTCGGTCCCACCGACAGCGCGAGCCGATGTGTCGGGGACGCGGACAGCTGCTTCGCAATCGCTCGGGGCCGCGTTCGTTTTTTTTTGGCGATCCTACGACTTTTTATGCAGAACACCGCGTGTGGCCCATAACCTTGCGATTTCTGCAAATGCCTGGCAAAACTTTTTTCAAACGGTCGAGTGCCAACACTCCACACAACACTTCCCCCCGTTCAAAAGCGCGCGCGCGTCGTATCGACAACGCGCACGATGTCCGCCGCCATGCCCAAGGCACAACCCCTGGACGATGTATCCAACCTCATCGACCTCGACTCCCTGAACAAGGAGCTCGACCAGGCGAGGAGCAACGTCGAGATGTGGATGGCCCGGCGCGAGCTCTCCATGAAGGAGCAGGTGGCCGTCCACAAGACCAACATGGCGGTCGCCGAGGAGGAGTACGTGTCCCTCGTCGAGCGCGAGAAGGACCTCGCGACCGCCGCCGAGGAGCTCGCCAGGCGCCAGGAGTACCAGCAGGCGGAGCTCGACGCGCTCCAGGAGGAAGCCGCGCAGGCGAAGGAGCTCGGGGAGGATCTGCCGCAGCAGCTGCAGACGCTCCGCGCGCAGGTCACCACGGAGAAGGACGATCTGGAGCGCGAGCAGACCAAGATCACGGGCGAGGAGATGGTCAAGGCGCAGATGCTCCAGGCGCACCTCTCCGCGGTGGACCTCTACCGCGACAGGCTCGGCTTGAGGTTCGAGATCGGCGACGCGGAGGAGCTCCGATTTTTCTACAAACGCGTAGACCCGGCGGACCACGAGCGGGAGTTCATGGTGGCGGTCAGGGTCGTGGACAGCGGCGGGTACGAGCTCATGGACTGCGACCCGGACATGGGCGACCAGGCACAGGCGCTGCTCGCGGAGTGCAACAGGACGGATAACCTCTCCGGGTTTGTCCGGGGGATCAGGAAGCTCTTCCGGTCGGCCGTCGCGGAGGAAGAGGTCGCGGCGGCGGCGGCGGCGCTCAGGGAAAAGGCGAACATCGTCCCGCCGAGCTACGTCCCGGTGGAGGAGCCGGTGTCCGAGCCGGAGCCCGTCGCGCCCCGCACCCCGTTCAACACCAAGCCCGACGATATGGTGCCGCTGTGAGTTTGCTCTCGTGAAATGTAAATGGTAAAAAAATGCGTCGCAAACTAAGCTCAGTCCGCGCTGCCTTTCATCATGGTGGATTTCCGCACCCACCACGCCAGCTCGGTGTCCTCCGGTGTCCTAGGGTTATGAACGTAGTGGTCGCTCCACCTCGCGCTCATCTTGGGCACGAACCCGCCGTGCGTCTCGGCGTCGAAGATGCAGCACGGCTCGGCGGCTTGCCTCTCGAACCTCCCCGAAAAGTCAAACTCCCGCCCGTTCGCGTCGGGGCCGACGGTGAGGGACCCGGGCCTCTGCTTCCACTCGTGCGGGTACGAGACGGGCGCCTGGATGTACCGCACGCCGTCGATCGTGGCGTCCCAGCCGAAGTGCGTGTGCCCGAAGCAGTGCACGTGCGTCCGGTCTCGAGTGGCGCCATTCGGTTTCTCCCTTCGAAGGTTTTGGATTCGAACGCGGCAAAAGTCGGACCCCACCGCCTTTGGAAGGTTCGGGTAGAACAGCATGCGCTTCTCCGGGCACAGCTCCAGTCGCGGGAGGAAGTGCGAGAACGACACGATCGGCGCGTTCGCGTCAGCCTCTGACTGATCCGGCGACCGCAGTCGGTCCGTGAAGTCGCTCCATCCCAGCCGAGTGTCGTTGACCGCGTCCATAGCCTCCGCCACGCTCTCGTCCTTCGGGTCCAACCCGCCCGGCCACTCGCACAGCCTGAAGTCACTCATGACTAGGTGCGGCGGGTGCACGCGCTGCTCGGTGATGTCGGGTTCGGTGTCGAAGGACGAGTGGTACCATGCGACGACGGGCGCGACCCATATTTTCCGATCCCCGTCGCCGAGGAGCCGCGGCCGCGTGTCCACCCCACACGTCTCGCACAGCTGTAGCACGCGCTCGAGCTTGGCCATGGAGTCCGGGATGATTTCCCTGTCCGCCTCGGATTCGCCCTCCTTCAGCGGGCCGCGTCGTTTGCACCAGAGTTCGTGATTTCCTGGGGTGAAGAAGGTGTATCGAAATCTGGATGCGAAGTGCGTGAACGTCTCCTCGAGCGTCGACAGGTCGTCCGATATGTCCCCGGCGAGGATGATGGCGTCGTTCGTGTACTTCGTATCGCTCAGACCCCGCACCCACTCCATGTTCTCCTCGAAATCCGTGTGGATGTCGGATACGACGAACACCCTGGGGCACGGCATGGAGGCCGAGTTAGGAACCTCACTGCTCCGGGCTGAGCGCAGATCCGGCGACGCCCGAGCCGGGTGCCTTCGACGGGCGGGCGGGCGGGCGAAGCGGGACCGAGAGCGTGGCTGCGCGCGAGGATCTATCCGTGTGCGTCCCGATGTGCTCGCGGCTTGCAAGCGGGTACAAGCTTGCATGCCTCGTGGAGTCCGCGGGGAGGCGAGGGGGCGGCAACGCCTGTGAGGACGGTCTCGGTCTCGAAGCGTCATTTGCGCGGGAGGATCTCACGAAGAACCGGATAGCAAGATGAAGCGCGTGACCACAACGAGGAGCGCGCTGCGGCCCGGGGCATAGTTTGGGAACTATGCAGGCCGGCGTCGCCTTGCGATCATGGTCGCGAGACGTCGCGAACCCGCGGCGAGATCGCGTGACGCGCACATCTCGGAGATCGCGGAGGCGCGTGACCGTCTCGCAAGGCACCCGAGGTGGTTCGGGCGATGTTGTCAATCTCGCTGGACCCGACGCGTGGGCCGACCTGGCCC
>Ga0302114_10000106_pt1 | contig 59496 bp, 39 predicted proteins | sample AG5_Surface_MG_FD_203107 | JGI IMG/M metagenome (GOLD analysis project Ga0302114, IMG submission 203107) | Marine microbial communities from Western Arctic Ocean, Canada - AG5_Surface | ecosystem: Environmental > Aquatic > Marine > Oceanic | place: Canada: Western Arctic Ocean | collected... | reverse complement strand
GTCAGCTGATTGCCGTGGAGCCACAACATTCCCAGCGCACTCAGGCGCCCTATCTCAGCCGGCACAGCTCCAGTCAGGCCAAAATCTTCCATCTCGAGCCCCACCACCCGGCCGTTTTCCATCTCCACCCCTTCCCAGTCCTCCGGTCGCGCAGCCTCCGGCCACCTCTCCTGCAGTTCAGGGCACATCGCACGCCATGTCCGCAAGACAAAGACATCATTCGCACGCCACATCCGAAAGGCAAGGACGTCATCCGACACGAGGCCGGGCGGATATCCCCCCCACGGAAACTCACGCTCCAGCGCCCATGCGATGAGCTTCAGGCATCCCGCGCGGACGGCGGCCCACTCGCAGAAGTCATCCTTATCCACGCCCGCGAGTTCTAACATCCGTTCCTCGTCCAAGGCTGTCAATCCGTCGACGTCCAGGAGGCGGTCGATCTGCGACTTTGACAGACCATCCAGGTCGAGCCTCCTCGGCAGCGACGCCGGCAGCATCGACACGTCCCGCCAGGACCTGCTCGCCATCGCGAGAGCGCCGCGGGTTTGAACGTCAGCGATATGGGAGTATATCACGGTCGCGACGTTGCCGTCGGGGGAAAACGTCGCGCACTCATCGACGGGCTCGAGATCTGCGTCAGGGGCCTCGGGCGGGTCGCCCCGTGCTCTCGCGGAACGCCGGGTTCGCACACCGGATGTCGCATTTCCGCATGCCGGCTCCAGCACGGCGGACGTCTTGCGCCGCTTGGAGGGCGCCATCGAACGAACGTCCGTGGGATGGCCGCGAGCCCCGCGCTCGGCACTCTGAGGAATTTCGGGGAGGTTTTCGCACCAACTTCGAAACAACGTGGGAAGAAGATCACTCCGCGATGCTCGCGTCGCTGGCGCGGCGGAGTCGGTGTCGTAATTACGGGCAACGACTGTACTGTGATTTTTTGCGTCCAGCGCGACGTGTACAAGTAGCATAAATGTAACGATTCAATAAGCTACTCATCCGCCGCCGAACATCCCTTTGAACAGACCGGCCAGCCCACCTCCTCCCGTGTCGTCGTCCACGTCGCCGAGCGCCTCGCCGTCGTCACCCACCAGCTGCACACTCATGGAGTCCAGTCCATCGGTGATCCCGATGAACGTCGGTCGCTCCGTCGGGTCCTGCGACCAGGCCGATACAATCACCGCGGTCAGACCTGGGTCAACGCCGGATGCGAGTTCCGGTCGAAGTGACCTGTCCGCGACTCCAAACGCCACCTGGACCGGAGTGTAGTGCGCGTTTGAGTACGGCACCAGGCCGGATGCGAGCTCGTTGAGCAACACTCCAAACGAGAAGACATCCGCGGCTCCGGTGTACTTCTCGTGCCTGATGACCTCCGGCGCCATGTACACGTACGTGCCCGTCTCGCCGGTCAACACAGCCTCGGAGTCGGGTTCGGGAACCGGCCTGGCGAGGCCAAAGTCGGCGATTATCGCGCGGGCCCCTTTTCCGGGGTGCGTGAGAAACACGTTGCTGGGCTTCAAGTCGCGGTGCATGATCCCTAGCGACTCCAGGTATCGCATACCTCGAGCAATCTGATACCCAATCCGTAGCCTGCGCCTGGTATTCGGTGGAGTGCTTCCGTCCCTGGGGTACAGCCATTCTTTCAGCGTGGCCCCCGTGCAGCAGTCCGTGAGCAGCAGGCAGTGGTCCGGTGGTTTGAGACACGCGGCGTAGAACGGCAGCACGTGCGGATGCCTGAGCTGGGCTAGGATCTTAACCTCGCGAAGGAAAGACACCGCTCGAGACTTGCCCGATACGTTCACCGTCTTCACAGCCACCGGCTGACCTTTCCACTTGCCCTTCACCGTTACCCCCGAGCTACCTCTGCCGAGAACGTCGCCGAGCTCAACCTCCGAGACATCCGTCAGCCAACCTGCTGATTCACCGTCGCGGACCAAGCCCGGCAGCTCATCTCTAAACACCGCCTCCGGACCGTCCTCATCGGCTCCTGCACCCCCGCTCACCGCGGGTGTCTCCGCCGCTTGGTCCGTCGCCGCCGGTGCCGTTCGAACAACATCTGACACATTCTTCTCCCTTTCCTTCTTGAGCGACGCGCCGAGCGAGGCGTGAAGCTTCTCAAGAGCAACCTTGTCCGCCTCGGCGCTCTCTAACCTCGCTGTTAGGGTTCTGACCTCTTCGCCGAGCTGTGCGTTGACGTTCCGCGCCGTGGCTAGAGCCACGACCGCATCCTCGCTAATCTCTGAAGAACCCTCGGACGGTGCCGATGGCGAGAGAGGTGCGGACCCGCCCGGTGAAGAGGGGTTTCCTGGGGACAAGGACGACTTGACCTTCACGGATGTGGCACGGACCTTGTCCATGAAAGCGGACATCGTGCCGCTCTCGGTCTGTGCCCTGCCAAGTGCCTGCACCGACCTCCACGACCGCTGGAAAAACTCATCTGAAATCACTTTTCCCGGCTGAGAAGAAGTGCCCGCCGAGTCGCCACCGCGGCGTCAGAGCGGCGAGCGTCCAACTCGACAGCGCATGAATCGTGCGACCGCCGCCTGCGGAGTGTCCACCCTCCGAACGTTCTCCTCTCGATTCGCGCGCGTCTCCACCGTCACCGCGCGACGAGGGAGGATGCCCGCCTCCCCGGATAGCCCGGGGACCACCGTGGCCTGCGCCACGCTGTCTGAAGGCGACGATCCCGTCGCCTTCAGGTTTGGCCTACTGGCGGACATCCAGTACACCGACGTGGACGATCGGTGCAACCACACCGGTACCCAGTGGAGGCGATACAGGAACTCCCTCGCGGTCGCGCGTAACGCGGTCGACTACTTCAACCAGAGCGAGCTCTCCTTCGTGCTGCACAACGGGGATATCATCGATCACCAGTGCGCGTTCGACTTCGCCAAGGATGAGTTCAAGCCCAAGGCTGAGGGGATCGAGCAGCTGGCGAGCGTGATGCGAATTCTCAGCGGGAGTCTGTGCAAGGACTGGATGTTCACCATCGGCAACCACGAGCTGTACAACTTCACCGCAGCCGAGCTCAGGGACGGGGTCACCCCCGAGGGATGCGACCTGCCGTTCAAGTGCGCAAACGACGAGGGGAGCTTCTTCTTCAGCAGGACGCCCGCGCCCGGTTGGAGGGTCATCGTGCTCAACTCGTACGACGTGAGCATATACAGCAAAGGCAGGGAGCAGGGTCTGGACGTGGACGCCCTGGAGCTGCTCAGGAAGCACAACGTCAACGTGGACAAGTGGGTGACGGACAACCCCGAGGTTATTCAGACGGAGCGAATGAGCGGCACGTTTCCGTACTTTGAGGGGCTCGAGGGGCTGGGCAACAGGTGGGTGCCGTTCAACGGAGGCGTGGGCGAGGAGCAACTCGCATGGCTCAGGGGACAGCTGAGCGAAGCCGTGGCGAACGACGAGCGCGTCATCGTTTTCTCCCATCTTCTGGTTCACCCGGAAACGACGGCGAACCGAAGCGGTCGAACTCTCATCTGGAACTACCAGGAGGTGCTCGACGCCGTGGAGGATGAGCGGTGGGGTAAGAACGTGGCGGCTGTGGTCTCAGGCCACCAACACGAGGGCGGTCTCTTTACCAACGACAACGGCACTCACTTCGTGGTGATGGAGAGCCCCATGCTGGCGGAGCCCGGGCAGCCCGGTCCCTTCTGCGTAGTCGAGGCGTCGAAAAGCGGGTTGAAAATGATCGGGTACGGCAAGGGGCCAAACTCGAAGATCTTCGGGGTGGAGGAAGGGGAGGAGTACCCGCCGTCGGAACCGGTGGTTAAAGACCTTCCCCTCGCTCCGGTGGCGGCCAAGGCGTAGGCGTCGACATAGCAGCTGATGGAATCGTTACACTTATTATGCTACACGTCGCGCTGGACGCAAAAAATTAAAGTAAAGTCGGGGGCGAGTCGTGTCGCCTCTCGTTCGTCATATATCGAGCGGCGCGGCGCGGCGATGACTGATCGCCGGTTTATCCGCGTCGCCGTCACGTTCGAACGTATCATTAGACGACCTCGTTCCCCGTCTCTTCGGTGTCGAGCGCATCACATCCACTGGCGGCCCGACATCTTGTCGAAATATTTCTGGTGGTATTCCTCCGCGTCCCACCACTGCTGCTCGTCCTCGATGTCGGTGTGCACGCTGCCGTACTTGGTCTCGATCGCATCCCTGGACGCGATGGCGATTTCCCTCTGGGACTCGCTGGTGGGCCAGATCGCGGACTTGTACTGCACCTTGGGCTTGTACCCGCTCGGGTTGTGCTCCTCCCAGAAGCAGTTCAGGAGGTCATCGTAGGACACGATCCTGGGGTCGAACTCAACCTTGAGAGCCTCGGTGTGCCCGTCGCCGCCGCACACGGTCCCGTAGGTTGGGTTCTCAGATTTACCTCCGGTGTAGCCCACGCGAGTGGACACGACGCCTGGAAGCTTGCCGAAGCGAGCCTCCGGGCCCCAGAATCATCCGAGGGCGAACACGGCCGTCTCGGTATCCTTAGCCCCAGACGCGAGCTTCGTCATCTTGTCCCAGAACTTCTCACCGGCCGCGGCGTCGGAGGATACCGCGCGGGACACGCGACGCACGGAAGGGCCGCGGACGGCACGAAGAGGCGCGACGGCAACTCGAGTCGCGGACGCGAACATTGCTTCGCGGCGCGCTGCGAAGTGAGAGATCCATCCTTCCGAGGCAAGAAAATATCCCCCGCGGACGAAAACTGTGACCGAGCGAGAAAATCATCAGCTCCACGTCGCCGAGGCCCCCGCACAAGCGGTCGCGCCGTGTCGACGAGAAGGTTGGGTTCGGAGGCAGGAACGCGATCTTGACATGCGTCCCACTAGTGCCGCGCGCGACAGGGGCGGGTTGGACCCCTCATCCTACCACACCTCGAGCTCCATTCAGGGCGCACTGAGAGGTGCCCAACAATCGGGCGGGTCCGTGGGGTCGGGTCCGCCCGGGTTGCTGCTGGTGCTCATGGTGGTGGCGGTTGCCCTTCCCGCGGTGAGCTTCTTCGCCATGCACGCGAGGATGCTGGATAGACAGGAGGTGCTGAGCAACAACTACGCGGTGCGTGACGGCCCGGTCCGGTACCATTTTGCCCTCACGGGAGACAATCCAAAATCCAAACGCGGCTAAGCCGTATCCGCGCAAACTGACCGCCGACCCATCCCTCAATCGCAGACGACGATGGTGGAGCTCACGGCGCTCAGGAAAGAGGTTGGAGAGATGCGATCGATAGAGCAGGAGCTGAAGGAGGCTAGGTCGGAGCTCATGCTGGCGAGGCTCAGCCTCAAGAACGCGGCGGCGAAGCTGGGCAAGTCGGGCGGTGGCGCGGTGCACAGACGGAGAAACCTGCTTCACGCCGAGGAGACCGTGGAGGGAGATAGGGGAGACGTGGGGATCTGGGACGTGTCACGTCACGGGTTAGACGAGACGAAATGGAACACGTAGGTAACATTCAAGTCGAGTAACATTCAAGTCAAGTAACATTCAAGTCGAGTAACATTCAAGTTGGACGCGACGACGAAGACGAGGCGACCCGCGTCGTCTTCGCACCCGCCCGCGTCATCTTCGACCCAGCATCTCTAGTACCTGCGAATGTACAGCGGCCAGTCGTGGAACTGCTTGTTCCAATACTTGATGCCGTAGTGCTCCAGTTTACGCTCGGCGTCGTCCATCTGCTTCCCCGCGTAGCTCATCCGCTGCAGACCGGGCAGAATCCCGCACTTCTCCGCGATGACCAGGCGAACCTCTCGGACTCTCGCCGCGGACGGGACCTTGATCCAGAACGGTCCGCCGTACTCCTCGTGCCTGTGCAGGTCTGAGACGACGAGTAGGTCCAGCTCCACGCCGTCCCTGTCCTTGTACTTGTTGAGGAGCTTCGTCTCCGCTTTCTCGAAGACGGGCGCCCACGTCTTGGTTCCCGTCGGTTCGTACTTGGATCCGACGGGCACGCCGGTTTGGAACGCCTTGAGCTTGTCAGCATCCGCCTTGACCGTAGACGCCTCGTACTGGGGCTCCCACTCGGAGAGGAACGAACCGTCGAGGCCGTGCTGGGGTCTGTACCTGAAAGTCGAAGAAAATCGTGTCGTCGAGGTGTCGCGTCAGAAAAAGTCAGTTTTCCGGTCCGCGAGGTACGCCGAGCGCGTGTCTATCGGGCGGGGAGCAGGACGCACGATCGGCGTGAAAGTGCGCTGCCTGTTGATGACGCGGGGTACTCACTTCTCCTCCTCGCCGTAGAACGGGAAGTTGTTCGGGGCGATCTCGTACATCCCCGTCTTCCCCGTGCCAGGCTGGTCGTTGTAGACGGAGTAAGCCTTGGGGCGGTTGTCGTCGTTGGGACCGGGCTGGATCATGGTCATGGCCCTACGCGGCACGTCGGCGGTCTTCATGCTGGCTGCTGTTGAGGATGGAGAGCGAAAGAGGTGGGTGGCTCGTGCCTTAGGTGGCTCGTGCCTTGCGTCGAGCTGAGGCGAGTGTGCCTCGAAGGTTGGAGTGATCAGGCTTCGTCTGACCAGGTGAGCGTTACCGTCGCCTCGTGGAGTCGCACCGGGAGGCGAAAGGGCAAGTCATCGGAACGCTCTCGAAGAATCAACTCACACAAAAGGGGCGTCGAAGTCGTCGCCCTGAGAATGATTTGACTCGCTGTGATTTTAGGCGACACGACTTGGATGGGCTGTTGAAAGATCACATCAACCTCGTTTCTATTCTCTAATGCCGTGCGCCTCCGCCAACGCGGCTCTCAGTCTCTCTATCTCAGCGAGTTCAGCCGCTCGCGTTCGCTCCTGCTCGCGTACGAGGTTGATTCTCGCGTCCGCCAGGCTCGAAAGCAATTCTCGGTGCACCTCCTCACACGCCTCGAGCTGAGAGTAGCTCAGATCGTCGATGCCAATGCCCAGCACGTGCTTAGCCTCCAGCCCGAGGGAGACCGCGGTCGGGTGTTTCTCTGCTAATCGTGCGGTCGCCTCGTTTACCCAGTTGGCCGACTGCTTCGGTTTGTCGGGCGCGTCCACGGGCGCCTGCGCGGGTTGTTGAACGATGGCTCCGGGATTTGGCCTGCGCGGTCGATCCCTCCCCTTCGCCCGCTCAGCAGGTCTTGCAGGTTGCGGAGCCTTCTTGGTGTCTTCGCCGATCGCGATGGACGCCCATGATCTTGATGGTGCTGGGTTTGACGACGCGGCCGGCGGAGAAGCGACCCGCGCCTTTGGTGCCGCGGGCTGCGTCGTCTTTGGTGGAACGGTCGACTCCGCCTTTTTTTGTTCGCGGTCATCCTTCCCTTCATCCCCAGTCTCGTACCCGCTGTCCACTTCGTTCGTCTCCGCCCTGGACTCCGTGTTGGCCTCCACTTCCTTGCTCCCGTCCGATTCGTCCTTCTCACCCCCAGCTGCAAAGTACTTGGCCCATTGCGCGTTGACGGCGAGAGTCGCGCCGGACCCGTCGTCGGCTTCACCCTCGCGCACCGGACCCAACGGTGACGATGGATCACTCCCGGCAGCCTTCTTTTTCTTCTTCTTGCTCTTGCTCTTGTTTCCGCTCGATGGCGTCTTACTCGAGGCAGTCAACTCGGCCTCACTCCCCGCCTCGTTCCCACTGCTCACGAGCAGATCCCTCGTCGCCGCCGAGCTCGATTCTTCTCGTTTCCGCATGGCGTCGTCGATGAGACCGAGGCAAGCTTCGTTGCCGCCTGAAAACTCCATCGCGGAGTCCCGCGCTACCCGCCCGTTTCGGTCGCTCGCGAACACATCCGCACCGGTATCGAGCAGAAGCTTGACACTCTCTACGGTTCCCATGGCAGCCGCGAAGTGCAGCGCTCTCCTTCCCCATTCGTCCTCGGCGTCCATCGTCTTGTCGGCTCCGTTCCTCAGAAGAAGCTCGAGACACGCGTGCTGCCCGCTGGACGCGGCGGCGATGAGCGGGGTCATTTTACCGTCGTTGAAGAAGTCGACGGAGGCACCGGCTTTGATGAGCATCGCGGCTGCACCCGCGTGCCCACGCGCGCATGCGAACAAGAGGGGCGTGTCGCGATTTGCGTTCTGCGCGTTCAGGTTCTTCCTCGCCCCGAACGCGTGCTGCGTGTACACGGGGATGAGCAGCTTGAGGATCTGCAGCGAGCCCTGCGCTGCGGCGAGGTGCAGCGCGGTGTTCTCCGTCCTCGGAGCCCGCGACTGCTCGAGCTGGTGGTCGTTGTGTATCGTTCCGAGGATCTTCTCCACCGCCGCCGGGTCACGCGTCTGGACCGCCTGAAGGAGCGGCGGCAGGTCGCTCGGCGGTCCCCCAGGGCGGGCGGAAGTGGTCATGGTGGCTCTGGGTAGACCTTAGACACGATCCGCGAACGCCCCGTCGGCCCTCGCGAGACGACGGACACGCGTCGCGGCGTAGAGTGCGGCGCCCTGCCGAGCTCACGTAACAACCTGAGCAGCTGAGCGAGCCGAGCGCCAGTCGACCATCATTTTGTAAGTTGGCGCGCAAAATCGACGATCGGGGCACAGATCGAGGCGCCGCGCGTGGTGTCAGGGCGCACTCCGGGCGCGTGGGGATTGATGTTCGGCCCTCCGAAGAGGTCACCGACCAAGACGGATAGGGACGTTGAGCCCCTCTGGTCGCAGACGCGCGGTGGGATGCGCGCGGGCGGGAGGACCCAGCGGCGGAAGAATTTGTCATCCCTGAGACAGCGCCTCGACTCCATCGAGGACGCGTCCAGGGGTGACACGCGCCTCAACGCTTTACTCCGACGCCTCGAGCTCGCCGAGGAACACTCGGAGATGAACGGAAGGCGACCCGAGGATCAAACCCGCCCGTTCGGCGGTCGAGTCCGGAGCGGCTCGCGGTCCTCCTCGGACGAAGATCGCGAATCGACGGAGTTGACCTCGGACGAGAGCGACTCGTCCTCCCCGACCCACTCACCTCCGAGGCGGCGAACCACATCCGCGGGTAAGGCTCCAGGGCAGGAGAAGGCTGCCGACCTCCTCAGCGCGTCGAGGGCCAGGGGTATGGAGGCTTCGCTGCGTCGGTTGCGAGCCGAGCTCGACCAAGAGAGGAAGACCGGTGAACGGATGCGCGCCGAACTCTCGGAGCTCAGGAGCGCGCAGAGAAAGGTGAGCGCGAGGGGCGGCGCCGCGCAGCTCGCATCTGTCCGTGAATCCGAGGGTATGAAGCGGGTGCAGAACGAGCTGGACGACGTACGGCGTGCGCTCGTGGCTGAGCGCAAGAAGAACGCGGCGCCGAAGGTTAACAGCGGCGCCACCGCGGTGGGCGTGCGCGTCAGGCGCGAGCTCGACGCCGAACGGAAAGCGAGGCTGACGGCTGAGAGGGCTCTTCGAGAGACGCGTGCAGAGTGCGCGAGGGCGTGGGAGCAGGTCAAGTCCGCCGAGGAAGACGCCGCGCGGGCCGCGGAGACGTCCAGGAAACGAGGCGAGGAGAAGTCGTCGCTGGAGAGGGAGCTGGAAATCGCCTACGAGCGATGCTCCAGGGCGGAGAGCCTCGGCCGAGATTTGAGGAGAGAGGGCGCCGCGCTCGCTAGTGATGCGGAGGTGGTATCGCGGGCGAACGAGGCTTTGGACGAGCGATGCACGACGCTGAACGCACGCATGGAGGCGATGGAGCGCGAGCTAGAGGAACTTCGCCCGTTGGAAAGGGAGGTTGCGTCACTCCGCGAATGGAAAAAAAGCCAGGCGAATGACCTGAAGGAGGCCATGGAGGTGCTCGGGCACGTGTGAGGCTCTCGGGGTCTCGTGTAGTTTATCTTTATTTGGATATTACAGTGTCATCCAGCGACGGTATTCGAGCTCTTCGTCATGGTGTCGTTGGAGAGTGTCTTCTTCGTAGTTTTTTTCCCTACTCACCTCGCGGTGGTTCCCCCTGCGAGATTCGCCGCTGACACCGACCTGCGTCGGAACAGCGGCAGGTTGCCAAAGCTCGGCAGCCTGGGAAGCCTCTTTCCCCTCGACGCCACGGCGGCACCGTGATCGGCGGCGAGCGATACGAGGTCCGCCTCGCTTCCAGAGATGGAGAAGGAGCTTCGCCTGGAGGACAGGCTGCTGGTGCTCGAGCTGGAGCTGAGTCTCCTCGTGACCTTTGCCGCCGGGGGCCTGATGGGCGCGGAGGCGAACCTCTTGAGGCCGGTCACCGCCTTTGTGGCCACGTTGCGGGTCACGCGCGCGGCGCTGACCGCCGCAGACCGAACCCTCACGCCCCGTCGACCAGCCGCCACCCCCGCCGCTATTGCCTCCGTCGCGCCCGTGGCGGTTGCGATTCCCAGCGCGGCGCTCTCCGCTCCGAGGGACCCCGCGGACGCCGCCGCGAGCCCCGTGGCCTGGCCAGAGGAAAAGAACAGTCCCGACGTGGCGTGAACCAGGTTTACACTTCCCCGAACCAAACCGTGCGCCACCCCGGAGATTGATTCCATCGCCACGTTCCCGGCGAACAGAGCCTCCCGTACGATTGGAACCTCCGAGGATACACCCGCGACGGCTCCTGCGGCGGTGGTGACGAGCCTCCTGACGGGCCCGGCGTTGCCCACCGCGGTCGCGAGGGGAAGGACAGGCTTGAACACGATGGGCAACGCTCTCATCCCCAGGCTGAACATCACCGACGCCATCGACGCCGTCTTGATCCGCTCCAGCGCCGGTTGGTTTCGCAAATCAGCCATGGCCTGGATGGGCAGCAGGTGTATCTCTGGTCGGCCCGACCTTAGGCGGCCCCAGGTGGCGTCCCACGCGACTTTGCTCGCCACGCCCCCGCGACCGAGTTTTTGCAGGTCCGGGACGAGCCTCGAGCACAGCTCGTTCATGTAGTGGCGGCAGTCGTTGTCGTGAAGCGCGTACATTTTGCTTCTTCCAGCGTTGAAGTCGCGGATATCGTCCAGGGTCATCTCCGTCGTGCCGAGGAAGTGCTTCCCTTCGGGAAGTTCGTCGATCTTGTGCTCGCGAATCTCCCCAACCACCCACTTCTTCTCGCGCCTGCCGAGCGGCCTTCGCCTCCTGCTCTTGCCGCCCGCGGTCGACGAGCCCGCCGCCGCGGCCGCGGGATCTTTGGCTGCCGCCAAGATCTCCACCGTGGCTTCTACCGGCTCATCGAGCTCGTCCTCCTCCTCGGGCGCCTCCTTGAAGAGCGCGGGGGTGGACTGCGACCGACGCATGGGAAGAGAGCCTGGGACGACGTCGTCGAAGCACAACTGCGACTTGGGGAACCCCGCGAGGGAACCCCCGGAGAGCGCGCCCGTCACGTCGCCACCGATCGGCCCAAAGTCGAACGAGTACAGATCACCTTCAGGGCCTTCCCGGACCACCACCATGTAGTGGCACACGCCCGCAGCCTTGAGTCCGTTCCGAATCGGGGTGGGCAGCCTGTTGTAGAGGCCCTTGCCCCATTCCTGAAACTCGCGGGTCACGGCGTACACCTCCATCGCCGTACTTCGAAGGAGGCGCGCCGCGTTCAGATTGGCGACGCTTCAAGAAACTCATTCTCTGGTGAAAAGTTGCCCGCTTAATTTCTCCGCCAATCAGAGAGCGGCATTTTTGTAAGCGGTAGCGGCCCAGTCTGTTGAACCTAACAAAAATGGTTTCAAACCGAAAGGGAAAATTCCTTCCGCCGCTTTGATTCTCTTTCACATTTGAAACTGCACGAACGGTCAAATCTAGTGATGCCCTCGGGCGCTCTTGCTCCCCGCCAAACGAGAAATTCACATCCTCGGACCATCCTCGGAAAACATCATCACGGGTGAGCAGAGCAGCACACCGCCGTCGATGGGACACTCGTGATCAGTCGTATCGCCGAAGAGGGGACAATGGGTGATGCGCAAACGCGGCGTGGTCGGTCACGATGCAAGCGCCGTATCACCCCCCAATCTACCGCGTCCATCCTGGCGTTCTTGAGCGTGTTCAACACCGCCCTCGTCCTCGCATCCGCCTCGGGTGGTTTGGTGGGCCCCGGCGCCATGTCGACGTACTCGGGTGGCGGGGGAAGACGACGACCGACGAGCTACGTCCGCGTGAAGGAACCGGCCGTGGGATTTTTCGTGGCGGGAAGCGCCGAGGAGGGTCTGAACGGCCTGTACGGGCGCACCGACAAGGCGCCCCCAGGAACGTCGGCACCCGACGTGGAGATTTCGTACAGACACCTCGACACCGGATGGTTCATGGCCCTGAGGCGCGGAAAGGGTGCGGATGACGCGGAGTGGGTGTTCGTCGACCCCGCAGGTCACGAACGGCTCGTGAACGCCGAGTACACCCTGATTCCCGGGTCGGGACAGAAGTGGAAACACGCGCCTCCGAAGGGCAAGTCGTCCGGTTGGTTCTCGAGTTTTAGTCGGCGGGGAGGAGGCGAAACCAACCGGGGCGAAGAAACCAACGAAGGGGACGACACGGAGAAGCCCGCCACGGACGAAACGAGGGTGGAGGCGTCCAAGACGCAAACGAAGGACACGTACCACGAGCTTCCCTGGCAGCTCATCGCCATCATGGGCCAGGACATGCTCAAGCAACTCGCGGGTCACAAGCGCTACCACGACGGTCTGGTTCGAGCCGCCCTGAACTGCCAACCGCCGAACCCCGAGCGCGGTTTCCGCGGGAATCTCGACCTGGTTCCTCCCACCGAGTCTGTCGAGGCGGCGTCCACACCGGACGCGGACATGGCGATGGAGGACGGCGACGTGGAGGAGGCGGCTGCGAAGTACGCCGAAGCCCTGGCGCAAACGCCGGTCGACGCTGAGGACGAGGACGAACGCGACGGGTGGGTACGTGCCGTGCTCGGGCTGAGACGCGCGCGGGCACTTAGAAGACTCAGGTCTTTTGGGGATGCCGCGCGACAGATCGAGGAGGTTCGCGCGTCACATCCCAGGTACGCCGACCTGTTGTTTGAGTCAGCCTTACTCTGGCTGGACAAGGGCGAGCCCACCGCGGCGACGGAGGCGTTCCTGGACCTCGCGTGTGTGGACCGGTCTTATTCGGAGTTGCAGGAATGGCTCGTGAGGACACGGACGCGGGAGAAGCGCGCGTCCATCTGGGACGACGAGAAGAGGAAGGTGGCCGCGGAGAAGGCTGGGGAGCGGCGTCGATTGAATCTCATCTCGCTCGGATCCACCCGACACTGCGTCGCCTGGAGGCAAACCGGGGGTTGTGATCCGTTCAACGGCGTCCGGGAGCCCGAGAAGGACCTACCCTGCGTCGAGCCCGTTGTGTCGGGTGCGTCGGGACACTGCGAGTGTTCGCCACCCTCCACGCTTCTGGCGTCGGTGACGTCGGCGTTGGCGCACGGGTTCGCGTTGGAGCACTTGGCGGGAGAAGTTGCCGCCCGGGTCAACGCCACGCGCGCATCGCCCCTGACGTGCTCGCACGGCGGAGGGATCACGTGTGCGGCCGAGTGCGAAAACACGTGGAAGGAGTCACTTCGCGACGTGGAGGAATGGACGACTCGGCTCGAGGCTGAGGCCCGGAGGAGCGACTACGCGGCGGATGGAGCGACGGAGGCAACCGCCGCGATGAGAACGGCGCTGGACCGCATGCGCAGGTGGGAGCGAGGTGAACCCCTCGACGACGACTCCGGTGCTGCGGACGGGGGCGCACGGGCGAACGTTCTCCAGGATTTCCTGAACCGCGCCAGGTCGGGTTCGGACGCGATTCTTCCAAAGCCGTCATCCCAGGGAGACGAGCGCGACGGGTGGAGCGATCACTACGCGGTGTTGAGCCTCCCCGCCGACTTCACGGACACCGAGCTGCGTGCGGGTTACAGACGAATCAGCCTACGGTTCCATCCTGATAAACCGGGCGGGAGCATGGCGGACTTTCAGAGGGTCGCCGAGGCGTACACTGTGCTGTCGGACGAAACCAAACGAGTCTCTTACGACGCGGGCGAGGACGTGCCGCACAAGGCGGTGGACGGCGAGACGACGACTGTCTGGGACGAGGTGGAGGAGAAGCACTTCCCGGAACGGTACGGGTTCAAGCCGTTCGGGGATCCGTACGAGAGGAAGAGAGAGTACGAAAAGAGGATGGGATTCTCGGGTGATGCGCGGTTCCGCGGGGCGCGCGACGAGTTCTAGCGGTTTGGTGTGTTGAATGAGTCGAGTTGCGAAATACGTTCTGCAAACGCCAAATAGGATCCCCTAACTAAAAAACACGTGCGGGGCCTTTGCAAAACGGTTTGCGCACCACTGATTGGCTACAAGTATGGGCAATCGGGGATTTTTTAAAGATCGGTTCGTTTGTTCGTTGATAATAAAGTGCTGTGCAGGCGGGCCCGAGCCAGACCCGAAGGCTCCTAGACGCACGTTCGGTCCAATCATCACCACCATGGCGGCCATCGGCGCCATGTCAGGCCTCAGGGCTGTGCCCCTCGCCCGCGCGGCGGCGTCTGCCAAGCAGCCCGCTGTCGCCGGTGCTCGGGCACCCGTGATGCAATCCACGGCGGCGCCCCAGGGAGTTCGCCTCGCCAGTTCCGCCTTCCTCGCCCCGGGAGCGGTCGGCCTCACCAGGCGCTCCGTCGCGCCCGTCGCGTCCCGCTCTTCCAGGATGGTCGTCAAGGCGGAGGCCGCCTCGGCTGCTGCCGTCGAGGCTGCCGAGCCCGAGAAGAAGGACAACGCCCAGACCCTCAAGGTTGGGCTTTATATCTTCGGCTGGTACTTCCTGAACGCCGTCTTCGGTGAGTGTCACCCTTTCTGCCCGTATCGGAGGTTTCAGGACGTCGCATGACGCTCATCCCAGACTTTGGGCCATCGCGAACGATGTGTCCCGGTCCCCACGTCATCCCCACGCCGACCGCGTCCGTGTCCGATCCGTCCGATGAAAAAGTTTCTCCTTTCGTTGCTGACGATGATTTTCCCACCCCCCCCTCGCGACTGAACAGCCATCATGAACAAGAAGACCCTCGCCGTGTTCCCTTACCCGTGGATCCTCTCCTGGATCCAGATCGCGGTCGGCGCGGTGTTCATGCTCGTCATGTGGAAGCTCCGCATCTTCAAGCCCCCCGAGGGAGGCTTCACCAAGGATATGTTCAAGGCGCTCATCCCCACCTCCTTTTACCACATGGTCGCGCACGTCTCCGCCTGCGCGTCTTACAAGTTCGGCTCCGTGTCGTTCATGCAAGTGGTCAAGGCTGGCGAACCCGCGATCGCCGTGGTGTTGCTGTCGCTTTTCTTCGGCCGCAAGTACTCCTGGAAGGTGTGGCTGACGCTCATCCCCATCGTGGGAGGCGTCGCCATCGGTTCCACCACCGAGATCAACTTCTCCATGGCGGCGTTCCTGTGCGCCATGACCTCCAACGTCACCTCCGCCCTGCGCGCGGCCACCTCCAAGGACCTGCAGGCGGACACCGGCCTTAAGGGCATCAACCTGTACGGAGGTATCGCCATCGTCTCCGGCATCATGCTCCTGCCCCTCTCCCTCCTCGTCGAGGGTTCGCAGATGGGCGCCGCGTTTGCCGCCGCCCCCGCGCTCATGTCGGCGAAGGGTACCCTCCTCTTTGGCATCTGGAACGCGGGCTTCATGGCCTACCTCATCATCGGCTCCATGTTCTACCACCTCTACAACCAGACCGCGTACCAGGCGCTGGGTGAGCTCACCCCTCTGAGCCACTCCGTGGCCAACACCGTCAAGCGCGTCGTCATCATCCTCGCCTCTGTCGCCGTGTTCAAGAACCCCATCACGCCCGTCGGCCAGGCGTCCGCCGCGGTTGCCATCCTCGGTACGTTCATCTACTCTATCGTGTCGCAGAAGGATAAGGAGGAGGCTGCGAAGTTGGCGGCCAAGGCTGAATGATTGGTCATCGGAGCGTGTTGACTGGAGGGTTGGGGAGCCGGGGCGGTATTACTTGGAGCCCGGGCGAGGCGCAATTGTTTTTGTCGTTGCACAGCCAAGCGAAGACGGCGGGGAAGACGTGAGGGAGGAAGGAACGCGTCCTCCGCTGATGTACTTACATACTATTGTTGGCAACTCACTAGTGTTGCCTGCAGCTTACTTTTAATAGCAATGCATTCACTGTTCACATCGACTCTTTCTTCGAACTGATTCGTCCGATTTTGGCGATGTCTCCTTGTTTGGAGCGAGACATTGACGCGTGACGTACGCAGCGGCGGTGCATCCCGCCACCAGCAGTGCAACCTTACCGCACAACAAACACCCCTGGCGCAGCAAACTACCGGTGATCGACGCGCTCATACCTATCGACGCGCGACGCACACTGACACGTGCTCGATTTGAACAGACGCGAGCCAAGAACCTCTCAACTCCTGTGCAACAACAAAAACGCTCGCTGCTGATTTCCTCCTCGCGCGACGACGAAGATCTTCAGTTTCCGATCGCGCGATCTTATCTCATGAACCTCGCGGCCCGCTCCGCCGGCCTCCGTGCCCCTATCCGCGCGCCCCGGGGCTCCCGCAACGTTCGTCGCACCGTCGTCCCGGTGCGAGCGGCGGCGCGCGGCGAATTTGCGAGCTTCTTCCCCGATGAGGTCACCGCCCTGGAGGAACCCGCCGCGGTGGAGATGGCCAAGAAGGCACGACAGGTCTCGGTCGCCGTGCCCGGCAGGGACAAGCCCGTGATGACCAGCGTCGTCAGCTCCCCCGCGCCCGAGGGTGGCGAGGATGTCTCTCCGTTCGTCCTCATCCACGGCTTCGACAGCTCGTGTCTCGAGTACCGCCGCCTGTTCCCGCTGCTGAACGAGCGCGCCGAGGCCCACGCCGTGGACCTCCTCGGATGGGGATTCACCGACGCGGGCGACGCGGGCATCGGAGACTACTCCCCCGAGGCGAAGCGCGCGCACCTCTACGCGTTCTGGAAGCAGGAGATCGGCCGTCCCATCACGCTCGTGGGAGCGTCCCTGGGAGGAGCGGCGGCCATCGACTTTGCCACGGCGCATCCCGAGTGCGTCGAGAGGCTTGTGTTGGTCGACGCGCAGGGATTCATCGAGGGACTCGGACCGATGGGGATGTTCCCGCGGCCCATCGCGCTCGCGGGGGTCAACATCCTCAAGTCCAAGCCCCTGCGGAACACCGCGAACCAGATGGCGTACTGTGATCGCGGCACTTTCGCCACCGAGGATGCCATGCGCGTCGGTCAGCTTCACACGTTTCAGCCGCAGTGGGCGGATGCGACGCTCTCCTTTATGAAGAGCGACGGGTACAAGGTTGCGAAGCGGGTGCAAACGATCACGCAGAAGACTCTGGTGATGTGGGGACGGCAGGATAACATCCTGGATACGGCGTACGCGGATAGGTTCGCCGAGGAGATCCCGGACAGCAAGCTGGTGTGGGTGGAGGACTGCGGGCACGTGGCGCACCTCGAGCAACCGAAGTTCATGGCTAAAACTTTGTTCGATTTTGCGGGCGTCGAGTCCGGGGTTGCGGCGTAGACGGTTTCATTTATAACATCGTATATCATCACGCAGCGATATTTCCGTGCGCTTGAGCTAGGCTCTGTCCGGGTTGCTTGAACAGGATGAAATGGATCGCGAACGTGGGCTCGTCCGACGAGAGAGCGATGGCGCCGTCCCAGAGCGAAGCGCCCGGAAGGGCGTACATTTTCCCCAAGTAGACTCCGGGGTATATTTCGCGTATCTCATCGCGAAACGGGGAGAACTCGTGGTCGTGATCGCTGTAGTCGACGATCATCGCGCTCTCGCTCGGGGACGCGAGACTCTCGCCGACGTACACGCGCCCCGGGAAGAGCGTGTTGACGGGCTCGGTCAGACCGAACAGGTTGTTCATGGTCAAACCGTAGTTGAGCTTGATTCTGTTTGTCACTTTTGAACCGGGCTGATACGGCCCGGTCGAGTTCCTGTCCACAGGTTCGGGCACGATCTCGTCGCTGAAGCATTTGCCGCGCCAACTCGAAGTGGTGAGCGTGCGTCCAATCCCGTAAATCCTCGCGAGTTGTTCGACCCATCCTCCTCCAATCACGCAGCCGCGAGTGCAACCCATCGGCAACACTCCCTCACTTCGGAGCGGTGAGGCGTTGTTCCACGCGTCGTTTACCTCACTCACGTCGTAACCGGAACCGGAGACGCCTCGAAGGAAGCTGGACTCGCACAATCGATCTGCGAAGCCTTCGTCCGTACGAATCAACTCGCCGACGGGGTAGTCATCGCCGAGCAGCTTCTGGACAAAAGTGGACTCTTCCGAACTGGTTTGGAAAGGGGCGAGCTGCGAGAGGTCCACCGGGTCGAGCTTCGGTTCGCCGGACATTGCCGAAACGATGCCGAGACGCTCCTGGATGAAGGGCGCCGCGAACGTCTGCCAGAATGGACTGGATAGGAATGGACTCGATGATTCGCCGGATTGCGCCGCGACCGAGAAGGCGTTGTCCCGTAGCCAACTGCCCAGCCAGGAGAGGGCCAGGTTCCGTAGTGTGTCCCTGGGCGTGGTGGGCGGTGGTGGCGGAGGCGCGTTGGTCGGCGCGGCGTTGATAAACTCGAGCGCCTCGGCCCATTGGAGCGACCGGTCCGCAGATGCGGCACCGACGAACGCCGCCAGCAGCGTCAGGCGCAGGATCGTGCGCACCATGTTGTGCGAGAGGTCTCGGGAGTTGGTCTCGGGGTGCACGACAACTTTTTTCATTCCCAGCAACGAGGCTGCCTCGAAAAAACCAGAGCAGCTAGGTCACCTGGGGGTGTCAAAGGACTGGCGCGCATGGCGTCATGCATCGCCGCGTCTGCGGTCCCGTCACGATCAAGAGTTTCTCGTGCTCCTAGTCGAAGAGATGGCGTCACCTTCGCCGGCCATCCGTCGCGGTCGAAGAAGGCAGAGGCTCGCACGGCACCGAAGCGAGCGAAGCTTCCGGTACTCGAGAAGCTCGCGATGTGGGGCATCGACACCGAGCGCATGAGGACGGGAAAGAGAGACCCTAATCGACCAACCGCCGGGAGGACGATCGAAGTGAAAGAACAACGAGCTCCAGTCGTCGAGGACGACGAGCCTTCCACGACCGCATCGACCGTTCCCGCGGCGTCTGTGGCCGATGACGAACCCGCCGCCCCGCCGCCGACGAAAACGCAATCCGCGCGAGTCGTGGAGCTCCTCGCGAGGCAGGAGGAGGAGCACTGGCCGGCGCAAGGCAGCGATGAATGGTTGTTGGCTCGTACCCGTATCATCTCCGCTAGTGAGGCATCGACCGCTCTGGGCATCGACAACTTTCGCACGCCCGAGCGGCTCATCCGGGACAAGCTCGCCAGATTGGATAAGTTTGAGAGTGTGTCGGAAGCTATTCTCGCGGCGTCCAGGGACGAGACGAGGGCGTCGTACTTGGCCGCGGTGCAGGCTGAGAAGGACCTCGGGTGGCGTGCCAAGGGCAAGGGTGGCAAAGGTGGCAAGAAGAAGGCAAAGAGACGGAAGAATTCGGTTGGGGGTAAGCGCTTCGCGGGGTCGACGCAATCCAAAACTTCTGAGAAGGGCTCGGGTCCTCGACAGATGCCGCCGCCCGTGGTGCACGGCAACACGTACGAGCCGGTCGCACGCGATCACTACGCGGCGAAGGAGGGTCAGATCGTGCATGAGTTCGGTCTCAAGATTCACGACGATGTACCCTGGCTCGGTGCCACACCCGACGGCATCACCGACGACGGTAAGGTGCTCGAGATTAAATGCCCCTACAGCAGGCCGGTGTTGCCAAACGTGAGGTGCAAGGAACATTACCCGCAACTCCAGGTTCTCATGCAGGTTTACGGCTTGGACTCGTGCGATTTCGTGCAGTTCAAACCCGCTGGGGTCGGGATGGGTCACGCGGGGGTGATGAACGAGGACAGGCCTCTGTATCTGAGGGAGACGGTGGCGAGAGACGACAACTGGTGGCGCGTCAATCAGCCGAGGCTTCTCGCATTTCAGCGGCAGCTCGAGACCGCGCTCGAGGAGCGAGATGAGCGTATTCAGAGGCTCTCGAACGCATACGAGAGCGGTGAACTCGCCGTGGACGAGGCGTGAAGGATAGTATGTGCTAGAGTTTAATTTATCAACTAGGTCTAGTGTTTCGAATGTGTTGAATGCCGGTTGAGAATTGCTGGGCTCGTCGTCGACCCTTCAGCGCCGAGAGCGCCAACCGAGTCTCTGGACTCTGTGGCGCGGTGCTTTGAGTGTCGAACGGGTGCTTCTTGGGCTGGTGCACGCCAACTGTGAACCTCTGCATCTCCAGGTATCTCTGCAGGTGGTCCACCTCCTCTTCCTCCTCGGATTCCTCCTCCTCTTCGGTGAAAGAATCGTAATCCTCATCGTGTGTCTCGGACATCTCGTCGTCAGTCACGCCGCTCGTGACCCCGTGCTGCACATCGCCCGGCTCGTCGTCCAATTCAGATGTCGCCTCGAGGAGAGCCCCGTCACCGGCACTTTCACCGATGAGCGATTCCCCAAACTCCACCAGTGATGACAATTCCTCGCCCGCCCCGGGTGACGGTGGCAACGGAGGGAGCGCGCCGTAGAGTTCTTCCTCAGCCGCGCGCAGCACTTCCTCATCCGCAGCGATGGTCTCCCTGCTCACTCCTGTTTCCCTGCTCACATCCACGGGAGGCGGAGGTAGTACAGCTTGCTCGACGGGAAGGATCGTGTCTTGAATTTGCTCACTCTGAGGTTGCTCACCCGGCGGCTCGGCGGTTTCCTTGATCTCAATGGCAGCCACCATCGCAGCCGCCTGTTCCACCTCAACCTCGGTCTGATCAGCCTCGGCCTTCTTCGCCTCAGCCACTTCAGCCTCGTCGTTCGTCGCATCAACCTCAATAGTCTCGGGTGTCTCTTCCGGAGCTTTCGCAGCCTCCTCGGCGGCCCTTGCCGCGGCTTCAGCTTCCACTTTTGCAAGCTCTTCTGCAGCCTTGGCGGCGTGTTCAGCGGCCCTCGCGACAGCTTCAGCCTCAGCTTTTGCAGCCTCTTCCGCAGCCTTGGCGGCGGCTTCGGCTTCAGCCTTTGCGGTCTCTTCCGCGATCCTGGCAGCTTCAGCGACGGCCGCGTCATGCGCCAACTGTTCTGGAGTCTTGAGCCCCAGGGCGTTGAGGCTCCCGGGCCACGCCACCGGTGACCTGGCGTCGTCGTCAACGTAGCTGGGCGGAGCACCATCGCGGAGCTGCTTCTGTCGGGCCTTGCGCCGCTCATCGCGAGTCGTGACCGGGGTCGCACCGCCGAGTCCAGCCTTCACGCGCCACCTCGAAGCCGCGATGGCGGAGCCAAGGTTTCCGAGTGGAGATTTGCCACCAAACGGAGATTTAGCCTTGGTCGGTGTCTTGAACAAGTTCATGATGGACGGCTTGGTCGGGGTGGCGGCGTGTCGGAATTCATCTGGCGGAACGAATTCCTCGAAAGGGTCGTTCGCACCGCCCTTGGCATCATCCTCCCCGTCGCTGCCGCTTCCGTCATCGGCTTCGTCGTGGAGTCGATTCGCCGTCACCTGTTTCATCAGCTCCGTCGTCGCCGCGGTGACGGAGAGCAGCGACTTATCCGTCCACTCGCTCAACTTCTTCTCCTGCTTACCGGTGACGACTGGAGATCGAAGCCGACCCGCGTCGTCGTTCACGTTGTCATTCACATCGCCGTCGTCGGCATCGTCGTCATCGAACTCGACGTCCGATCCCTCATCGTTCACGACACCGCCGTGAAGCACAGAGTCGATTACCTCGATGTGACCGAGCTGATTTTTGTCCGGCGGAGTCGGCGACTTGATGGGAGACTTATCCTTTCGCTTCTTTGGCGGCGACGCGTCTGCGGCGGATGACAGTGCGACACACGCCAGCGCCATCGTCGGATCATCGACCGTCTGGGTCATCGCCGATCCGGCGATTGAGAGGGCACGCGGGTTCCATTTCCCTCTCCCTTCTCTCTTCGCTCGAGATTTGAGAAGCGCTCGCATCAGATCGGCAGCCGCGACGCGAATGTCCAGCTTGGCATCCGACGAGCACGTGTCGGCGAGAAGATGAAGCGAGCTTTCCCACGTCGAGGGTGCTAGCTTGACATCCGCGAGGCCGTCACAGATTGACTCGAAGAACTCCAGGCGTCGAGCGGAGACTGCGGCGAGGACAGTCCCGTCTGTTGTTTGCCTTTTCTTGGCTGCCAAATCATCCGCATCTGGCACCCTCGACGCGACCTTGTCTGCAGTGGTTGGCGTCTGCGAGCTCCAGATTCCCCCTGAAGGCCTGCCGGCCGATGGTTTACTCTTTGTGACCGCCTTCCCCGGAGTTGATGCCAACGCCTGCGCAGCGGCGGTCGCAGCCGCGAGTGCGGCTCCGGGTCGCGAAGGTGATGCCTTGACAGCCCCCGGAGAACTGAAGTCCAACTTGCGTTCCTCTGCGTACTTCTTGTCACCCAAAAGGGACAATGCAGTCGCGACAGAGTCCAGTGCTTGATAGTCGAGAGATCGCAGATATCTCGCCGCGTTCGCGGCAGTCTTGACGTCCGGCGGTGCGTGAAGGCTCGGCCATGAGCGCAGCGTCATCGAAAGGACAACAATCGCCGCGAGAGGATTCTCGGCTGGTGCCTCCCCTGCCAACGCTGCGAGCGTCGCCCTCGCCACATCCAGAGCTCGACCGTGCGCAGGCTTTGCCGCGATATCCGGCATCTTACGCAGCACCAGACGCGAAAATATAGCGGCAGCAGCGGCGGAGGAGTCAGGTTTGCCCGAACCGTTGGGCTGATCGAAGGAAAACTCCCCGTCGTCGAATGCGACTCCAACCGCGGGCGCCACGTTTGAGGACAGAGCAGCCGTCGCCGCGGAGGTCAACGCGGGCAAGGCGAGGCCACACGCAGCCGCGAGTCTGAGACCCGCGCAAATGCATTCGATGGACGTCGACGAGAGGGCCGCGATCGCCGCAGAAACAGACGCGGTGGTCACGACGTTCGCGTGATGAGACTCGCGAGAAGCACCACCGGCGGAGAACCTCTGCGCGATTGTAGCCAACGCATCAGCGGCGGCGATTGAAGTGACCAAACCCTTCTCTCCGGACCTTAGCCCAAACGCGAATAGTCTGTGACAGCGTGCGGCGTAATCCGCGAGACGTTCGAGCGGAAACGCGCGGTGGGGCTTTGCGCTCGGGTTCATCCTCGGCGGATTCACCGTCGCCACGAGAAGCCGGAGGCTCGACGCGACGGACGCGCACGCCGCGGGCGACAGCTTCGCGCGGGTATCCTCTCCCGCGGCGACGTCGGCGGCTCGAATCGCCGCCTTCGCGAGCACGCGCCTGCACGCGAGCCGTCCTTCCGGGTACCTCCTCGCGAGGGACTCCACGACACCGTTCATGTTCGAGTCGCGTATCTGCAGAGCTTCGAGCAAAACGCGGGCCGCTTCGCTGTTCTCCCGCTGCGACGTCGCGGCGGCGACGAGCGATGGCAGCTGGGATGCGAAGGTAATCGACGCGACGGGGCACGCCGCGGATGATGCCGCGAGGCGCATCGCCCCCTTTGAACGGGCCGATCCAACGCACATCTTCGAATCGTATCCCTCCCCGGACGTCGCGATGGACACGAGCCGGGCGCCTATGTCCAACCCCGAGGGTGAACGGAGGAGATACACCGTCGCCATCGCAGTCACCTCGAGGGACTCTCCGCATGCATCCACGAGGTGATCCGCGACCGCGACCGCGCTCTCCGCGGCTGTCCTCAAGTCGGAGTCGTATCGTTCGGTGTTGATCACGCTCACCGCGTTCCCGACGCGCTCCCACAGCCTGCTGGTGTCCGGGACGCCGGCGCTCGACGACCCCTCCGCGGCGCTGCGAATACCGCTCGAAACGGCGACGCGGGCGCAAGTCAACGCGGCTTCCGCGAGGGCCGAGGCTGTCTTCGCGTCGACGGGGTTTTGCGCCACCGTCGCGAGTGCCTCGACGACCCACGTGAGGGACGACGCGGCCAGCTTGACACACGCGTTGCGAGATTTTCCAAACTCGGGCTCCGTCGCGGTTGCAGCCTCCGTCCACGCCTCCTTCTCATCCACCGTGCTGCCCAACGCGTCGGCGAGGGTCTTAATGCCGAGCGATACCGACAAGGTCCTCACCGGACCGGTCGCGAGAAGTTCCCTCGTCGCGGCAATCACGGCACCACGTCTGGCCTCGAGCGAGAGGATGGCATCGCCGGGGGATTTGGCCTCCGCAGCCGCGTCTGCTGCAGTCACGGCGGCGGCGGCGGCCTCTTTCGGTATGCGCTGACCGGCAAAGTCTCGCAAGCCTCGGTATGCCGCCGCCGATGCCGACAGCGACGGCGAGAGGCCTAAATTCGCGAGTGCGGCTGCGATCACGACCCCGTCGTTCTCAGGGTTTGTACCCCTCCTCGACATAGCCGCGGTTACCACAATTTCCAGGAGCTGGATGGTCGGAGCCGCGCCGGGCCTCTCGCCCTCCCGCGTGCTCGCCGCCGCAGCCTGTGACAGACTCGCCGCCGCGGCGTTCGAGATGGTATCCGGCCGCTGAAGGAGCAGCTTGACGCATGTCGAGGAGGCGACGGACTTGGATCTCTTCGCCGCCTCTTCAACCTTGGCGTCGCCTTTAGCGTCGACGAGGCTCATCCACCTGGACGCGCGGGCAACCCTCTTGATGACGAGATCCCCGCGTTTCTTGGACACTTTCCTGTCGATGACGACGTCGATGGCATCGAGCACGGTATCGATAAACGCGTACCACCTGGCACTCGCCTGCTTCGAGGGGAGGCTGTTCGCGAGACCCTTCGCGGCTGCGTCCGTCGCGTCAATTTCAGCCGGGGGCGCTTGCGAATGCCGAAGTTTGAGCAGCGCGGCGGCTTCATTCGCGGCGCTCGCGCACGCGTCCGTCTGATCGAAGGTGGGAGCGAGCGCCTCGTCGGTGACGGCGGAGAGAGGTTCGAGCCACGCGTCCGCGGTGGCCCAAACGCGGCTGAGAATCGCCTCGGACCTGGGCAAGCCGCGTTCGATGATCCTGTCCGCGAGTCTTCGCAGTATCACCAGCCCGGCTGAGGCGCGATTGAGCGCCGGGAGCGTCCCCGAGCGCAGCTCCTTTTCGTCCTTTGGCATCGGTAGGATCTCCTTGGCGACCGTCGTGATGTCTTTCGCGAGTGACGCGACGAGCGCCGACAGGCAGGGCGGGGCGGCGGCGGCGAGGGCGTCAACCATCACCTCCTTCCGTCGTCGAGCCTCGTCGTCCGCCATCTCACCCGTCTCCGCCGACGCCTCCGCCGCCGTACCGCACCGGGTCCACGCCCAGCGAAGCACCTGCTCGGAGTCGAAGCAGGCCTCCAGGTCATCGAACTTTTCCTCATCCTCGAACTCCCCTTCCGCGGTTTCTTCCTCCTCGTCCTCGGCGACGGCGGCGTCCACCGCGTCTTCCACGTTGACCTCGTCCTTCTTCTTCTTACCCTTCTTTGCGGTACCCTCGGCGCCGGCGTCCGCGTCGTCATCCCCCGGGTCCCCCGACCGCTGCGTCGAGTCGTAGTACCTCGGTCGAGCCGCGGCGCAATAGATGGCGACGTGCCCTTTCCACATGTCGTACGCATGGACGGAAGGTGCCGCGCCTCCGCTCCCCCCGCTCGTCGCCGATGCGCTCGGCGGTTTGTAGTCGATGACTCGGGCGGTGAACAGCCTGTGCGCGGCTCGTCTCACGCCCTCATCCGCCGCGGCGCTCAGAGGTGTCTTCTGGATCCATCCCGTAACCCGCTCGTCGTCTCTCCACCCGCCGAGCATGGCCACCGCCCTCGAACGCGTCTCGGGTCCGACGGACGCCTCACTTGAGAGCCACCTGAGAAGACCGCCACCGAGCCTGGAAGCGAGCGCGTCCTCACCGTCCTCTCCGGCGCTGGCACCGTGTCCGTCCGCATCCGCCGCGAGTGCCGCCGCATCCACGAGATCCTCCGTCGCGGCGAGGAGCTCGGCGGCGGCGGAGTGAACCGCCGGGTCAGGGTGCGCCGTCGCCAGTAAGATGGCCGAAGCGGCGCGGGGTCCAACGGCGGCGGCGGCGGAGAGAGCCGCCGACACCGCGGGAGACATCGACTCCGAGTCCGATTCATCCTCGCCGACGGACATGTCGTCGGCGTGTGGGGTGCCAACACTCGATGATTTGTTCCCCGTCGTCGCATCGTTACCCGTCTCGGACGATGCGCTCTCCTCTTTCCTCGCCTCGATGCCTTCGACGACTGCGTCGAAGTAAAGGTCATCCGCCGTCCGCCTGGACGCCTCCGCCACGATGGCAGCCGCCGTCTTGAACCTGCACGCCCACTCCTCGGGGTCGGTCGATCCCTCCATCGCCTCCTCCGCGGACCGGAGCGTGAGTTGCACAGCCCTTCGAAGGGATTTGGCGGAGAGGGCGTCGCAGTGCCGCCGCAGCGCCAACCTCGCCGCCGCCTCCACGTCCCTCGCGCCGCATCCCATACCGGCGGCGATGATGTCGATGACGTGGTCGGTCGTCTCCTTCCCCTCGAACGTCCCGGCGGGTGCGGCGAGGCACAGGGGCGTGCAACGAAGAGCGGTCAGGATGACCGTCACCTGGTCCCCCACGGGTGCGTCCTGGGGAACCTCCCGGGCGATGTACGCGATGCGGTCGGGCAGTTCGCCGTCGACAAACTTTCCCTTCGACTTACCGACGCCGGAGGGTGGGGTCATCGCGACCGCCACGCTGGACGCGAACGCACCGGCGCGGCTCACGAGTTCCACGGTGAGGGACTTGGCAGCCATCGTGGACGGGTCCGATTCGAACCCGCTCTCTTCCAGGCCGACATCCTGGGGAACGTCCCGCACAGCCTCGACGGCCCACGCGATGAACCTCAGCGCCAGGATGCGGGAGTTGGCGCTCCCCGCGCCGGGCACAGCCTTGGACGGCTTTGGAGCGTCGGTGGACTTGGTGCTCTTGGATGAGCCACCGAACCACGAGCTGGATTTCTTATCCTCCTTCTTCTTGTCCTCCTTCTTCGCCTCACCCTTGCCCGCCCCGGACGCCCTGAGCATGTCGTCGACAACGCCGAGAGTCACCCCGGGGCACACCACGCTCGCGGCTTTAAGCGCGCGTCCAACCTTACCCCACAGAGCCGCGGGCGGGCCCTTGGCACCACCCACGCCCACGACGCGCACGAGCAACGCGCGGACGGTTTCCTCCCGCTTAGCGCGCTGAAGCTCGCTCGCGGTGTGATCCGTCGCGACAGCCTCGAAGTGTTCGCAGACGCTCTCAATCGCGGCAGCCTTCGCGTCGTCCTTGGCGCCGTCAATACCCGAAAGCAGCGCGGCTTTGAGCTCGCGACGGAACCGAGCCTCCTTCTCAAACCTTCGTCTCAGTTCCTTGGTCTCCTCGTCCACCTCCTCGACCTTCGTCTCCTCCTCCGGCGGCTCCTCGGGCTCGCCTTTTTTGTCCTTTTTGTCCTTGTTCTTACCCCGGATTTCGACACCGGCGGTCGGCGGGTCGGGCAGCGGCGTCTCCCCGCGCCACCTCCGCATGAGTGCGACCACCGCCTGCAGCAGTCGCGCGGACTCCGCCGCCGCGTTGGCCTTTTCCTTCCACACCGTCGCCAACTCGCCAATCTCCTCGAGCAGCGGGAACATTCCGTCCAAAGTCCGGTCGCTTCCCTGGCTCTCCCACAGCGACCACAGCATGGCGGACAGCGCACTCGCCATCGATCGCCGCTGCTCCCCGCGTTGCGCCGGTTCGACCATCTCGTCCAGCGCGAACCGCACCGCACGACCCACCGCGTCGCGGGCCTCGTCGCCCCTCCGCGTGTCCGCTTCGTCGGTACCCGCCCACCGCCACCCCGCGGTGACGTTGAGCAGCGCGTTCCTCCGGGACCAGTCGTCGACGCCACGTAGGCCCGCGAGTAACGCGGCGGCTGAGGCGGTGACGTGACCCGCGGCGACGAGGGTGGCGAGCGCGGCGGCGGCGTTTGCGTCGCCACCCTCCGTGGACGCCACCAGGAGCGAAGCCGCGTGCCTCGACTTGAGCCCCGCGCGTTCGTAGTACGCGTGCACGTGTGGTTCGGGCACCGGGGGGTTATTGATGGCGTCGGAGAGGACCAGCACGGAGAATCGTCGGGCGTACGCGCGCGCGCCTGCTGCGTCCTGCGGGAGGGCGTCCAGGGCACACGCGAGGCAATCGGCGATCTCCCCCCATGCGACCGGCCTGTCCCCGTCCGCGACGAAGGAGGGTAGCCACCTGCGGAGGCGCGCGAGCTCACCCTTGACGGACTCGGCGTCCAGTCGTCTCACGCGGCGCACCACATCCTCGGGCACGGCGCCCGTTCGTAGCCTGTTGATGGGTCGGTGGTCAGGCGGGCATTTGATAACGACAATTCCGAGGGGCGCAATTAATTGATTCGAGATGGGCGGGCCGGGGCGTCGGGGGTGTCGCACGCACCTCGGGGGGGCTTCCTCGTCCTCGAAGAACGAGTGCATATGCACTAGGCATGCGAGCACGTGAGACACGTGCTCCAGGGCGGAGGCTTCTCCGCCTTGAGCCATGGTGCACCCGCGCTCTGCCCAGACGATAGACGGCACCGAATTCCTTTGCCAAAAGATCTCGGAAATCATGACCGTTTCGAACTCAGTTTGTTGGGCACACAGCAGCGACGAGGCTGCTACCGTGTGCCATGCGAGGCCACGGTTTGATGGCCGCGGCCGTCGTACCCGCGTCCGTCGTCACGGCACACGCGTTGACCCCGAGCCGGTCGCGCTTCCTCGGCGCACGGATCGAACGGTCACGGCCGCGGGCTCGCGTCCAGCGCGTTTCCATGCCGCCGTTCCATCCATGCCGAACCGGCGGAACCGTCGTCGCGGAGGCCGAGTCCGGCGCGGATTCCCCGGGCGCCGGTTCGTCCAGGCTGCCCTTGCAGAAGATCCCACCGCTGTACGTCAGGCGCAACGTCCGTTCGTCGACCGTGCGCCACCCCGGCACCATCGTGGTCATGGGAGACGTCGACGCCGAGTCGTCCATAGTCGCTGGCGGGGACGTGTTCGTCTGGGGTTCCCTGCGGGGCAGCGTCATCGCCGGTCAGGGCGGCGACTACAAGGCCAAGGTATCCGCGCTGGACATGCGCCCGTCCTCCCTACAGATCGGCAGCGTCAAGGGCAACGTCAAGAGGGGCGCGGACGGTGACCCGGTGCTGAAGGCGTCGGGCGTCCCGGAGTCAGCCTCGGTGGACCCGACGTCGCGGCGGAAACTCGTCGTCCAGCCCGCGAGCTCCGCCGCCGCGGAACTTGCGCGCAGGGCCGACGTGGGCCTCGCCAAGTCCCAGCGCGTCACCTCCGCCGCGGTGAGGAAGGCTGCGTACATCACCGGGATCTACATCGCGGCGGCGGGCGCGGCGCTGATGGTGTTCCCCGACCAGGTGTTCTCCCTCCTGTTCAACGTGCAGGCCATCACGGAGGGTTGGATCAGGGTGTTCGGGGTGTTGTGCGTTGCATTCGGGGTGTACTATGTGGGCACCGCGTACGGCGACGCCAAGGGCCTGGGCGCGAGGGCGTTCTACCTGTCCACGGTGGCGGGACGGGTGTTCATATTTTTATCGTTTCTGTTCATGGTCGCGTGCGGCTTGTTCACCGAGCCCGGCCTGTTGATCCTTGGCGTGATCAACCTGCTCGGCGCGCTGGCGATGATGTTCGCGCTGAGCAAGCCCGCGTCGAGGAAGAAAACGGCGTGAGTCGTGGTTGGTTTTGTATTCACATCGTACATGCATGCGCGTCGTGCTCCTTCATCGTTTTCAGTCGTACTTCATCATCGTCTTGTCCGAGGGCCACAGTAAGCAGTCCCTCGGGAACGTCATCGTACCCATCGCCAAGATCCCGACGAAAGCCGCGACGAACAGGAACACGCCCGTCACTGTCGCTGTGACCATGCGGCGGAACATCTGAGCCGTCTCGGCCTCCTCCGCCAACCTCCTTCGCGCCCGCGACTCCCTCCCGAGCTCGCTCGGGTGTACCGTCTCGTCGTCACACGCGATCACGATGGAGACGACGGTGACGAGCGGTTCCTCAGCCTCGTCGCGCGGTTCTTCAGCCGCATCGACCTTCGCCGCCCCCGCACCACGCGTCGACTGCAAGCCCACAGCCGCGAAGACCAGCCTCGAGACGGCTACGTGCTCGGGCGAACCGACGCCGTGGACGTTCGCCGCGAGACCCGCGCTTCTCATATCGACGTAGTACGGCGGGACACGAGCCGCCGGGGTGGGAAGTCGGAGCAGGCACGACAGTTCCCTCGAGAGACGCCACCGCCAGCTGTCCGCCGCCAGCCGTCCGCCGCCGCTCGCCGTCCCCGGGTGCCACGGCTCGACGACGACGACGCCGCCGCCGAGATCGTCAAACCGGAAACCCCATCCGCCGCCGTCGTCGCGTGTGCCGTCTTGACCACCGTCCAGGGTCACCAGCGTCGCCCCCGTGAGTGCCGCGACCTTCTCGAGTACGTCCTCGTCGACGATGAGCCCGTCGTCGTCGCCGCCGCACCGGTCGTGGACGAGCGCGTTTGTGGAACCCTCCGTCGCGTCGAACCCGGCGACGACTTCCCACGCCGCGTCGCAGTCCGTTCCGCTTGCCACGTCCCGCGAGTGGATCACCGCCCCCGACCCCGCCGTTCCCGTGTCGAGCGCCGAGCGCATCGTCGCTCGGGTCCCGTTCGCCGCGCCCCTGACGCGATAGACGACCGTCGCGCCCGGATCGTGCGAGATGGCTTCGTTCGCGAGCAGCGAGTCGAGCTTCGCGGACGTCGCCTTCGCGATTCTCGTCGAGGGTGGACGCGCGTGCGCCACCGTGGAGATGACCGCGGTGATATCCTCCGGGTGAAGGACGCAATACGAACCCGCGTCGTCGCCCGAACCAGGGTCGACGCACCGGTCGGCGTCCCGCAGCCGCGGCGTACCCGCGCGGTCGTCGACGAGAAGAACCTCTTGCCCGGTGGCCCGGGACGAACGCGCGACGGACGACGGGACGTTCAAGACGAGGACGCCCAACACGAGCGCCCAGCCCACGCGGTCGGGACACGATCGTCGAGATCCGGGGAACATCGAAGGGTTCTGGGATCGGTGCCGGTCTTGCCTCGATCGAGGAGTGTGCCTCGAGGGGGCGTCCTGGGGGCGAAAAAGATGTCGTTGCTTTTTCTCGGCGAGACGGGCGAAGGGGCTGGTCAGCTGTGAGAGCTGGCACTGGGCGCGACTGGAACAGTTTTCAGGATTGCAAAACGATGGTTTATAACTCAGCATGAAGTGCTCGCATTACAAAATCCAGGGTCGCGACGAAATCACTCATGATTTACGGTTCATCAGTGCCTCGCCTGCGCTGTTGCCAAAAAAGGATTCCGACGGCGGGCTTTGGGCGGGTGGATTCGACAATCCGCTCGCGACCCTTCTTCACTTGGTCATCTTCTGGACGCCGGCTTCGGCCATCATGACGGCGGCGAGCGCGGTGGCCTGGGCGGCGTTCGCGGCATCGCAGAAGGCCTGAGCATCCTTGAGACCGGGCGCGTAGCTGCGGAGGCAGGGGCAGCAGCAGTTGTTCGCCCACGCCTGCCTGGCGGTGGCGGCAACCTCGCCCTGGCACTCGATGAAGCAAAAACTGTGGAAGGGGGTGCAGGCGGTGGCGCGCTTCCAGGGCGCGAACTTGGCATCTTTGTCGAAATACTTGACGCTGACCATGTCCTTCAAGCAGCTGTCCATCGGAAGGCAGTTAACCATGGGCGTGTTGGACTCGAGGCGGTTCTCGTACACCCTGTGGTACGCGCGCTTGTTCCAAAATTCGAACGCGATGCACGGGATGGGAGACCAAATGGGGGTGAGGAGAAAGTTGCACTGGCGGCACATGCTGTCGTCGAACTCGGCGTTGTGCAGCTCCTTGAGGGTGCCGGGGGTGGACACCGCCTTGTAGATCGGGTGGGTACCGGTAATGGCAGCCATGTTGAACGGTTGGTCTTAGCGTGCGTGCGGCGTTGAGCGCGCGCGATCAAGTGTTGGAATTCAGAGTGTTACGATAAATCGTCGCCGAAAGGACCGTGAAATATCCCGCCTTGCTGGCGAATCGCATGCGCGGCCCAGGCAACAATGGTGGGTTTTCCCGTATGGGATTGTGGTCACGATCCCATAAATTACCGTTAGAAAAATATTCTTTGTATGACCAAACAGTTAAAAGTTTTAGGTTCTACATGGTTCTAATGCAACAACGTAAACCAACGGCGGCACAAGTACGAGTTAGCACTATGGGTTTTATAGTCTGACGACTTATTTACAGTTAAAATATCACCTGCAAACAGTCATACCATCACACGCGCCAAATTACCAAGTTTCCAACTCCTGAGAGTGCACTAATACATCGCTCATCACATAGCAGGTGCGGGCGCGAAGACGGGAGGAGGGTTGGGCCCACCGAGATGGCGAGCGGCGCCGAGGGTTCCGATTCGAAGCTCCTCGGCGTGTCGCTGGAGGGCGCCTCGTCGTCGTCGTCGTCGTCTCGCCCTTCCGCGTCGACGGACGCCGGGATGGAGGACCCATCGGGAGGGCGCACGTTATTTTCGCTCGAGCTCGTGGCGAGGAGCGCGCCGGGTGTGGGCGCGGTGGCGACGTGCGCCGCCGCGGCGGGGGGTCTGGTGGTGGTGGGCACAAGCTCGGGGACGTGCACGGTGCACGACTTCGCGGACGGAACATCGCGCGACGTGGACTGCGCCTCGCTCGTTCATTCGGGGCGCGGGTCGTCGTCACCGTCGGTCGGGGCGGGCATCGGGTCGGACGCGCTCGGACGCCTGACCTCCGCGTTCGGTGCCTCCGTATCGAGCTCCTCGTCCGCGCCACAGACCCCGCCCCGAGCCGTCGCCGTGTCCGCGGTGTGGCTCGACCCCACGGGCGCGCACTGCGTGGTGACGCTGGTGGACGCCGGGGATGAGAACGCGGGAGCGGGCTGGGGATACTTCCACGCGCGCTCGTGGCGGCGACCCAAGCGCCTCGCCGCGCCCTCGAACGCCACCGGGTCCACGCCCCGGTCCGCCGATACCCCCGCGACGGGCCACGTGCGGGTCACCGCGCTGGGGTGGAGGCCGGACGCGTGCGACGACAGGGTGGCGCGGGACGTGTTAGTGGGCACCTCCGACGGCCGCGTGCACGAGGTGTCGCTCGATGCCGGATGCGGCGAGGACGGCCCGCGTCGGCCGGACAAGGGATGCCGCCTGTTGATCGACCTCAACGCGATCGACGGAACAGGAGCGAACGAACCTTCCGGGGCGGTGTGCGGGATACGGACGTGCGTCGTGGACTCCGACGCTTCCGGCCCTTCCAAGATGTACGTCGTCCTGGTGGCGACGGAGACGCGGCTGCGGTGCTTCACGGGTGGTGACACGCTCGCGCGGACGTTCCAGGGGCCGGGCGGGAGGGGTCCACGGGGCGGTGGCATCGACCCGATCGTGTCCATGCCAACCGGAATGGGCGGGCGTGACAGGTCCGAGCTGCACGCGTGGTCGCACGATAGGGGCGGCGCGGGCGTCTCTCCCGACCGCGTCGCGTGGCTGGTCCCGCACTACGGGGTCTACTACGGCCACCTGGACGTCACCGGCTGCGACCCGAGTGCCGCGGACACGGTGCTCCAGAACCACTCGCTCGTTCCGTTCCCGCCCGGTCTGCGCGTTGAGGTGGGCACCGGGAGCGAGTTTACATCGCCGCGTTCGATGGCGCCGACCCGTCACCACGTCCTCGCGGCGTTCAAAAAGAGGCTCGTCGCGGTCAACGCCGTCACCGGGAACCTCGCCGCCGAACTGAACCCTCACGACGTTGTGGCCACGTTCGCACGGTCCGAGAGAAAGAATGAGACGGATGGTCCCGACGGGCCGCCCAACGAACGGGAGGCTGAGGATTGCGGAGACAACGCGTGTTTGGCGACGGACGACGTCGTCGGGGTTTCGTTCCTGATCACCACCCGCGGGCACGTCGTTAAGATATCGGCGAAGGACGAGGACAAGGACGCGTGGCGCGGGTACCTGGCAAGGCACGATTTCGCCAGGGCGCTGAGCCACTGCAGGACCGATGCGCAGAGGGAGGAGGTGCACTGCGCGCAGGCTGAGCGCGTGATGGCCGCGAACGACGCGGGCAAGGCGGCGAGGTGCTACGCCAAGGCTGGAGACTTTGTGGACGCCGACGTGGTGGTGAAGATGTTCAGGGATAGAAACGAGGTGGACGCGCTGGAGACGTACCTGCGCAGGAGGCTCGACCTGCGCGAGGCGGAGGGTGCCCCCGACGGTGACCCCGCCGCGCGTCAGCTCGCGGCGTGGCTCCTGGACCTCAACGTGTCCCGGGCCGATGCGGCGGCGGGAACTTCCGTTCGCGAGGACGAGTTCATGGCGGCCGGTTCGCTGCAGCACTTCATCCACGAGCACGGCGCGCGTCTCGACTTTGCCCACGCGAGGAAGACGTTGGTGCAGCGCGGACGGATGGACGACGCGGCGCACCTGAGCGAGGCGTTTGGTGACTGGGACGGCGCGGTGACGCACTGGCTGGCGGTGAGGCAGGACCCGGCGGAGGCGGCGCGGGTGATTGGGAACCCGAGGATACCGCCGGACACGCGTCTCAGGCACGCCCCCGCGCTGTTCACCCTGGACCCAAAGACGGCCGTGGACGCGTTCATCGCCGACGACGGGCTCGACGTGACCGCCATCGCGTCGCGCGTGATTGACCCCCTCGTCGTCGCGGTCGACCCGGGCGACGTCGCGACGGCGGAGGGTGCGCGGTACCTGACGCACGCGGTGACTCGCCGACGCGTCACCGACCGAGGGGTCCACGACCTCACCCTCCGTCTCTTGGCCCGGCGCCACGACAAAGACCCACACGCGCTGGTTCGGTACCTCGACGGAGCCGGGTGGGACGAACAGACGGGTGTATCGCGTTACGACCCGCTCCTCGCCGCGGATCTGTGCGAACGGGCCGGCGCGGTCAAGGCGGCGATACGCGTCCACTGCGACCGTGGCGACCACGACCGGGCCATCGCGCTCGTTATGCGCACCGACGACCTCGCCCTGGCCAAGTCCGTGTTGGACGCAGTGGACGGCGCGCGGGGCGCCCGGTTCGGGGTGACCCGGCGGGATATCTGGCGTAAGATCGCGGTCGGGGTCGTGGTGAGGGGCTTCGGCGCGAGCGTGACCGAAGCCGACGTCGCGGAAGCCGCGGAGCTGCGCGAGCGGTACGAAGACACCTTCGGGGACGGAGGAGAGGAGATGGGCCTAAACCCTAACCCTAAACCCCAAGACGAGCCGGCGGATCCAAAGCCGGATCCGACGTCGTCGGCGAGAATAGCCGCCGAGGCGTACGCCGTGTCCCGCGCATGCGGCGCGTCCAGCTCATCCAGAGACCCTACCATTCGTAAGAGGGTGGTCGATAAGATCGCGGCGTTGGTGGAGGATTCGGACGGTACGCTCGGCGTGGACGACGTCTTGCCTTACTTCCCCGCCGCCGTCGTGTCCGTGGACGAGTGGCGCGTCGCGGTGCTGGCGGACCTCGACGCCAGGGACGCAAGAGTAGACGCGCACAACTCCGCCACCGCCGAGGCCAACGCTAAGATCGAGTCTGCGAGGCGGACGCTGAGTACACTGGAGACGAGAGAGGCGGTGATCGGTTGGGACGAGCCGTGCGCCAGGTGCGGCGGTGCCGTGTCCCAAACGCCGTTTTCGTACAACGCCTTCGCGAGTCAAGGTTCGTTTCTTTTCAGTTTATTTTCCACTGATGGGCAATTTGGTTGACGGCGAGTGTTTTGTGTACAGGGTACGACCCGGACGAGGTGGCGGCGACGTCGCGACTGCCCGGGATGTACGTGTTTCCGTGCGGGATGTGCTTCCACGTGACGTGTCTGTTGGAGTCGTCCGTGCCAAGGTTGGGTCGTTCGAAACGGACGGAATGCGTTTCGCTCATGGACAAACTCGAAGTGCCAAAGACGATTGGTTTGGCGACGATGCGGCGAAGGTTGGGAAAGAGGCTCTCGGGTGGACGGGTTTTTGAGAACCTGGACGGAGAACCGCGGCGCGAGGGTACGGCGAGATTGGACGAGATCCTGCGTGAGCGGTGCCCGTTCTGCGACGAGGTTGAGTTTAGCGGATAGTCATCGTTCCGACGGGCGAATTAGTGTTTAGCGAAACAAACTTTGTTTCAGTCCGTGGTCGCTATCTAACGCTCTATCTTGCTGCAGCTATGATGAACGCGGACTCTGCTCGACGCGACGCCGATCCCCGGGTCGTCGCGGAGTCCGCGCTGAGACAAATGAATCTGAACCGAATCATCCAAACGAATCCAATCTCCCGCCGGAGATGAGTGTCCCGACTCCGACACCGTGTCTTCTCGTGTCCTCGCTCAGATGGTCGCGAAGTACTCCTTGCTACCCTCCGGGTCCGGCTTCATGGTCGCGTCGCCCGGCTTCCAGCCCGCGGGGCACACCTCGTCGGGGTTCTCCTGCACGTACTGAAGCGCCTGCAGGGTACGCAACGTCTCGTCCACGCTGCGGCCAAACGCGAGGTTGTTCACGGTGGAGTGCTGGATAATGCCCTCCTTGTCGATGATGAAAAGGCCGCGGAGCGCGACGCCCTCTTCGCTGAGCACGTCGTACGCCTTCGAGATCTCCCGTTTGAGGTCGGACACGAGCGGGTACTCGATGTCCCCGAGCCCACCCGCGTTGCGATCGGTCTGGATCCACGCCAGGTGCGAGAAGTGCGAGTCCACCGAACATCCGAGGATCTCGGTGTTGAGCTCGGCAAACTCTTCGTATCGGTCGGAGAAGGCGGTGATCTCGGTGGGGCACACGAAGGTGAAGTCGAGCGGGTAGAAGAACAGGATGACGTACTTGCCCCTGTAATCCGATAGCTTCACGTCCACGAACTCCTGGTCGTGCACAGCCTCGGCGGTGAAGTCGGGGGCGGGGTTGCCCACCAAGGGGTAGGTGCGGGGGGTGAGGTCCGCGCCGCCGGTGTACGTGGCGCCGGTCACGACGGAGTGGCGCGAACTGCGTCGACGGATGGGTGAGGAAGGACGTGGAGGTCAGCGAAGGGACGTTCGGGGCGGCGTACGGAAGGGACGGGGACGGCAGACGGAAGGGCGCCTCCGTCAAATCTGTTCTTTTTGCGGCGAACCCAACCGGGGGATGGATATTTTGGAGGTGCGTACCCGTTGGCACGAAGCGCGCGGATGGGGGCGCGAGCGGCGACGAGCGCCGCGGTCTTGCGCCCGGAGGTGGCGGTGTGCACTTGAGCCGCGCGGCACGGGGTCGCCGCGGACATGGTGACGGCCTGCATTCTACACGAGAGGCCTTCCGCGGCAGGTGAGTGTGTCACGACAGATATTCGCGTCGCACGGTTAGAACGGTTAATTATTTTGTGGCGTTCGCTGCGCTTTTTGCCAAACCAGTGGGCGATTAGTCTGAACTTTTTCCACTCGACTGTGATTGGCCGACGGTTCGCGACAAGGGGCTCTCCCTCGCTCTCTCCGAGAGTTCTGACCCATCGCTCTTGACCCAACCACCTTTCTTGGAGTCAAGTCGCGGTACCCCTCGGCGGCGTCATCATTCGGCACGCGCGCGAACCCCGGGCCCACGGGACGCGTCAGTCACTTCAACTCGAAGCAGTTCAGCTCCCGAGCGAACCGCCGTAGTCGACACGCGACGCCTTCTGACAAAGGAGACGACCGCGACACCAACCCCGTGATCGGTCCATTGGATTGCCGGAAACCCAGTCATGTCGATTGTGTCCTGCGTCTCCACCGTCGCGGTTCCCGCCGCGGCCCCCCGCTTCGCCGGCCTCCGCCGCGTCGCCGGCCCCGCGGCTCTCAACTGTGATGTCGAGCAGCCCTCCGCGGTGTCCCTCCAGGTGAGCGTCAACGCCGTCTTCCCCCGAACGCGCCCCAATCGCGGCAACCCCCGCGACTCTATCCAGAGGATAGGAAATATCCCGGGGGTGGCGTCGCGACTAGCACCCGAGATTTTCCCCCGGGCGTGGGGACCCGATCCCGGTCTCGATGCGCGGCGCGGGGGACCTCGTCACTCGCGCGGGCCCGTTCGATCACCCGCGATGACATTCGTGTGTTTCGTCGTCCCCGCGTTCCCGTCGGATCACTCCTACCTCGCGATCACCCAACCCAAACACTGACCATTCCGCGATCGCCACCCTCGCCATCCCCAATCAGGTTTCCGGCCGAGCCTCCTCCAAGGCTTCCAGGCGATGCGTCGCCACGATGGCCGGCACCGGCCGCTTCGTGGTCGGCGGCAACTGGAAGTGCAACGGCAACACCGCGAGCATCCAGAAGCTGGTGCAGGATCTCAACGCGGGAGAGATCACCGCCGACGTCGAGGTCATCTGCGCCCCGCCCATGGTGTACCTGCCGCGGGTGCAATCCACCTTGGACCGCAAGTACGCGCTCTCCGCGCAGAACTGCTGGGTCGGCGAGGGCGGCGCTTACACGGGCGAGGTCGCGGCGGAGATGCTCGTGGACAACAACATCCCCTGGGTCATCCTCGGCCACTCCGAACGTCGCGCCCTCATCGGCGAGTCGGACGAGTTCATCGGCCAGAAGTGCGCGTACGCAATCTCCAAGGGCCTCTCCGTGATGGCTTGCATCGGCGAGACTCTGGAGGAGCGCGAGCGGGGCGATACCCTCAACGTGTGCCGCAGGCAGCTGCAGGCGATCGTGAACGCCATCTCGCCAGCCGACTGGGAGAAGGTCGTCATCGCCTACGAGCCCGTGTGGGCCATCGGGACCGGCAAGGTTGCCACGCCGGCGGAGGCGCAGGAGACGCACGCGGGCATTCGAGCTTACATGGCGGAGGCGGTGTCCGCATCGGTGGCGTCCGCGGTGAGGATTCAGTACGGTGGCTCCGTCAACGCGGGTAACTGCGAGGAGCTCGCCCGATGCGAGGACATCGACGGGTTCCTCGTCGGCGGCGCGTCCCTGGACGGCGGCGCGTTCGTCACCATCTGCAACTCGGCCAGGTTCAACAACTAAATCGAAGTTTGGGCTCTGAAAAAGATGGAACCGAGTTGAAAGCGCCCGCGTCGAAAGACCAGACGCGACGACGCACGCGCGTCGGGACCTCCACACTTGGATGAGGGCGGCGAATACCTCGTGTTCTACCCCGGTTGTTGGCTGATTTGATTTATTGCGCGCGGCGCGGCGCGACTTGTTGTGAATACGGTTGACTCTCTTTATCTCACACAGTTAAATCATAATGATACTCAACTCGTTATCGTATTGAACAAATAAGCGACTCGCAATAAGCGTCCTATAGGGTGTCATCGACCAATCAGTCTACTGCGTGCAAAGAATTTTCCGTCGACGGCACGTCATCGTGCCGCGGTGGAGGTCTAAGAATGAATAAGCGTCTCGGGTGCGCTCGCCCCCGGCGTGTGGCCACGTAAATTTGAACCGATGAATCATCGGTAGTAAGCCATGTGTCGTGATCCGAACCGGTCCTCCAGGCTGGACTTGGGCTTGGGGTTCGCCTTCTCCACAATCTCGCGTTCCTTCCTGTTCGTCCTGTCCACCACCAGCCAGTCGTACACCGTGCTCAGGAGGTGCCTCACGCCCTTCAAGTCGCCGACGTCCTCCTTCAGTCCGCCGTGCACCAGCTTGCCGTCGCTGGTGAACGCGATGTGGGTCATCCACGGTTCCATGCCGTCGAAGATGTGCGTGGCGTACACCACCGTGGCACCGCGCTGCTCGCACTCCTCCTTCAGGAAGTTGAGCAGGTCCAGGCGGCCGAGGATGTCGAGGTCGACGGTGATCTCGTCGCAGAGGAGAACCTTGAACGGCTTGAGGAGACCCATGCAGATCTGCACCCGTCGTCTCTGGCCGTCGCTGACCCGCATCATGTTCCAGTCGACGTCGATGTCGAGGATGTCGATGAGGTCAGCCCTGCGGTTCTTGTCGATGCCCTCGACGCCGAAGATCATCTTGCCCGCGCTGATGTCGCCCGCCAGCGCCACGGAACCGGCGCTGCCCACGTTGCGACGCCACTGCGCGCCGAGGTACCCGAGGTCGCCGGAGCACGTGAGGTCGGTGTCGTGGAAAGGGGGACGGCCGATGACGCGGACGTCCTCGACGGGGACCATGGTCTTGCCCGCGAGCACCTGGAGCAGCGTGGTCTTGCCCGCGCCGTTCGCGCCCGAGAGCAAGCATCGCGAGCCGGGCGGGAGGGTGAGGGAGAAGTCCTTGATGATCTTTTCGCCCATGGGGTACGCGTAGCTGAGGTTGTTGATGACGAGGCTGGGCGCCGCGTCGGTGCCCGCGGTAGCCACAGCCTTGACACCCATCGGTGCGTCCATCTTAACGTCCACTACGGAGGTGGCAACCATCGTCGGTGACGCGGTTTGTGGCGACGTGTGTTCGCGAAAAGCCGCGGAAAAAGGCACCAAAAGGATGATTCTGAGGCCAGCAGGCACGCACACAAACGCGCCACGTCGACGGCATAGTTTATTTGGATGTGTATCACTATTTGCATGTATATGTGCAGCACTATTTACGATTAACGGGTTCTATTTGCTTTCGGATTCTCAATCTTCTGTTTCCAGCTGCCAGCTGGTGATGAACCGTGCCAGCTCACCACCACTCAAATAGGCGTACACACGCCGCGTGAGGTCACAGAACGAGCATGCAGGCAATCACCGCCTCGCCGACCATCGCTCCAACGCGCGTCGCCGCGCCGATCAAGGCTGGGCGCGCCTCCGCTTCCCGATGCTCCGGTGGCATCATCGCGAAGAAGCGTCAATCCTCAATCGTTCTCCCCGCCACAGCCACTGCGTCGATCGCCGCGCTCTCCGCCCCCACCGCGGCGCTCGCGGCCACCTCGAGCGGCCACCTGGAGCCCATCGCCCAGGTCGCCGGGGACGTCTTCGCGGAGACCGGTTTGGGCCCCGCGCTCTGCGTCGCGGGCACCGTATGGGTCGGATGGATCGTCTGGTCGGGGACCAGGACCATCAAGGCGCTCAAGGAGGAGCTCACCGGCATGGGGTACGACGTGGACGAGTTCAACAGGATCGGTGAGCTCAAGGCGATCAAGCGCGCGGTGGAGGACGGCACCGTGGACTCCATATTCGACAAGGTGTGGTACTCCCGCGCGGCGATGGCGGCGGGCAGCGGCTCCATCGTCGACGTTCAGAAGGTTCAGGCGTACTGGAAGGGCAAGGGAATCACCGTCAAGACCCTCGCGGACCTGGACAAGGTGACCGCCTACATGATCAAGAAGTACGGCAAGGACGCCAAGATGGGGATGATGTGATGACTGCGTTATGAAATGTAGACTGTGTTGTGAAATGTAGACTGTGTTATGAAATGTATCGTGCGAGTTCAAGAGAAAAACCAACTCACTCGCCGTCGCCCCCCGCGGCTCCCTCGCCGTCGTCCCCGCCCTTAACCCAGTCCGCCCGTTTGTTATCCGGCGATCGAGCGCGCTCCCCTCCGTCCAGGTACGCGGCGTACCTCCCGGCCTTCTTGGTCTCCCTGTCGGGGCTCGGCGAGCGATCGCGTCTCGGGCTTCGGTCCCGCTTCCTCCCTCTGCCTCCTCTACCTCTGCCTCCTTTTTCGGAGCGGTTACCTGCCTTGGGATTGACCTTCCTCTCAGGGCAATCTCTGATGGCATGAGCCTCGCCGCAGATCATACACTCACCCGCTTTCTTGTCGCGCTTCCTGTCGGGACATTTCTCGATGAAGTGCGTCACGGCGCCGCAAAGGGGGCAGAACCGGTCCCTGACCCCTCCGCTCTTCTTCTCGACAACTTCGGTCGAGTTCCCCGCGACCTCGCCGTCCTCCTCATCCCCCTCTTCCCCAGCACCCCTCTCCTCCCTCCTCGCCTTCTTCTTCTCGTGCCTGTGTTCTTCCCTTTCTTCCCTGTTCGGCTTGTCCCTCTTCGGCTTGTCCTTCTTGTTCGGATTGACCTTTTTCTGAGGGCAATCTCCAATTGCGTGATCCTCGCCGCAGATCATGCACTTGCCCTTGTCGCGCTTCCTGTCCGGGCAGGTCTCGATGTAGTGCGATCCACACGCGCCGCAGAGGCAACAGAACGCTTTCTCTCGATTCTTCTTCTGACGTTCATCCCTCGTCATCGGGTCGTCATCCCTCTGTCTCTTCCCCTTACCCTTGCGCGGCAGATCGAGTCGGCCTCGGAGGTTGTTGCCCGATGCGGGTGGCGGAGATCGGCTCCTGCTCCTCCGAACCCTCCGCACCACCACCCGCACGGGTTTGTGTTCGCCCGGACCGCGGACGTTCCTATCCCTGGACGGCGCGCGGTCCCTGCCCCTGCCGTCGTTCCTATCCCTGGACGCGATCTTCATGACGACGCGCTTGTTTGGCCCGGCGGGTTGGGTAGACGCCCCGTCGCGTCCGTCCGATTGTTGCCCCGTGTGATCGGAGGGTCGAACATCCGCCCCACGCTGGTCGGCGAGGTACTCGGGGGCGCCCGGTGTGTCGTCGTGGGCGTTCGTGCCGCCGCCGGGTGCGGGGAGGATATCGCCGAAGTCGAGCTCGTCGTCCATGTCTTCGTCCAACGCGCGTCGCTGCGAGTGGTAAACGATCTCAGGCTGACGCGACAAAAACGACGGGAGTTGGGCGGGCGCGATATTTTGGCAGACGATTTTTGGAGTTTTTGGCCACTTGCGCGAAGGAAAACACGCGCGTTCTCGCGGCGCCTCGGTGAATCTACGGTGATGTTTCGTATTAATGATGATGTACACGCGCCTCCGAGTCCGTGCCCGCGGCTCACCAAACCCCAAGCTAGAACTAACTCACTCGACTACTTATTACCTTCGCCGCTCCACTCCAAGTTGTTACCTTCGCGTACTAGTGACGGCGACAAACTCAGAGCGTCTCCGCGGCGCCGGGCTTGGTGATGGCGACCGCCGCGCGGAAGGCGCAGATCAAACCTAACGCCCCCGCGAACTCCACCTGCTCGTTGATGACCGGCGGGAAGGTCATCATGCTCCCCTCCACGTTGCGCAGGAGGATGGCAAACGCGGAGCCCGAGAACCAGGTCAGCGCGCCGGTGGTCATGGCCCGCGGCGCGTCGCCCCACAGCGCCGCGTTGGGTGAGTCGACGTCGTAGTCCCCCGCGAGGAACCCGGCGCCGACCCACCCGACCACGAACGGGGGAATCGCGGCGACGGTGCCCGCGGAGAGCACGGACTCTCCCGCGACGCCGCGCGCGATGAGGGTGATGAGCACCGCGGCTGCGAAGTCACCCGCGGCGAGGAAGAGCGGGTTGATCGGTGGCTTGCCGACGCCGGGCTTGGACTTTGGGGGAGCCTCCACGACCTTGGGCGTCGTCTCGGTGGCGGTGTCGGATTCCTCGGCGGCGCGGACGCGGATGGCGAGGCGCCTGTCGGTGCGGTGCGATGAGGTTCCGGAGGAAGAGACGAGGGCACGGCTTGCCATCGCGGGGCGCGCGGCGACGGCGCGGGTGGCACGCGCGGCGGCGGTGGCGCGGGTGCCCGCGGAGGCGACGACCGCGAGGGTGGGAGCGCGGACGGTGACGGCGAACATGTTTATCCGGTCGATACACACGCGAGGTCGCGAGGTGGTGTGTCGGCATTTCTCAATCGGCTTCATCTCAAATCTGGTTGGTCCACTGGATCCGACTGGACGAAAAGGAGATCTCCTATGCGGATTCAGTCTCCTTTGCTCCCGGGAAATAGAAATATCTGAAGATCCGCCTCTTGCCGCCGGTTCGAACCCAACCTTTTTCGGTTTGGGCTTTTTTGAACTCGGACGTGCAACGAAGAAAGAAAGGCCGCGTGTGCGGGAACCCGCCCCTCACTCACCTCCGCGCCAATCGCGTGAACACAAAGGCCGGTCACCATGTTGAGTTTCCTCTTCAGGGTCTACACCTTCTTCCTGGGCTTCCTCTACCCTGCGTGAGTGCCCCGACCCGCCGTCGAGCGCCCCGGACCCGCGCGCCACGAGCCCCGAGATTCATTCTTTTAATGGCGCGCCCCCTCGAGAATCACGAGCGCACCCCCCCTTCACGGCCAGTGGCTGACCGTCCACCCCGTTCTTTTTCTTCACGAACAGGTACGCCTCGTACAAGGCGATCGAGAGCGAGGCCAAGAATGACGATACCCAGTGGCTCACCTACTGGGTCGTGTACTCCGTGCTCATGATCGCCGAGTCCTTCGCGGACTACAGCGTGTTTTGGATCCCGGGCTACCGATTCGCCAAGTGCGGCTTCATCTTCTGGCTCGCCTCCCCTCGCTTCAAGGGCGCGCTCATGCTCTACGACAAGTGCATCCGCGAGACCCTCAAGAAGGCTGAGCCCATCATCGACTCCGTCTCCGCCCAGCTCGCCAAGGGCGACCTCTCCGCGGTGCAGAAGGAGCTCGCGCCCGCCACTGAGCTCCTCCAGAAGCACGGATCCGAGATGTTCGCGAAAGGGATGACGGCCGCCGCGGGTGCCGCCAAGCTGGCGCAGGAGGAGCTCGCGAAGGCCAACGCCAACGCCGCCGCCAACGCGGACAAGAAGGACTAAACGGACCTGGGTTCGATCCTCTGTAGGGTACGAATCACACAAAGGCTGATTGGAAGAACAGCCGGGTCGAGACGCGAGTGAATCATCGTCCGAATCACTGGCGCTCCCCAGCCCCGCCGGGCAAGATGCACGGCGGGTGTACATAGACGCAGGGCAAACACGTAGCGGAAGTAGTGTGTTTGTGCATGATAAGATCACACGCGAATGCCGTATCCCGTCGCACCCGACACAGGCTGAGCAAATCTCCACCCATACACCCTGGGCTGCACCCGCTGCCAAAATAAAACCAAAAATGAATAAATTTTCTCGTCGATCCCAACCGCTCTCCACTTGGCACCAGGTGTGGCTGAGTGCGGCGACAGCTCAGCTCGGGCGAGAAGAAAAAAAAGCACTCGACGACGTATCGAGGACGGGCTCCTCCCGCGCTAGTTCTGTGGGGACACACGAGCCTTCGCCGCGCGTCACGCACGCGTGTCGGGTTCGGTCGTCGTACACGTCCGGTGCGGTCGTCCCAGCCGGTGTAACCGTCGGGTGCATCGATCGATACGAGCCAGGGCCCCGCGGGGAGCTCGGGGAGCTCGGGGCGGAAGAAATCTTGGACTGTTGCTCTCCAGCAGCGGTTGAATCTGAAAACGGGAGGGTGCGTCTGATGGCGGGTCTCGCGCTCGCGCCGATGGCGACGGGAGTGTCGAAGACGTGCGCCAAGGCTGCCGCCATCTTCCCCATCGCGTTCATCTACCATCTCACCGCGCTCGCGTCGCTTCCGGTCCAGGTGGCGCTCGCCACGGCGCGGACCATCGCGGGCGTCAAGGGGCGTGGGGTGGATGAGCTGTTCGCGTCTTTCTTCACCCCGCGCGGCGTGCGCGCGGGGTCCAAGGAGGACGTCGAACTCATCGAGGGGCTGAGGGAGAGGCACGGGGCCGCGATGGCGGCGGTTAAAGACCAGCTGGACGACAGCGAGACGCGATACAAGGTACTCCAACCGACGCACACCGCAGATCCCGACCGCGACGGTTCGACCGTCGTCCTATTTATTTCAAATGGTCCCCACCAGTAGTCGCTGACCAGTCACCTATCCCCCACCCACCGAACCCAGGCTGTGTACGAGAAACTTCGCGAGTCCGAGCGCATGCGACTCAAGATGCAGAACAGGCTCCAACACGCGCAGGAGGACCTACGGGCCGCGAGGGGCGAAGAACCCCCGAGCCCGCGACACGCAAGCAACTCGTTCCGCTCGGGCAAGGACTCTGTTGACGCGTATGCCGACGCGGAACACGACAAGTATCCGATGTACTTCACCACCGCGCTGTGCATGGCCGCGTTCCTGTACGTGTACGACATACCGGACGTGCCCCCGTTCGAGCGTAAGCTGACGAACGTCATCGCGCCCATCGTGTGGACCACGGCGGCGGCGACTAAGCACCCGGCGCTGTACAAGCTCTTAATAGTCGGCAACCTGGTGTTCTTCGGCTACCTGACGCACATGCTGGTGCAATGGAAACGTGAGATGGCGATCGGTGCGACGGCACCGTCGGCCGCGATGACGTTCGCGGGGTGACGATCCAAAACGAAGGAGGAAACGCTGTAAAAACAGGGTGCTGTAGCTACGAAACCCGCCCGTCGCGACAGAGTCCAAGTCGCTAAATTCTTTTTAACTTAACAGTTCAACTCAAGCTTTCGACACCGAGACCGCGTGCGTCGCGTTACGAGTACGATGAAACGTGATTGCCGCGAAAACAGTGTCTTGCTCCTTCAACGCTAATCGACCGATCCAATTCCTAATCAATCGACGTGTAGTGCTACTACGTTACTTTCCCTCCATCTCCGCCTCGCGGTGGAACCGGTCAATCTCTTCCACGTCCTCCTCGCTGCCCATGTGTATGGGGTGCCTCTGGTGGATGCTGGTGGGTACGATGTCCAGTATGCGCTGCGTGCCGTCCGACGCGGCACCGCCCGCCCTCTCCATGATGTACGCCATCGGGAAGCACTCGTACAAGATCCTCAACTTGCCGTTTGGGGATTTGGAGTCCCCCGGGTATGAAAACGTGCCGCCGTAGAGGAGAGTGCGGTGCACGTCCGCCACCATGCTACCGATGTACCTCAACGAGTGCGGCGATTCCTTGTCGTACTTGACATGATCGACGTACCGCTTCATCCCCGCGCTCCAGTACCTGCTGTTACCCTCGTTCACCGAGTACGTCGCCCCCGACGGCGGACACTTGATCTTGGGATGCGTCAGGACGAACTCTCCGAGGCTCGGGTCCAGGGTGAACCCCCGCACGTTCCCACCCACGGTGAGCACCATGGTGCACGCGCTGCCGTACATGCAGTACCCCGCGGCGACCATCTCCTTACCGGGTACCAGGACGTCGTTGATGTCCCCGACGCCGAGCGTCTTGGCGCGGTACACCCCGAAGATGCTGCCGACGGATACGCAGCAGTCGATGTTGGAGGACCCGTCCAGTGGGTCAAAGACGCAGACGTACCGGCCGTGGGGCGATGTCGCGCACATGATGGCGTCCTCCTCTTCCTCGCTGACCAGCATGGTGCACCGCTTGCTCTCGTCCAAACCCCTGGCGAAGACGTCGTGCGCGATGACGTCTAGTTTCATCTGCTGCTCCCCCTGCACGTTCGTCGTCAAGTCCTGAGTCTTGCCGCTCAGGTTGGCGAGGCCGAGCTTCCGGACGCAGTTCTGGATGTACTTGCACGACGTCGCGACGCTCTGTAGAAGGATGCACAGATCGGTCTCTTCCTCCTTCTTGATGTGGCCCTTCGCCGCCAGTGACGGGCACGTCGTGGACAAGGTCAGGATGAAGCTGCTGAGGGTGACGAACGAGTCGAGGTCCTCGCCGAAGTCGTCGATCGAGTGCGAGCTCGCGACCCGCTTCATCGCCCCACACCGATCCACGGCACGCGTCTGCGCCCCGGCTTCCGAGTTTGTATAGGGTACCGCCGCCTCACGCGCGCGGCGTTGGGTTAAGTGAGGCGCCGCCCGCGGCCGAACCGAGGGAAATTACCCATTATTTTTCACCGAGTCCCATTTTTTACGCGAGACCCCGACCCGTGTCTCGAGCCGAAACCACTCGCTCGCACTCAGAGGCACCACCGCCTCTCGATTCAAACGAACTGGATTTCGCGAATCAAGTTTATCATTGGCGAACGACCGGCGTTCCGGGCGATCATTGGCTGAAGGATCGGCAACCGTGAAAATATCAGGATTCGTATGAGGGTTTAGTGTCAAGTCGTCACGACCCGACGGTCCGCCGAGTTTTTTTCCAACGAGCATCCTGAGGAGTCGGGCGGAATAATGGAAGCTTGGTTTGGAACCCTTGACGGGGCGGCGAGACGCGCGACGCCCCACAACTCTCGCGGGTCACACGCCGGCGACGAGTAAGACACACCGTTCATAAGTTCGTTCGGAGTTCGGACGCGCTCGTGACCCTACTCACTGCGTTAAGTGAGGCACCGAGACAAACCTTCGTCGAACCACCCGACGCCGCCGGTGAAAAGAGCAGCCGGAGAAGACTTCGCGCGATGGCGAGCGTCGTGAGCGGCGTCGGGGCGATGGCGGCCCCCAAGATCGGCACCAACCGCGCGACGATGAAGCCCCGTGCGTCGATGAAGCCCCGTGCGTCCGCGCGCGTCCAGGCGCGCGTCGTCCCGTCCGCCCGCGCGGTGGTCGCCCGGGCCTCACCGCAGCGCGCCACCGAGGCGATTCTCGCCCCTCGCGGTCCTCTCCGCGCGCCCTCGAACGACGCGCGCGGATCGACCGCGGTGGCGTCCGCGCTCGCGCCCGCGGCGTCCATGCGAACCGCGGCGTACTCGCGCGCGTCCCCCTTCACGCGCCGCGTCGCCACCCCGGGCTTCCGCCGCGAGATGGAGCAGTCCGCGCGCCTCCACGGCAAAACATCCGGGGCCCCGCTCAGATCCCGACAGCCCACCACGCGCGCGGCCGCCGGAGGTGACAAGGACGTCGCCGCCGCCGCGGGCGCCAAGGAGCCCGGGCCATCCTCCGGCAGGTGGTCCTCCGTCGTCAACTCACTGGCGACGGTGATGGAACCGACGGAGGTGGAGTCGCTGCTCGACGAGGAGCTCCCGGCGCACGACGAGATCACGCGAGGCCGACTGTCCAACGGACTGCGGTACGTCGTGCTGCCCAACAAAGTTCCCAGCGATCGGTTCGAGGCGCACCTGGAGATGCACGTCGGTTCCGTGGACGAACGCGCGGATGAGCAAGGGCTGGCGCACCTGGTGGAGCACGTCACTTTTCTGGGATCCAAGAAGAGGGACGCGTGGCTCGGGTCGGGGACCAGGGGCAACGCGTACACCGACTTCCACCACACCGTGTTCCACGTGCACTCCCCGACGTACAACAAGGATTCCATCTACATGCTTCCCAACGTGCTGGACATCCTGTACGACGTGGCGTTCAACCCGCAGTGCCTCGAGACCCGGGTCCAGAAGGAGAAAAAGGCTGTCCTCGCGGAGGCGCAGATGATGAACACCATCGAGTACCGCGTGGACTGCCAGCTCCTCCAGCACCTCCACTGGGATAACAACCTCGGATGCAGGTTCCCCATCGGTAAGCTCGACCAGGTGGCCACGTGGGACGCCGCCAAGGTTCGGCAGTTTCACGATCGCTGGTACTTCCCGGCCAACGCCACCCTCTACGTCGTCGGAGACTTCCACGCCGACGTTCCGGGCGTCGTGGAGATGATCGAGAAGGCGTTCGGGTCCGCCGAAGCCGCGATCGAGATTGACGAATCCACCGGAGCTGCCACCGCGGATCCCCCAGTGCTACGAGAGAGGCACGCGGTCCGGCCCCCGGTGCGACACGCGTACGGTGTTCCGCCGTCGATTGCCAAAACCATCGACGCGGCGGAGAAGGCGGCGAAGGCGGCGGGCATCGATGACCCGTACCAGCCGTTCGTGGCGAAGGAGAGTGGGGTTCAGCTGTTCCAGCACGAGCACCTGAGCCACGTGAGCTTCAACATCTTCAGCAAGCTCCCCGTGCTCCCGCTGCGGCACATGGGCGACTTGCACCGCACCGTGAACCAGCGCATATGTCTGTTGGTGCTCCAGAGCCGCATCCAGAGCCGGTACGCGGAGCTCGACCACGAGCACTACAAGCGGTGCGAGCTCGACCACTCCGACAGCGCGCGGGAAGGGTGCACGGTGTCCACGGTGACTGTCACGTGCGAGCCGCTGCACTGGAAGTACGCTCTGCAAATCGCCGTGGAGGAGGCGCGGCGCCTGCAAAAGTGCGGCTTGACCCCAGGCGAGCTCCAGAGGTTCAAGGGTGCCATGATGAGGGACAGCGAGCAGCTCGCGCAGCAGGCTGGGTTTGTCCCGTCCCTCGAGAACCTCGATTTCGTCATGGAGCACGACGCGTTGGGACACGTGGTGATGGACCAGGTGCAAGGCCACGAGGCTCTCGTCCGCCTCGACGACGTCATCCGGATGGAAGGGGTCAACGAGGTGGCGCGCGAACTCCTCGGCTTCTTCGGCGAGTACGGCGCCGCGCCGGAGGAGAAGGATGCGCTGGGGGGGCTGACCACCGCCATCGTGGCGTGCGTCCCTTCCACCACCACCGACGCTGAGGGCGTGGAGGTTCCTTTCGCCATGACCGAGGATGAGGTCAAGGAAGTGCTCTCCGCCGACTACGGAGAGATCGAGGCGATGGAGGACGTGTACGTCCCCGACGAGCTCCTCAGCGACGAGGAGATCGAGACGTTGATCGCGGAACGGAAGCCGTCAATCGTGGAATCGACGATTGACGTCGCGACTGGCGTGCACCAGCGCGTGCTGTCCAACGGGGTACGGGTCAACTACCGCGTCACGAACAACGAGCCCGGCAGTGGTTTTCTCAGGCTGGTCATCCCGGGCGGGAGGACCGCGGAGCCCGTGGCGTCGGGCCCGGGCGGCATCGGCGCCGCGGCGGTGGGCTTCAGGACCCTCCAGGAGGTTGGCGGCATCGGCCAGTGGACCCGTAAGCAGGTTGAGCTCATCACCATGCAGAACCTGGTGATGTTCGAGGTTGAGCCCGAGGCGGAGTACCTCTTCCTCGACGCCGCGTTCGCCGTCAAGGGCGGCCTTCGCACCACCCTCGAGATCATCCACCTGCTCACCACCCAGCCCGTCTGGGACTCCAACGCGCTGGAGAGGGTCAAGGACATCTACCGCATGTTCGAGCTCAACACCCAGCGTAACCTCGAGCTCCTCACCCACGACAAGGTCAACCACGCCGTCTTCGGCGACAGGAGGCTCATGGACCCGAGCCGAGAGGAGCTGAGCAAGCTCACACTCGACGGCGTCGTCAACGCGGTTGAGGCGCAGCTCAAATCCGGCCCGCTCGAGGTTAACATCGCGGGTGACTTTGACCCGGCTGAGATGGACGAGATGATTGTCAAGTTTCTCGGAACAGCCGCCCCGGGTGGAGCGCTGACGCCACAGATCGACGTAGAGCCCCTCCCGCTCACCCCTCTCACACTCAAGGATGTCCCCGGCACGGATGAGCAGCGCGCGCAGAGGCTCTGGCTACGGGACAGCGACGAGCGCGCGTGCGCCGTGCTCGCGGGGCCGGGCCCAAAGATGTGGGCGCCCATGCGAAACCCGCCCTTGCCCCCGCTCGCGGATGCCGACGCTGACGCGTCATCCGCTGACGCCGATGCCGCCGGTACTTCTGGTGACGTGAACCCGTTCGTGGGACCTGACGGGGGTCGGTACCACCCCCAGGACCCGGTCAACGCGGCTGCTGCGCTCAAGGAGAACCCCTTCGCCGCGCAGTCGATCCGCCGGGCCAACCCGCTGGCCACTTTCGTCGCGGGCATGCTCCTCACCGAGGTGATCGGTGGCCGGCTGTTCACCACCGTCCGCGACGCCCTCGGGCTCACCTACGACTGCAACTTTCAGCTCGCGTTTGGCTTGCAGAACAGCGACGCCACCACCTACAGGCTGGTGGTGACGAGTACCCCGGCTAAGATTGACGACGCGCTCGACGCCGCGCTTCGGGTACTGAGGGGGTTCAAAAACCAGCGAATCTCCATGCGCGAGGTTGAACGCGCGCGGATGACTCTACTGACCCGCCACGAGACGGAGCTCAAGACGAACGCGTACTGGGTGGACTTGATGCAGTACACCGCGCTCGGCGACGTCCTGGCGCCCGCTAAGGATGTGACGTGCATCAGCGACTTACCGGCCATGTACGAGGCGGCCACCGTGGACGATCTCTACGAGGTGTACGCGCAGCTTGGGTTGGGCGACGGCGAGATCTTCACGTGCGTGACGGTGGCGGGCGCGGAGGACCCGGCGATCGCGAAGAAGAAGGCTGAGGAGGAGGCGGCGGCTGGTATAGAGGCGATGGCGGCCGCCATGGGGGGTGCGGGCGCGGGTGCGCAGGTTGACCCGAGCGCGGCGGCTGCTGCGGCGATGGAGGCGATGCGTCAAGCGATGGCCGCCAACGCGGGGTTCGCGACGGAGGCGCTCAAGGCGATGAAGGGACCCAAGAAGGATGACGGGATCGACCGAGTCTGACACGAAACGGCGGAAGTAATATGATTTTTTCACTTTGACGAAACTCTCACAACTTTTCAAACGAACTCGCGACTTTGCCGACCGCCATCTGCGCGCACACCTTCTTGTGCGTCTTCCAGTCCTTGTTTTGGCATTCCCTTCCGCAGTAGTAGATCGCCCTGCACTTGCTGCACTTCATGGCGCAGCCGTTCTTCTTGCACCCCGCACCCGCGCATATTTTATCCCATCCGAGCTTGGCTTTTCCCTTTCGGCTCTGGTCGGATCCACGCGCGTGGCGCCCGATGGGTCTGAAGTAGTCCCCCGTCGCCGCTTTGAACTCCTCGGGTGTCAGTCCATCTTTCATCTCGAACGTGGTGAGGATGCACGCGATGTTACCGCCGTTCTCGTGCACCATCTCGCACTCTCTTCGGTGGTCTTTTCCGAGCTTCAGCATGCACTCTCTCGAGCAGCACGCCTCGCCGCACAGCCCGCACTCTGCGACGGTGGGCGTTTTGCAGTAATCGCACTTTCTCTGCAGCGAACGGCGGCTGATGCTCGCGGCGTTGGGTGCCAGCGCCATCCAGTCCCTGTACAGAAAGGCAAAGTCCGACGCGCTGCACTTGCGAGTCCTCGCCTGCAACAATGTCCCGTAAACATGTCCCAAACCTCGTGCCACCCGCGCGAGTCCCCGAGCAACGGGTCAGGTCCTCCCCGGCCCGACTGCAGCAGGGGTTCACCGTCCCACCCACTCGGCACGCACAGAAGCTCTACCCACTCCGGTATCGTGCGGAGGATGCCGTCGGCTGCGTACTTATCTCGTAGGTGGTTGAAGTGAACCCACGCGATGTCCATCATGCGCTGCCTCTTGTACGATTCGAGGATCCATGGGGTGAAGACGCGGGAAAGTCCGCCGGGAAGAGAGGAAACGAGGTTCGACTCGAAGGCTTGGTCGGTTGGCCATCGTGGAGGGCGCGGCCACACCGCGGGCACGCCGCCGCACAAACACCCGTCGTACTCGTCGAAATTCATGCGCGACGGGGGCTACGTCGCGTCGCGTGCCTGGGACTCTGATCGTTCGCGCCAAAAATGTGCTCTTATCTTCGCGGGAAATATATTTCGCGTAACACCACTCGCGTCCTCACGTCCACATTCTGACGCGTGACGCCGCATGACGGCGACGCAGACCGTGACGGTGACCTCCGCCCCCGGCATGAAAGCGCGTGAACCCTCGTTCACGCTGGACAGCGACGACGAATTGGACGACGTCGAGCGCGAGATATCAACGCGCGATGAGTCAGACGCCGGGGCGGGGACCGGGGCGACGGCGGCCGAGACGGTATCGACCGCCCCCGGGAGTACCATCGAGCAGTTCGAGCTCGACGTGGGCATGGCCGGCCTGAGGGTCGCCATCGGCCGCGAGGACCCGCCCGCGTCCGACGAACCACCCAAGCCATTCTGGGAGCACGACTTCGCCAGCGAGTACGACTTCGCCAGGGCCCATTACTCCAAGGCTGTGGAGGAGGCCACCTCGCCACAGGCGCGCACCGCGGGGCACACGCACGTCACTCACGGCAAGAGCGGTCTACGGGTGGACCCGAAGGAGGCTGAGCGGTGGAGACGAGCGGCGAGGGAGCGCGCGCAGGTCGTCACGGAGTTGGCCTCATCCGCCGGCAAACGCATGTCCGAGCTCTGGGACACACTCAGCGGCAAGCCCAGGTCGAACGAACCCGCGCCGGATGAAGATGAACCCACGCGTACGCAGAAGCAGTGGACGGAGATGCGCGGGGCGGGTGACGGTGAAGGAGTCAATACGGGCGAGTCAACAGACCCACACGCGCCGACGGGTGACCCTTCGTTCGGCGGCCGAGACCGGTCCCCGCGAGCTCCGCGGGACGACTACTTCAACGTAAACCCGGCGGTCATCGCGGCGGAGGACAGGTGCGCCGCCGCGGAGGCTGCGACGCAACGCGCGGAGGAGAAGATCGAGGCGCTCGTGGGTGAGTTGAGCGACGCGAGGAAGGAGAGGGACGCGCTTCGAGCGGCGCTTCGCGAGGTTCAGCCGACGCATCGAGCGCTCGATGCGTCGACGTGAACCCTGACTTCAGGGTAGGCGTCATCGTGTACTCAAAGACTCAGCGAACGTAACAACACAACATGATATCACAAGGTTCGTCTCGATGCGAACTCCCCGACACGAGCGGCGACGAAAGAATGAACCGGGGGCGTGGACTCGAGGTTCATTCTTCGCGCCGGAACGGAAAACCAAATCTTCAGTCTCGGCGCCGGTCCGATCCGATCGGGAACTCTCTCAGACGTCGTCGTCGTCGCACGACACGGACAGGTCCCCTTCGTCGTCCTCGATGACGTCGCACTCCTGCTGGTCCACCGGGTTGATCGTCTTGCACACGGTCCCTCCGCCGGGTTGTTCGCAGCAGTACACGTCCACGCCTTCCTCGTCCTTGTCACTCCATCCGACGAGGCACGGCTCGATGTTGGCGTCGGGGTCCATCTCCACCACCTCCTCCTCGGGCGAACTTCTCACAAGGACACACACACCGCGCATCATCTGGTGAGGCTTGCGCACCGCGGAAGAAGGGAGGATCCGCACGGCGGAAGAGACCTTGCTCGCGGACTTGGCTCGCGCCGCGTTGGAGACGGCGGAGAGGGAGAAGGACGCGACGGTCACCGCGTGCATTTTGATGGAATAGATGGTCACTTCGACGCGTTAATCGGGGCGAGCGCGCGTGCGGTGTGCGTGAGTGCGGGAGTATCGCCCGCGCTCGTGGCGTGAGTGCGCTCGGTTGTGACGAGCGGGGTGGGATTTGGTGTGAAGCCGGTCCGTTCGCGGTGGGGCGGACGTGTTCGGCGCGTGTGTTTATGCGCGGGGGGTCCGTCAAGCGTCGTGCTGACTCGGCGTATCTGCCAGCTGCCATGAGCGATTGTGGGCACACCCGCGTGTGCCGAAGTTTGAAGCGAGTTTTTTGAAGAGTCGCGAGAACGAGTGCATCGGCAAAACCGTCGTCTGAAATCGCGAGGGCGCTCCCGTGTTGGCGCACAGCACTTCCGCGCCGTTGGGACGTCCGCGTCGTTCGGTCTGGACCCTGACGTACGAGGGCGACCGTCGCGCGTCACTGATACGGCGATAGATACGCCGCTCCCCCCCGCACGACGGTTGGAGCTCTCTCATCTCTTTTGGAAATTTTAACTCGTCGCGTCGCCGACAACGGCCAAGATGATGTTCGCGTCGACCGAGGGGGTGATGGCCCCGGTGGCGCGCGTGTGGAACGCGTGGCGCGCGCAGAGACACGGCGCTGAGCCAACGGCTCGGGCCGCGAGGCCGGTGCGTGCGCGTCCGGTTCCGCTCGGCACGGTCCGCGCGGGCAGTGTTCGTTCCACCGCACGGTTCGGAATGTTCACTCGCACGTCCCCCCGCGTCGCCAGCCGCGTGGTGACCGCCGCGTTCTTCGACGAGGACCCCGCGTGGGACGCCGTGGTCGCCGCGGAGAAGGCGGCTGACGAAACGAACACCCAACACGACGCACGCGACGGCGCTGCGCTCGCCATGAGCGACGACTTCGTCGCGTCCAAGCCCCTAGAGTACGAGCGATCGGTCGCGGCGTTCGTCTGCCTCGCCGTCGCCGCGGTGGTGCTCTCCGTGCCGTTCGGATTCGTCCGATGGAACCTCAGCACACTCGCGCCGCTGGTCTGGTGGCAGCTCGGTCTGAGCACCGGCGTGGGTACCCTAATGGCGGCGCCGCTGGTGTACGCGTGCACCCTCCCCGCCATACGAGCTCGATGCAACCTCCCGGTGTTAGCCAGGGCGTCATTCGGAGTCCGCGGAGGGAAGATCGCCGACCTCGGCCGCGGCATCCTCGGCCTCGTACTCTTCACGCTCATCACGTTGGCGGGCGGCGAGGCCGTGCTGGGCGCCGCGTCCGCGCTGGCCAACAACGGCGTGCTGTACGACGGCGTCTTCGCCGACCCGGACTCATTCGCGGGTCTCGTGGAACGACTCGTCGCGTACGTCGCCTTCTGGGCGGCGCAGTGCGCGGTTTTGGTCAATCTGAGGCCGGATAAGCGCCTGATGTGGTGCGCCAGGGGCGGTAGCGCGCTGGTGTGCTTCCATTTCATCCGCGCCGTCGCGGCCGGGTTCAGAGAGGCGGCGCTGCTCGACCTGCCGCTCGCGCCGCTCGTACCAGAGTTTTGGACGCACGCGGTGCTAACCGCCGGGGTCTGGTTCACACTCGCGGCGCTCCTACCGGACTACGCGCGTAAGTGCGTGAACGAGGACGGGTACCTCAAGGCGCAGGCGTTCTGGCTCCCACTGCTCGCCGGATGCGTCGCCGTCGCCGCGCTAGGAGTCACCGGCGAATCATCCCCAGTCGCGTGCTTACTCTCCGTCGCCGCCGCGTGCCTCGTGACCAACGCCACAGCCACCAGCGTCGGCGCCGTGTCCGCGATTCGCGCGTGGAAGCCGCAAGGTGCGAAGCGATCCGCGTTCATCGTGGCGCTCGTCGCGCTCATCGCGGCGCCGCTCGCGATGACGTGGCAGCAGGTCATCGCGGCGTCGTCGTGGGCCGTGGGTATCGGTTCGCTGCTCGTGGCGCCCGCCATCGGAGTCGTGCTGGCGCACTACTGGCTCAGGTCCGGGCGATCCATCGACGCCGAGTCTTTATACAAACGCGACGATACCAACGGTAAGTACTGGTACCAGGGCGGGGTCAGCGTCCGCGCCGTGGCTGCGCTCTTCGTCGGGGCGGCGCCCAACCTGGCGGCTTTAGCCGCCGGGGTCGTCGCGAGTCTCAAGTCCACCGGCCAGATGCGACTTAACCTGTACATCGTCAACAGCGAGTACTCGTCCTTGGTGGGCATGTTCTTGGCGGCGGGGACCTACGTCGCGTCCCTCGCGCTCTTCCCGCTCATACCGCGTTGGATGGAGAGCGCGCAGGTGCTCCAGCAGTTTGTGATGTGCCTGGAGCAGACAGTCGCGTTGTTTGCGTTTTGCGTCACGTTTGTTTTGTCAATTCCCGGGAAGCTCGCGGCCAAGTTTCTCGAGTTCCAGGCTGAGCGAACAGCCCGGGCTGCGGCCATCGCGGACACGGAGAGCAACTCCACGGAGGCGCAAGCGTGGATCGACGGGTGGAAGGACGGTCAGCCTGACGTCAAGGTGACTCGCGCGATGCGAACCGTGGACGCGGGTTCAATCGGTCGGAGAGTTCAGGCTCGTCTGGACGCTCAGGAGGCTGAGGAGCGCCGGAAGCTCGACGAGGTTATGAAAAAGCCGGACGTGGTGCTCGCGAAGAAGGACATGGACAGGGCGCGGAAGGAGGCGACGGACGCGGTGGCGCAGTACGAGGAGGCGACCAAGATGTCGTTCGGCGCCGACCGGGACTTGGCTCTCAAGGAGGCGCGAAGGTTAGTCGAGGCTTCGTATCAGCTCAAGGTGAAGTGCGAGATGCACTTCGAGGCTCTCGTGTACAAGTACATGGACAAGATCATACGCGACGCGGGTGCGCCCGCGGAGGAGAAGGAGCGCGCGATGGTGGCGGCGGTCAACACGATCAAGGCTGAGGCGAGAGCCGCGGCTGAGGCTGCCAAGGAGGCTCTCAAAACAGCCGCCGAGGCGGCCAAGAGACGGCGGGAAGAGGAGGAGGCGCGGAAGAAGGAGTTCGAGGCTGAGATGAAGGCTGCGAAGGAGGCCGAGGCTAAGGCCAAAGTCGAGGCCGCCGCCAAGGCGAAGGCTGAAGCTGAAGCCAAGGCGAAGGCTGAGGTTGAAGCCAAGGCGAAGGCTGAAGCTGAAGCCAAGGCGAAGGCTGAAGCTGAAGCCAAGGCGAAGGCTGAGGCTGAGGCCAAGGCCGCCGCCAAGGCTGAGGAGGAGCGGAAAAACATTCAGGCGGAGGTTGAGGCCAAGGCCCGCGCCAAGGCTGAGGCTGCCGAGAAGGCAAAGGCTGAAGCCGCGGCCAAGGCCAAGGCTGAGGAAGAGGCCGCCGGCAAACGAGCGGCTGAAAACGCCGCCAAGGCCAAGGCTGAAGAGGAGGCTGCCAAGGTGAAAGCGGAGAAGGAGGCTGCCTTTGCGGAGGATGAGATGGTCATAAAACTCGCAGAGCCGGCGCCGACCGATCCCGAGCTGCCCAACGCGTCGGCGACCACGGCGATGGCGTCGGGTGACACGAACGGCGCGCTGGGTGTGCTGGTGCTGCTCGCCGCCATCCTGGTCTTCGTCGCCGCGGCGATGATGGGCACCGACGGCTTAAACGTGTGAGCGGCTTTCGGCTAATTTATACCTTTGTATTGCATTGAACTATCGCGTCTGGTCACTCGTTCACGTCCCGGGGCTGCCCTCGCGACCGCTCCCCCGCGCGCCTCGCCGCCACATAACCGACGATCCGCCTGATCTCCTCCGGAGGTGCGTCGGTTCTGATCCCGGACGCGTCGAGATGGGTCCTGGTACCGCGCCACCCGCCCCGCGCGAGAGCTTCGAGCACGTCGTCCATCGGCGGCGGGTCCATCCCTGGGGCTGAGTACCTCGACACGACGCGATACAGCGGCGGGCCGTCGACCTCCGCGATGAGCCGGTCGATCAGCTTCATCGTCTTTCCACTCACGCCCTCTATAGCGTCCCTATATGCCGATTTGGGTTCAGTGACAAAACCTTTCATGTTTTTGGCATAGTCTATCGACCGTTTAGCCGCCAGTTGCATCCGTCGCAGAAACCCCATCTCACCTAGTGGACCCAGCCAACCGGGTCCCAGCGAGTGCGCGTGTGCGCACGGCCGCTCCAAACCGCCGCATGCAGCCACGTCGCACACCTCACAGTGCCAGAACCGACCGATGGCTTCATCCGAAGACGACCTGTCCGCAGCCGCCGCGCCCCTGCTCACCCTCACAGTCACCTGCACGAAATGATCCGACACCAGGGAACATAAAGGCGCGATACCTCGATCGTGTCTCGCCGCCGCACGGGCTATGGCACCCAACAGGACCCTCACGCCCAATTCACGGAACCACGGCGGTCGACGGGACGCTACACCCGCGCTACAGCCATCACTAGTCTCCACCGCCGTCACTGCGCCGTAACGTCTCCTGGCCACCGCCGGGTAGATCCCCCACAACGCCGCGGTATCCGTCGCGGTGATGGACACGACACCGAGGTGCGGAGCTCTCGACACGGCGGCGTCGAGATGCGGTGCAGCGGAGCCGAAAGGGTCGAGGTGGATGAAATCGTACGGTTGCTCGTGAAGAGCGCTTCCCGCGGGCTTGCGGGTGACGTGCACATTCGCTTCAAAGCCATCGCGATGGGGTACCGTCTTGTTTGGTGACGGTGAATCTCTCCACGGTGTGACTTTGGATGGATCGACCCCAGGGGGGTTGCTGCTATATTCCGCCCGCGAGTTTCCAACTGCGTTGTGCATCGCCAACTCGCAGCATTCTTCCGCGAGATCGTTCAGGGTGATTTCAAGGTTGCACTCCGAGACCTTAGTGGACTCGACCGCCCATCGCAGGCCGAGGATGCCGGAAGATGTGAAGGCATCGATGCACTTCATGGGAGGAAGCGACGGTTCTCGCTCTGTACGCTCCATGGCTGCGGCTGCCACGGCACACATCGACACGTCTCTGTTCACTTTCATCTTGACATTGCAGAATCCCGGGACGCTGCCGGGTTGCT
>Ga0302114_10000103_pt1 | contig 60140 bp, 32 predicted proteins | sample AG5_Surface_MG_FD_203107 | JGI IMG/M metagenome (GOLD analysis project Ga0302114, IMG submission 203107) | Marine microbial communities from Western Arctic Ocean, Canada - AG5_Surface | ecosystem: Environmental > Aquatic > Marine > Oceanic | place: Canada: Western Arctic Ocean | collected... | reverse complement strand
ACCATGGCTTGCGTGAGCAACCTCCCCGTCGTCGGGACGCATCGCGGGGCATCGGCGTTCGGTGCCCGCCGGCGTAACGCGCGTGTCGCGAACAGCACAAAGCACGCGAGGCTCGTGTCCACCGGATCGAAGTTTGTCTGCGGCGGTGTCGGTGTAGTCGACCGCGACGCGGTGACCGCCGAGGCGACCGCTGCTTCCCAGTACGTCGCCGCGACCTGGGCGGAGACGAAATCCCCGATGCGGCATTGCATCGTCGACACCCGCGGCGTGCACTTCATGTATCAGTTCAGCGAGAACAAGCCCGATGGGTTCCGCCTCGCGGCCTTCGAGGCTGCTGGCGTCTGCGTGTACATGTCTCGCCTGGCAAAGAAACTCGAGGTCGCCGTCGTCCGCGAGAAGGAGGAGGCCGTCGCCACGACCGAAACCGTTCCCGAGCCCATTGAATCGGTCGCCGAACCCGTCCCTGAGGTTGCACCGCCTGCGCCACCCTCCCCCGTGCTGGAGCCTGAGATGCCGAGCGCACAGGACATCACCTCGAAGCCACCGATGGCGTCTTACGGTGAAAACGCCGGCAGGAGTGGCGCCGCGGTGTTTGAGCGCGGCGGCGGTATCGCGTCTTGGCACGGTTGGACCGAGGGCTACGAGGTCGACCTTGTTCTCGAGGTCGATGTTCCTGTGGAGGGCTCCACCGATCCCATCGCCGTGGGAGTATCGTCCGTATCCCGCGGGCGCCAGGCCTTGAAGAGCGGAGCCGCTGTGTTTGGTGACGGCGTCGGCACAGTCACGTTCAGCGAGGCCGAGTTGCAGACGCCCGCGCCCGAAACCGAAACCGAAGCTCCCCAGAAGCCGATGTTGACCGTAGGTGAGGCTCGATCTGTCAGCAGCGGCGGTGTTGCGTTCGAGGGAGGAGCCGGGGTTGGAGGTGCACGCTGGAACTCTCCCAAGGAGGCGGAGGCTGCGTCTGATGAACCCGCAGCCGGCGCCGCGGACTCTGCCCAGGAGCGGAAGGTTGACGTGCAGACCGTCGTCGTCTGGGGATTGTGCGCGGCGATCTTTGCGTACAAGATATTCTTTGCCCGCGTGTAGATGATTAGACATCCAATATGTCTCGAGAGTAATATGATACATGTAGTAAGACTGTGCACGTCCGTTCGCCACGCCATTGTTCCCAGGCTTTTGAAATAACATCAATCATCTTTCGGATCTGGGAGCCAGTCGCGACGACACCGTCGCCCCCCGATCGATGTCCGGTGCGCTTCCGACGGCTACAGCGTTTCGTCTGCTCCGCCGCCAGGTCAATTTCTCCCCTAGATCCAGCTCATTCGGATCGAGGTCTCCTCCCTTGAGTGCGCAGCAACCTAGCGCATCCTTCAACACCGCTTCACTCAAGTGGAACCGCGTCACCGATACTCGCGGCGCTTTGCGACTGAACGGCACCGTATCAGCGGTTGCTTCCTTCACTTCGCTTTCCTTCTCTGGCGCGTCGTCTTCACCGACGTTCAGCGGACACAGGACGCACTTCCAGCTTCAGATCCAGCGAAAGCACCGTCGCGCCTTCGCAACAACCGTGATGGCTTCCTCGACGCACGACGCTCGTGTGGTGACGTACAACGTGCTGTCTAGCTCTCTCTGCGAGCCAGGGTACTTCACTCATTGCGATCCTGATGATCTGCATCCGCCAAACCGTCTGGCCAAGCTCCTGACCAAGCTTGAGCCGGAGATGGCCAAGGGGGCGGTGATCGGCCTCCAGGAGGTGTCGCAGAAGTGGGCGGGCGAGCTGCACGTGTTCTTCGCAAAGCGTGGCTATCACATGATCTGCTCGCTGTACGGCAAACCGTTCAACGGGTACATGGGCATCGCGCTCGCCGTTCCTTTGGACAAGTATGACGTGAGCAAGGTTGACATCTCGCGCTGCAGCGATACCAAGAAGTTGCCGAGGGAGCCCAAGCCCGGGATGTTGCAAAAAGTCATCAACTACCCCGTCAACCTCTATCGCAAGGTATCTGGCGAGCGTCCTCCTCAGACCGACTGGCAGCTGGCTAGGGGACGGTTCAATACTATCATGTATGCGTCGCTGAAGTGCAAGGAATCAGGAGCGGAGTTCGGAGTTGCGAACTACCACATGCCGTGTATGTTCCGTAACCCGAAGGTTATGACTATCCACTCGCAGCTCGCGGCTATGTATGCGCAGCAGCAGTCTGGCAACCTCCCGGTGATCCTCATGGGTGACTTTAACCTCAAGCCGGGTGACGGGGGATACGATCTCATCACGACGGGCACGATCGCGTCGGACCACGAGGCTGCGCCGGTAGCTCCCGAGGGCGGGGAGTGGTCCACGTCGTTGAAGTATCCGATGCAGAGCGCGTACAAGGTGGCCAACGGCGCCGAGCCGGACTTTACCAACTTTGCGCAAATCAAGGATGACCCGCAGTTCATCGACACCTTAGACTACATCTTCATCTCCCCGAAGATCGAGGTGGCTGAAGTGCTGCAGCTTCCCCACAGGAGCGAGGTGAAGGGGCCGTTTCCGGCGCCAACTGAGCCGTCGGATCACATCCTTCTCGCGGCTACACTTCGTGTGTGAAGCACGAGCCCCTCTGCGTTAGGTCCTCAATAGAAATCGTAACGAAATACTTCACTGATCAATCATGTAACGCGCAAACCCACTCAAGAACTCGTCGGTTTGTCGTTCCACGGAGTGCTGGTTCCTGGCAGGACAAATACCAGCAGCTGAGATTTCTGGTCTTGCACAGTGCGGGGAGAACAGGCGAAGAAGGTCCGCGGCCATCGGGGCTTGCCGGCTGCATTTTGGGGATCGATAGGCGCATAGAGGGTCGCGCATGTCATCCTTACGTCGGCGGATCCCGATACCTCCTCAACCTCCGGAGACCCAGACGATGTCCAGCTCGGGCGATTTCTCTGGCCCGGGGCGTGAGCAATCGCGACCAACGAGGAACTTCCCGATATCGAGAATCGCCGTAGTCGCGCCTCAGCTCGTGTGGATGACGACTATAGTCCTAGGAATGGCGACATATCGCGGGAATTACGGTAGCAGCGACACATCGTCGTACCTACCTTTGGCATGGTACGACGGAATTTTCATTCACGTTGGGCCACTGTTGCCACTCATACCTTTAGCGACACGTGCCATGGCTTCGTTCTTATCCGGTGCATCGAACATGACGAAAGATGTGTCCCCGGCACGTGCCGGTATCGTGTATGCTTTAGCAGCGTTAATCCGCCTCTCTGTGTACTTTGCAGCAAGGGTGTTCGGCGGTGATGCTATGTCGGACCATGTTTTCTTGGGCGCTTGCGTGTTCTCTGCGGCACACGCGGAGGCTGTGGCTGGACTTGCGCTGCTGGCTCGACTGGTTGTGATGAAGTCGACAGTGTTTGCGACTATATCAGCAGCAATGGTGGTGCTCCAATCCTTGTGTCTGATGGGGCTTCAGTGTGGCGATTCATGGTTCACCGCCATCTATTTCCACATGCCCGGCGAGACCATGGTAAGCTTGGTTCTTGGGATGCTGACATGCCAGGCCCTCACGATGGCCCTGGTGATTGCTCCCGCGGCATCCGCCCTGGAGCTTGCTGTCATGGCCTTGCGAGAATCTCGGGATATTGGAGGTCGGTTGGGGTGAGAAAAGTTTAATAGTCAACCAAATGGGTTTTATTCACTTTAGAATCGTCTATGCGTAGCGGTGGTTAAGTGTTCGCTGGCTCCCAATCGTTGTTGGTCGGGAACCTGACGAAGGGCTTGGCCTTCCCCAGGTACCCGCGGGACGACCGGATGCTTCTGCCGCGGTACGGCCTCGGGGGGTTGATTTGGCCTGCATGGGACTGGTGCGAGCCGAGCCAGTCTGTCGCTTGGCGGGTGTGGACACTTCCTCCACCGGAGGACTGCCACCGGTCCTTGCAGCTAGAGAGGCCCTCGATGCGCGCATCGCTTCCAGCGCAGCCTCTCCTTCCTGAATGGAACGTCTCGTCCCGTTCTCCATGCGCGCCGGTTGCCTGGGGCTCTTGAAAGGGGAGCTCAAAGACGCCGCGAGAGCCGCTGCGGCAAGTTTAGCGGGCGACGGTTTAGGCGTTCCATCAGCCGACCAGTCCCCGCGCGCCACGCTCGCGGCGGCGTGTGCCGTAGCTGCCACCGCCACAAAGGCATCCGAAGCGCGGATAGGGCTACCCTCAAACTCCTCGCTCATCTCCACGGGAGAGTTTCTTCTGCTCCGAGTGGGTGACATCATGCTCTGCGTTGGAGCCGACCTGGGAGGCGTCATGTGCGGTTCACCCACGTCCCTGCGGCTGTGAACATGCCTGCGTTGGCTCTTCATTGACGCCGGAGCGCTGGGAGCGCTGCTCTCATCGTCGGAGGAAATTCTGCACAGATCATCTTCGTCAGAGGAGGAGATGTCCATGGCACCAGCCATTCTCTCGCTGTGCCCCGGGTGGGTGGCGACGCGAGACATGCGGCCCCCCTTCGATCGAGCGCGCGAGAAGTCACCCCCTTCGGAGAGACGCCTCGCGGGCCGGGGCGCCATCACCTCGGTAGCATCGTGGTCGACATCGAGGCGGCGAGCGACCGTCGATGTTTTGGGCTTGCCGAAGTCAACCGCAGTGGCCACCGGCACAACCGAAGCCGTGACCGGCGCTGCAACGGGGGTCCTGCCTTCGAGATCATTTTGCTCCCGAGGCGTCGGTGACTTTGGTGGCGTTCCGTGTCCGTGCCAAACCCACTGTCCCTCCCCGGTTGGATGATCCACTGCTGTTTCGGGCTCCGAGAGGTCCAGTTCCGTGTCTCGCTCGCTCGTGGTGGGCAAAAATTCATTCCTGTTGGAATTTTGGAGAGCCTCAACCTCCGCGGCTGCTTCCGCAGCAGCCGCGGCGAGCCTGTCACGCTGGGTTGATACAGGTTTGCGGGTCTTTGAAGGCGCTTCATCCAACATAGGACGACCCTTCACAACCACACCCGATCCAGCCTCACGGTCCCGACGCAGCGCGCGCTCGAGCGGGGTGTCCCTCTGGTCGTCGATGTCCGTGTCGACGGCGGCGTTGAAATCCGTATCGACCTCGTCCTCAGAAGTCATCTGCACGACAGTGACACCGACGGAGCGCATGGCGGCAGTCATGGACTGGGTGGATGCTTCCTCGCGTTCGCCGTTGATGCGGATCGACTCGCGGAGAGCGTCAAGCTCGCCGCGGGCCGTCGCGGCCTCGGCACGAGCCTGAGCGAGAGACTCCGCAGCCTCCATCTTCGCTTCCTCGCCGGCTTCGAGCGCTGCGAACGCAGCCTCAGCCTCCGCCGCGAGCTCCGCGGTAGCCTCCCTTTCGCGCATCATGTTAATTTCACGCTGGGCCGCAGAGTGTTCCTTCTCGAGCACCTCGGCGCGACGCATGGCCTGAGCGGCAGCGTCCTTGGACTCGGATGCGGCCATCTCGAGCACCTCGACGCGACGCACGGCCTGAGCGGCGGTGTCCTTGGACTCGGAGGCGGCCTTTTCGAGCATCGAAAGTTTCGACTCTGCAAATTGTGCGCGTTGCTCAGCCTCGGCGTACTTCTCCTCCCATTCCTTCTCAGTTTCGGCGACATCTCCCTCCCTCTCCTCCTCCGCACGAATGAGGGCACGAGAGGCGGCCAACTTAGCCTCAGCAGCCATGGCCTCAGCCTTGGCCTGTTTGGCCTGAGCTTCAGCTGCGGCGTGCCTCGCCTCCGTGAGCTTCTCTTCCCATTCCTTTTCCGTCTCGAATTCGTCTTGCTCCCTTTCCTTCTCCGCTTCCGCAAAGGCTGTGAGCTTGGCGTGGGCTTCGGCGACGGCGTCAGCAGCCGACTGCTTCGCCTCGGCAACGGCGAGGGCAGCCGACTGCTTTGCGTCAACGGCGATCTGCTGAGCCTCGGCGAGCGCGGCCTCCGCGTCCGACCTGACGCGTTCGGCGGTCCCGTTTGCTTCAGCGACCATCTCTTCAGCCTTGGCGAGCTTAGCGTCAGCCTCAGCCGCCGCGCGCTCAGCATACTCCGAAGCCTCGGCTGCTGCGCGCTCGGCGTCAGCTAGCTTGGATGCCGCTTCAGCTGCGATTTGCCGCGCCTCAATGAGCTGATCCTCCTTGGTCTTGTCCGACTCGACGAGTTCGACCTTCGTGGCCTGGGCCGACACCTTCTCATCCTCCATCGCCTTCAGTGTGGCCTGAAGCTTAGCCTCCCTTTCGGTGAGCTCGGCTCCTCTGGCCCGCAGCTCGACGAGATCCTTCTGCGCGGCGTCGCACTCAGCCTGGAGCATGGCGACGCGTTGAGCTGCACGTTCGGCTGTCGCCGTCGCCTCGTCCGCGACCCTCTCGGCTTCCCTCAGTTTGGATGTCCACATGTCGGTGTTGCGGGTGAGGGCAGCCTCAACAGCAGCAGCGGTGCCGGCTGCGGCGGTGGATGTGGCGGATGAGAGGATGGCGACTGATCTCTCTCGCTGCTCGAGCAGCTCTGTGTTCATCCCCTGAAGATCCTCGATCTCGCGCTCAGCCTCCTCGAGCATGCCCTCTAGCTGGAGCACTCGCTCGTTTTTCGCAGGCGATGCGGGTTTCTCTTCGTCCTTTTCCTTCTTCGGCGAAGACTGGGGTGTCCCGGACTCAAACGGCGCGCCGGCAAGCATGGCCACCTTCTCATCCTTCTCCCCATCGCTCACGGCGTCGCCTTCCTGGAGCCCAAGAGCATCGGCCCAGCTGTCCTGGCTGTCGTGCAGAGAGCTTCTAGCGGGTTTTGACACGACGGTAGTGTCGAGCTCGCGCTGAAGCCGAGCAGAGTACTCGCGCTCTTCGTTGAGCTTTGCCTCCAACATCAACACCTTTTCAGAAACTTCAGTCTCCGTAGCGGCGAGAACCGCGGGGATGGGTGCATCACCACGAGCCTCGAGAAGCAGCGCTTCGAGCTTGCGTCTGGCGGCTCGTTCGGCTGCGAGTTCATCCGCCGCCTTGGCCGCATCGGCTGTCAGCTGTTCACGCAGACGGCGAAGTTCGGAGCCGTATCGTGCGCCGGCGTCGGAGCCCTCGGCGTCCTCGAGCTCGCGGACGCGCTCCTGAAGCCAGTTGTTATGTTGCGCAGCCTCGGACTCGCGGGCGGCAGCGACCGCGGCTGACTCCTTCGCATCTTCAGCCTCGTCGGAGGCGATCTTGGCGGCCTTGTCCGCGGCCGCGCGCAATTCAGTTTCGCGCTTGCCGATGTCGCGCCACTTCGCCGCCTCAGCCTCAGCCTCCGCCGCTACCGACTCGGCGCGCTCGCGAGAACTGCGGGCGTTCGCGGCGTCTCTTGCCTCCGCTTTCGCTCGCAGTCTAGCCTGAGCCGCTTCCAGGGAGAGGGTTTCCACCTCGCCGCTAGCCGCGGCGGCGATCGCAGCTGCGGTGTCTTCAGCCCGACGAAGCGCCGCGGCTGCTTCCCTGGCGCGCTCCTCAGCCTCCGCCGTCGCCCGGGCCGCCTCCTCCAGCTCTGCCGTCGCTTCATTGAGGAGTTCGCCTCGGAGGAGGTCGAGGGAGCCGTCGTGTAGACGAGTACCCGAGAGAGATTCCGCTCCCTCGAGCGTCCACACCCGAGCGCGAAGTGCCGCCGCCTCGGACTCGGCTTCGTTTCGCGCCCACTCAGCCTCCTCAAACCGGGCGCGCGCCTTATCCAGGGCACCGTCAGCGGTCCTCAGCGCCAGCCTGAGCTCGGCTACGCGCCTGTGAATCGTGGCCTCCTCCGCGCTTGGATGAATCGTCGACAAGATGACGGTGTTGCCTGCGTTGTCGGGCGTCTCAGTGTCAGAGTCGCGCCTCCTCCTGAGCCAGCTGTGCTCGGCGTCTTCCTCCGCGGTGACAGACTCGGGCACGTTGAAATCCCGCTCGCTGATCGACTTGAGGCTGGCGCGCAGAGGCGTGTGTTCCTCCACGACGTCAAGCTCGAAGCTCGAGTCCATGGTGTCGTCTCCTGGCTGTCTTCCGCTCGCGGAGCTCGCCATGGACAGCGGACTGAACAACACGGTGTTTGGACTCTTCCCAACAGCGGTCGTCTTTCCTTTCGCCAGGGGAGTGCGCTCCGCGTCGTATCCCTCGGCGCCGTAAGATGCGTGACCATCGTCGTCTTGCATGATCTGAGGATGCGTCGTTTGGAGAGGGATATACGGTCAGGTGGGCGAACGATTACGTGCATGAGAGGGGCGAGTCAAGGGGAGTGCTGGCGAGATCGTGAATCGTGGTGTTCTCCGAGGAGAAAAGGCGGCAAAATCAAGCCGGCGCGCGGGCCGATCCCTGGGCCGACTTCGACCGCAGTGGACAATCTGGGGCATCTCACCGTTCGTTCAAGAGCAGGTACGAACTGCTCCTTCGGGTTGAGATCACTGACACCGCCTATGCCAAACGACAGGCGGTGACCGGTGCTCTTCACATAGGTGCTGCTCGTCATCGAGCCTTGCTGCTGCTCTCCACCCCGATCCGCTCCAAACCCTGAGACGACACCCATCCCTGACAACCACGAAGCGGGGTCTCGCGCGCGGCGTTTCAATGCGTCCTAACTCTTCGCGATGAGCCGCCAGTATCCGCAATCCACGTCGTCAAGCGGTCACGGCGCCCGTCGGCGACCAGAGTATTGACCCTGCTTCGAGAAAATGGAGAAAATGGCGGCAAAAAAGCAACATTTTTAAAAACGACGACCAACCGGCGGAATCGTATTTATGGTTAGCGTCACCACGGATGCATGTCTTTCGATCCAAAGGTGAGTAGTCTAATAACTGCTAATTCCCGGATTTGTGTGTACGGAGCCAGTCTGCCAGTGCACGTCGGGTCGAGATGAGTCGCTCACTTTGTGGGGCGGTGGGGCGCCATGGCGGACATCGTCACTCAACTTCAGGATTCGGTGAACGAGATCAATGGCATGTTTTACAACTGCACCGGCATGCTGCAGAGGGATGCCAAGCCGGCCGGGACGACGGCGGACGGCGAACTCAGCGACGCGCTGCCCGACGATGGCCTCGAGGCGAGCGAGAAGCAAATAAAGGTGCGAGCTCCATCCTCCTTCCCTCACGGATTTCCCTTCCTCGCACGCCCGAAACGACCGGTGAATGCCTCAGAGACTGACATCTACGTTCTATCATCGCAGGAGATGGCAGCGGCTTTGATCCAGCAGAGCAGGAAGATCGACGAGCTCGCCTCTTTGCTCCCAGAGGTGGATCTGGACGAGCCCGCGCAGCTGGGGAGGATAGCCAAGCTTCAGGCGGAGAACGACGAGCTGGACAAGGAGCTGGCGCGGGAGTTGGAGGCATCGGAGAAAGTTCTGTCGAAGGCGACGGCGGCGTTCGAGGCTGCGACGAACAAGGTCTTGCTCACTGAGGAACAGCCCTCGACGACGTCGAAGTAGCGCCCGTTCTGGTTTGGTTTTTAGCTTTAGGTCACGCGGTTGAATAGCGATTACCCGTTAGATTCACCCCGTTGGCGATGCGTCCGGTCCCAGACGCACCCGAGTCCATCTGGTTCCGTTAGTCGCGGCACATGGATCGCACGATGACACCATAACAAACGGACGCTGCGCGGCGGTGTTGTGAACAGAAGTAGAATTACATCGTCAAGGGTTTCCCGCGGTGGGCCCTCTACCAAACGATCTCGTCCGAGTGGAACGAGAAAAGGCGCTAATTTACTTGAGGAGCGAGGTGACCTCCTTTTCCACCGCCTTCTCGTCCATACCCTCGAGAGAAGCCTTCTTCTCCATCCCAAAGTCTGCGAGGACGGGGGTCGGATGGGGACTTTGGTCAGACAAAGGGGACACTTGATTGGATGGATGGTGGGCATCGGCGGGGAGCGACGCGGGGTTCGCGGAGGCTGGGTTCGACGACGCGATGGGCTGAAACGCCCGCGGGGTCGGAGGTGTGCGTACCTTGACGAACGACGATGCCACCCTCCACACCGCTCGCCTCGCGGATAAGAATAGGCGTCGCGGGGCTCGCGGCTTTCATGTTCTTGTAGCTCTTGAGCAGGAAGTTCCGGACGCCCTCGCTCCCCTTGGACGTCTGGCAGAGGTGAAACCGGATCTCCTGCACGGCCTTGAGGCCGGCGAAAGCAGCCTTGGACATGGCGACGCTCCCAAACAGACACGCACCGAGGAACCGCGTTCCGTGCTGTGGGCCATCCGCCGTCGAGAGAGCCCGTTGGTTCACACTCGTTTGTCTCACCCAGAGTTTCGCGCCGAGCCGGTCTAACTAATTTGCCCATACGTAAAATAGGTACGCAACTGACTCAAGAATAATAACTCAAGCACTCGCCCATAGATTTTCGAGAGCCAAAAACATTTGGCCCTTAAGGCCCAAGCCGCGCGCTGGGCGACCCTCTTGTTTAGGCGCAGTGACAACCCACAGGGTCGTTGCCAAGATGTCGAACACCTCTTGCACCCTCCGCACGCGCAAGTTCATGACTAACCGTCTGCTTAGCCGTCGCCAGTTCGTGAGTGCCCGATTCCCGGACAGCCACCCGGGCGGCTCCTAGCTTTCTCACCGTACAACCGGTGTTTTCCGGCGATTTCATCCCCGGAGAGGCGCGCCGCACGAGGCGAGCGCGCCATGATTGAAGCACAATACTGACCGTGACGTTTCTAACCCTCTTCCCACGCAGATCCTCGATGTTCTCCACCCCGGCCGCGCCAACGTGCCCAAGGTGAGCGCCATCCCCGACCGAGACCTCGCTAGGGTTTTCGGGTTTTCTCCAAGCGCTTTGCCCTAAAATACTCGCGGGGCGAACTGGTGACTGACCTCCTCCCTCCCTCCTCCTCTCGTTTCTTCCTCAGTCTGAGCTCCGCGAGAAGCTCGCCAAGATGTACGATGTCTCGGACAACGCGTGCGTCAGCCTCTTCGGCTTCCGCACTCAGTTTGGTGGTGGCAAGTCCACTGGGTTCGGTCTGATCTACGACAACATTGACGCCATGAAGAAGTTCGAGCCCAAGCACCGTGTGATCCGTGCGGGCCTTAAGCAGAAGGTTACCCAGTCCCGCAAGCAGATCAAGGAGAAGAAGAACCGTGTCAAGAAGCTTCGCGGTTCCGCGAAGAACAAGGTCATGTAAGTTCTTTTGGGTGGAGTTCTTTGGGGGGCGACTTGACGCTATTGGCGCTGGTTGCAAACTGGGTCGCGAGTACTGGTTTTTTGCCATCAACTTAGCTGAATGGAATAAAGCGAGTGCAGTGACCTACTATTAACGTATCGTTCGTCTCGCGCCCGCCGACGTCGTGAGCGTCGTCCGTAGCCTCTCGCCTGGCGCTCGCGGGGGGTTCGCGTCGTCGATGTTCAACTAATATTTCTGTCGTATTAAAACGCTGGAGGGCATCCTTGTCCTCAAGCCACGAGTGTCGCACCTCCTCGATTCCCCAACTTAAAACAGGACGCCGCCGAGCTCCTGCGCACGCTCCTTCTCGAAAGTCTCGAAGTACTGGTAGATGATGGTGACGGCGAGCAGGATACCGGTTCCGCTCCCGATTGCTCCCATGAAGTCAGCCACGACGGTGAGCATGCCGATGCACATACCTCCGAAAGCCGCGGCGGTGGGGATGTAGCGGTTGAGCTCCTTCTGGAGGGAGGACTCGCGGTGACCCACCATGAACATCTGCTGTTGCTTGAGCTGCTTGGCGACATCGCGCGCCGAGGAGCCGGAGACCTCGATCCAGGTCTTGGAGAACAGGGCGCACGCGCTGAGCATGAAGGTGAGGTAGAAGACGGCGTGAAGCGGGTTCGCCGCGATGTCCCTGAGGCTGGTGGGCGGGGAGATGTAGTACGCCAGGCCGCCCACGGGGATGAACTGGCCGGTGCTCTCGGACTCCTGCCAGCGGCCGAGGAGCTGGATCAGGAAGTTGCCTCCGTAGCGCTTGTACAGCAGCTGGGAGATGAAGTAGAGGTTGGACACCAGCGCGGACTGCAGGATGATTGGCATGTTCGACGTGTAGAAGAGCTTGATGGGGTAGGTCTGCTTCATGCCGCGGCCGCGCTTGGACGCCACGGGGAGGTCGACCCTGAAGCCCTGGAAGTAGATCACCACGAGGAAGATCAGGATCGTGGACAGCAGGTTGGTGATGTTCGGCAGGTTGGTGCGGTAGAAAGCCTCCTTGAGCGCGCGCATCTTGTCGCCGCGGGTGAGAAGGAGGTGGAAGAGCGCGATGACGGCACCCTCGAACTCGGCACCCTTTCCGGTGTTCACGGTCGTGGGGCTGAACGCCTTCCAGATGATGCTCTCGCACTGGTTGGTCGCGATGAAGAGGGAGATACCGGAACCGAGACCGTATCCTTTGGTCAGGAGCTCGTCGAGCAAGATGACGATGATGCCCGCCATGAAGAGCTGGATGATGATCAGGATGGCGTTGCCCGCGCCGAGATCGCGGACATCACCGTAGATGCCGGAAACGACGTAGGCGACAGCCTCGCCGATGGTGATGAGAATGCCGAGGAGCTTCTGGGCGCCGTTACTGCGAAATCGAGAGGGACGCGCGGGAGGTCAGATCGTCGGTTCTCGGGGGAAATTGTGTTCCGGAAGAGGCCGCGGCCAGACGCGATCGTGGAGGGAAGAATTGTGGGGGGATCCAGGGGGGGCGACGAGCGGGCGCACTCACAGTAGGGCCCTGTCCTCCTTCACGGCGTCGTCAACCTCGATGATCCTGGAACCCGCCAGGAGCTGCATGACCAGACCGGAGGTGACGATCGGGCTGATACCGAGCTCCATGCACGTGCCGCGGTTCGAGGCCATAATCACGCGCGCCCAGTAGAACGGATCCGCGCCACTGGCGGTGTGGATGCCGTACAGGGGCAGCTGGGAGCACACGAGGAACACGAAGAGAGCGACGGTGGTGTACAGCGCACGCTCGCGGAAGGGTACCCTGCGATCGGCGGCCTTAACCTCGGGGAGAATCGAGAGGAAAGGGCGCACGAGGTGCAAGACGCGGAAGCCGGAGCTCATTGTTGCAGATCGGGGTGGGGGCACAAGCGGAACGAGCCGATCGGAGTCTGCGTCCTCGGAGCGAGGATGGCGAGACCGGGTTCACTCGCGAATGTGAACCTGGGAAGAAGCTCTTCACGTGAGCCTCGATCCGACGCGACGTGCCTTCACAAGCCCGCGCGAGTATCTATGGTCGCGTCGAACGAAACAAAACCCCTGCTCTCGCTTTTTCCCGGTCGTCTGGTCGTGACCTTCGGGCGAGCGAAAAGACCCGGGAGTGTGACGATCTAATGTATTTACGAAGGACCGGTGAGTTTATTTTAATCCTCGTACGCGCAATTAGACTAACTGACGTCGTGTTTTGTTAATTACAGCCAGCCTTTGAGAGATTGTTAAAAAAGTGCACTCAACGCCGCCGAATCCTTCGCGGACCTTCCACTTCGATCGCGGCCGAGAAGGTTCCGCGGACCGCAGCTGATTGCTGATTCGATCTAGACGCGAACACCATGTCGCCCAGGACCAGTTTCAAGTACGTGTACATCCCCGCGGACGACACGTGCCCGATGGAGGAGCTCACGATGGAGATCCCCGAGGGCCAGGAGATGGAGTGCCTGCTGGACGTGCTGAAGGACCACTTCAGGAACGCCAAGTCCGTGGGAAGCGCGAACGAGCAGAAAGAGATCTTCAAGAAGCAGCTGGAGGATCACAGTGGCAAGAAGATCGACGATAATCTGATGGACATCGCGGCGAGGATGCAGATGGTCCAGCCCGTGGCGCTGCTCCCGGGGGGGCACGCGACCAATTGGGAGCACATCAACTGTTACGTGGACGATCGGGGCATCAGCAAGGGCCTGCCTCGCAACATCCGCGCGTGCGGCATCGCCAACGAGTGCGGCGCGTCCTCCGACATCATCGGCGACGCGTTCATCGCCCGCATCATCGACGACGAGGAGAGGTTCGAGCGACACGACTTCACCCTCAACGAGGTCTCAAGCTCTGCGAAATGGGTGAAGCGCGCGTTCGAGCTCAACGTCGCCAAGAAACACAACTCCGGGGACATTCAGGAGCAGCTTCGGGCCATGGGCGGCATGAACAACGCGGCAGATGCCCTCGAACTCCAGGACGACCTCCCCGAGCCAGGTCCTCCTCCGGGCGCCATCGAGGAGGGCGTGAACCACCCGTACCAGTGGACGCAGGACGGCGAGGACCTCGTGGTGACGGTGCCGAACCTGCCGGCGGAGACGGGCAAAGGGGACGTGCGCTGCGATATCAAGATGAAGCACATACACCTGGAGTGCGGTAAGGCGCCGGATGGGGAGCGGGTCATCATCGACGGCGCGCTGGAGCTATGCTCCGATGTCATCCCGGACGAGTCCTCTTGGAGCATCCTGACCAACAAAGACGGGACCAAGAGGATCGAGGTGACGATGACCAAGGGGAAGGACATGCGATGGCCGTGCCTCACTTTGACGAAGAGCGCACCGGAGATGAAGTAAATATCATAGCTCGTGTGGATACAGTGATTCGTACAGTCTATAACCCTGAAGAGGCTCCGCGTACTCTTAACACTTAACAAATTACCAGCGGAAACTTGCAGACACTTCTCACAAGTCGGCGAAAATAAATTGTGGGCTCATCTCCCCACGCGCGGCGCGCACGAGACGCGAAGAGGTCAGGATGGGAAAGAAGAAGGCTGCGGACAGGGGCGGAGTGTCTAAGCGCACCCCGAGTAAGGGGCTGAGCGAAACCGGGCTGGAGGCGGTCGCCGACGATGGGTTCGCGCAGATGGAGGAGGCGGAGGCGGCGGCGGCCATCGCCGGCGGTGGCGCGCGCACGGTCAACCCCGAGCTTCAGAAGCGCCTGGACCTGCTCGCGGAGCTGAGCCGCCGGGGGGATATTCGCGGTTTCGTCAGGGTGTTCGTGCCGCACGACCTCAATCAGGAGGACACCGACTACTTCGCCGGCGAGCTTGAAGGGGACGAGACCAGGTGGAAGCAGCTTGCACAGGAGGTTCAGCTCATCGCCGACGGGTCCGAGGTGTTGAAGATCATCGGAGACCAGGAAACGCGCGCCGAGTTCAGGTACCTGATGCCGGGCCAGAGCCTGAACATCCAGAGGGAGGTGGTGTTCTACTGCGAGAATGGCGACTGGAGGGCTGAGGGATGACAGACGAGTCGACGCCTTGTAGCTTGTGTATAAAATAACCACCTTGCGTTCCTATGCGCACAGAGTCATGAGATTATACCGGTTGCATTTTTACATTTGCAATTTTTTCACACTGACCAAACAGTCAAAAAGCCACAAACGCTTCACGAACCACAAATTTTGCCGGAAGGCGTGAGAAACTGTTGTCGATCAAGCAGTCGGTAGCGCACGGGTGCACACGCGGCGTGCGTGACACCAGCAAAGAGGCTCGCATAGGCTCACCGGTAGGATCGGTGGGGGATACGATGCGGAGCGACGCGTCATCGCGAGAGCGCGATGGGGCACCCGTCTACGTCGAGGACGAGCCGTCATCGGCGCTCGATGGCGATGACGAGCAGCAGCCGTGGGTCCAGCCCGAGCTGTACATCACCACGAGGGCGTTCCGAAAGGACAGGAGTTTCATTGGCCGCCTTCCGTCGAGCGCTAAGGATGCGCTTTACACAGGCGGCGTGTGTCACTACCTCGCGCTGTACCGGTCGGAGCGAGGCGAGCTCTGGCAGTTCGACTTTGGGCCGTTCGGCGGAGACGTCGCGAGCCGCTTCTTGAACGATACCGGCGTGGCCAGCGGCCAGAGAGACGGAGGATCGGGCGGCGCCACCCCGGGTCACGTTCGAGAGAAACCCATCGACGAGATTCCGGACGGCGGGGGAACGTACCTCGTCGGGTCCACCGATCTGACCCTGGATGAGATCCGAGAGTTCAACAGCGGAAGAAACACGATGTACTCGGTGAACAAGAACGACTGCCGACACTACGTCAACGATCTGTGCGAACACGGCGCGGGAGTGGAGAACGTGTGCAGCAAGTACATCCGGGGAGAGGTTTGGGGTAAGAAAATTTTGTCCCCCGTGGACGAAAGCGGGGAGAACGCTCTCGATCAGGAGCGTCGGCGGCGGGCCACGGAGCTGGCGGTGCTGCTGCCCATCCTCGCGGTGACGGACCTGGACTTCGTCCCGATTTGGGACCGCGTGGGTCAGGCGTCGACGGCGGCGATCCTATTCGGCGTCGGTGTCAGGTGCATCCCCCCGGCCTTGATGGCCGCAGCCGCCTCGGTGGCTGCGAGGGTGGGGGGTGCGACTGCGAGCTCCGCCGCGAGCACGGGGGCCACCATCGGCGTGGCGGCGGCGAAAGCGGGTACGGCCGTGGAGGCGGGAACCATACTGATGCGGGTGGCTAGCGCGGCCCAGCCCTTGGTCGCTCCGTTGTCCCGACGGCTGATCACCACCGGCGCGGGTGTCGTCGGAGGGTGCAGGGAAGACATAGCTCAGAACGTGAAGCGGGGCCAGGAGCGCGCGAAGCGGGCACTCGCGTCGTTCAGGGGCACCCTTCTGAAGCGAGAGGGCGACGTCGCGGTGCCGAAAGGAAGGTCCGCGTCCGTCGTCCCGACTGTCGGCTGGGCCGGCGGGAAGTTGGCTTCCTCTGCATCGAACCAAAGGAAATAGATAACTAGCAGGGCTCTTTAAAACTTTCAGGCCCTATTTACTACTCACCGCGCGGCGCTCTCCTCCGCAGATATTTGCTGCCACTTGATCATGTTCAGCGCCGTCGGTCCAAAGATGAGGGTGAACGCCAGCCACACGCTGGGTTCGAAGGGAAAGTCCACCTCCAGGGAGCCCCACTTCACCGCCCCCGAGACGACGGTGGACACAAACGCGAGCTTCAACATCAGCACCAAGTCCGAGTCCCCCGCCCAGACCTTGCCGAGGTCCTCCCATCCCGCTAATCCACCCTCCGTCGTCGCCACGTCGTCTTCGATGATCGGCACCTCCTCTTCGGCACCGACTTCGTCCCCAAACACGTTCGAAGTGGCGTCGACGGCGTCGTCCTTCTTCCACGGGGCGACGAACCCTTCCTCCCAGGGCAGCGTGTTCACCGCGCCGCCTTCGATCGCGATGCGGTAGGCGGCGATGGCGACTGTGGTGTTTCCCAGCACCGTGAGTCCCGCCTGAGTGGCCACCACGGAGTTCAGCGCGGGACTGTTGTAGAAAAGGTGGAACGTGCACGCCGCGATGCCGCTCGCGTGGCACGGCACCATGCCCCAAGTCAGACCCTTGTACTTTTGATTCCCCGTCGCGTCCGCGTACTCCCATATCAGACCCATGGCCACCAGCCACTCGATCAGACTGGAGACGTGGATGATCCAGGTGGGCAGCGACAGCGCGTTGGCGGGCTCCGCGTGTGCGAAGAACGCGCCGAGAGCGGGTGCGGCGGACGCCGCCGTCTCAGCCGCCTCCGCGACGTTCCCGATTCCCCCGCCTATGATTCCCCCGCCCGCTCCCGCCGCCGCCGCCGCGAGGGTGGCCGTGGTGGCCGCCGCGCTCCAGCCCAGGAGTGAGCCGCTCACCGAGCTCACCTTCGATCGCTTTCCCCCGTCGCCGCCCTTCAGGTCTCTCAGTCCCTCCCTCATTCCGACGACGATGAAAAGATTGGTGATGGTGAGCAGAGACTCCGCGGGTCCGTGGAGCCAGTCCACGTTGGCGAGTATGTCATTGTACACCAGCTTGGCGTAGATCGCGCAGGGTATGGTCCCAAACACGAACACGAGGAGGAACTTGAACCCGAACAGCGCCCTCGGCGGCATCTTGCTCTCCGGCATCCCGAGGTAGTAGAGGAAGACCAGATACGGGAGAAGCGACGCGCCGAACAGGTTCCCCTCAATCAGCTCCCATTGCTCTGCACTCACACCAAAGGCATCGACAGCAGTTGCCGCCGCAGTCACCGTCTCGGGCGAAACAGCGCGGTTGGGAGTGAGTGGGGACCTCGAGCGCTGACCGAGCGGGGTCCGGCCAGTTCGGACATGACAAAACGCTGGTGGGCGAGTGACTCCTCTTGCATCGGCGATGGACGCCCTGGACACCCAACGCCGACTTCTTACACACAGAGTCGGTCGAGATACCACACCGATCGGTGCAAAGCGCGCGAGCGTCAGCATCGCGGCGTGAGAGTGTGCGTGCTCTCATCGCACCCGTCTCTTCCGATCCATTTGAAGGAATTTTATATTCCTTGTCGTCACCTTTTGGGGCCAGTTCGAACCGCACCCAGCCGCCAGGTTCTTCGCGTGCGACATGACTGCGTTCAGTACATTGCCAGCGTGATCTTAGACTCGAGCCGACGCGTGTAGAGCCGAGAACATGCCCGGGGACGTCAAGGAGAACGCCCCGGCATGGGCCCACGCGGTTGCCGGCCAGACGTGTAGAGCCGAGAACATGCCCGGGGACGTCAAGGAGAACGCCCCGGCATGGGCCCACGCGGTTGCAGCCCAGATTGGAGGGATGGTGGGCCTCGCCGTCGTGCACCCGGTAGACACCGTCAAGATAAGGATGCAAGCGAGGGTGAGCGCCCCCCCGGTCTCAGCCGTGAGCACGGTGTCGTCGCTCGTGCAGCGAGAAGGGCCGATGGCACTTTACCGCGGAATCGGCGCGCCGATGGTGGCGTACGGCCTCATCAACGCCGTCGCATTCACGACCCACACGGAAGTGACACGCTTTTTGAGGGGCGATCTGGGGCCATCTGGAACGCCGGTGCTGCATGACCCGTACCTCATCGGTCTCGCGGGAGGCGCCGCGGCGGGATTAACGAGCTCGTTCGTGCGGGGCCCCGCGGAGAGGGTGAAGACAGTTCAGCAGGTTGCGGAGTCCAGCTGCGGGACTGGCAAGGTGCCGGAGAAGTACAGGGGCACGATTCGCACCGCGGCGACGCTCGCGAGGGAACACGGCCTGCTCAAGGGCTGGTTCACGGGCACGGGCGCGACGGTGGCTCGAGAAATACCCCAGTGCGCGGTGTATTTCCTCACCTATGACTCCATACGGCGCGCCAGTCAGAAGGCGGCGGGGCCCGGGTATGAGACGGCGGGCATTGTTTTGGCTGGCGGCAGCGCGGGGGTCGTTCAGTGGGTGGCCACGTACCCTCTGGACGTCATCAAATCCCGGATGCAGGCCTTCCCACCGGGCACGTATAACGGGTTATTGGACTGCGCGATGAAGAGCCTTCGCGCGGAGGGACCCGGGGTGTTTGTGCGGGGTATCGAGATGGCGCTCCTGAGGGCGTTTCCCCTGCATGCGTCCATATTCCTGACGTGCGAGACCGTCCACGGGTTTCTGGCCAAATATCGCGAGGAACAGGAGGCCGAGAGGCGATGGGAGAGAACGGGAGAGCTCTGAACATATCGCCCCGCCTTCGAGTAGCGGCATAGAATATAGACTACTAGATGCACAAATGACTATCACGTGAGTGTGGAGTTAACACACGCGCCCCCGACGGGCAAACCCGCCGCCTCCTTCTCGTCCGAACTTAACGCCACGGTGTAATATTCTCCGATTGAGAATAGGATCTGGATTAGCTTGACCGACACGTACACCTGAACCCAGTACAGCAGTTTGTCGAACGGGTGTATCCGCGGAGTCGTATGCAACACGCTGGCCATGAAGAGCAGCCCAACCGCGAGGAAGACCCCCATGATGGACGCTACAGCCTCGTGAAAGTGCGCGAAACCGTGGTACTGCTCGTACACGCTGAACCTCTGCGTGGCGAAGCAAAAGTCGATGAACGACGCGCCGGTGAGCGTGATGTACACCTGTATGAACGCAAAGTGCCAGAGGTTCACCTGTCGATAGCCCTTGTTCCCCGACTCCGCCGGTCGCAACGGTACGACTCTGTTGATCGACGGAATGAACCCGAGCCCGTACTGCTCTCCCTTCCACATCCACAGCATGATGCTCGACGCGACGAAGAAGTTCACGGACCCGATGAGGTAGGTGGTGTAGACCCAGCCCGGCGACGTCGGATTGAACCGGCCAGCCGAAGCCGCGGTGAAGAAAAGACAGCCTCCAAAAAGGTTGTTCCAGCTCAACCAGAATGGGAGGTTCTTCCATCGCCCGCTCTCCACCGCCTCCATCACGTTCAGACTATTGGTCGTGCGTACCTCCACGTACGCCCCCGCGATGAAGCACACGGACCCCACCTCCGCGGCACCCCACGCCATCTCCCTCTTGATCCACGAAGGCCAATCCTCAAACATCTCGAGAGGTTCCATGCACGACACGTTGAATACCATCGCGCCGACGAAGTAGAACCAGTACCCGAGGAACCCGTCCTTCTCCGGACACCACTCCCACAGCTTGCTCGCCCCTCGCCGTCCCAAATTGATCGCCTGGAACATGCCCAGGTAGCCCCCAAGTGTGAAGAGTATCGACCCGAATAGGAAAGGGTAAGTCACCAACGCTCGTTCCCTGCTTTCGTACACGTAATGCTTGTACCAGAACGCGCTCCCGGCGACGAACAGCATGGAGCCGAGGATGTAGCACACGCATACCCAATACGACACGGTGTGCCGCCACCTCCAGCGGTCATCGTCCAGCACCATGTCGTCCCCGATTACCCCGTTTTCCCCGCCAGATGAGAATTCAAAGGCAACCATGCCTCCACCAACCGACATGGAAGACACGAGAGGTGTGTTGTCACCCTCTGGCCTCGCCTCGGACTGTGGTGGATCGTCTTTGCCATCGAGCCCGATCTCGACCATGTCCTCGATCGCCATCGTGGACCCCGCGCGACTCCCTCTGTGAGGCACGGCACATTCTTGTCATCACTTCCCGAGGCACACACAGCACGATGAAACGCGGCCGTGAGGACGATGGCGATGAAAACAAGCCGTCCACCTCTACCGGGGATAGAGTGCTCCGTCACGAGCTCGGGCTCATCGCCGGGCTGATGAAGTCGAAATGGGCAAGGTGGACTACGACCAGACTGCCAATCAACGGGCTCGTCTTGACGCCCTCGCCTGGCATGCAGTGGGCGATGCTCCGCCCCACGCGTGGATTCGAGGTGCCTCTGAGGGACCAGGTGCGCGCATCCATTTCGGGCCTCCGCGAAGATCGCGCTTCGGTCGAGACCGTGTCTCTCGGCAAGGGTGGGGAGAAGCGCGTGGTGTTGGTCCTCGCTGCCGACGATGGGAAGGAATCGGCGTTTGCAAGGTTGTCCGCGGCTGAGGAGGTTGCTATCGTCGTTGCGAAGATGACGAAACATACCAATGAGTCGTGGGTAGTGTGGCTGGAAGAGAATGGCGATGCGGCGCTCGCAGCCCTCGCGGAAGAGCCCTTGGCCACGGCTTTGTCTACCTGGCGTCGACACGCACGAACCGAAAGCTCGGACCCCGTGCCCTTCTACGTGAACCGGTCGAAGAAGGCGCTGGACAAGGCGAGCGCGTTTTGCGGGAAGCTAGCATCTAGACTGACGGAGCTTTCGAACGGGAGCATCGTGGCCAAGCTGAACGGTTGGCAGCTGGAGATACTCTGTCGTGTTCAGATGCCGCAGGATGAGCTCCACGTTTGCGTCAAACTCGGAGACAAACCCGAGGTGGTCGCCGCCGCCAAGGGCCAGGCTTCGAGGTCTGCTGATATCGCAGAAGATGCACTACTCTCCATCGGTCCATCCGTTGGTGGGTGCCTGGCTCATCTCGCTCTTACTGCGGACCGGAAGCTCGAAGGGAAGGGCACAGTCGGTGTGGTTGTTTCCAAGACTTCCGCGCAGCACTCGGTGGCGCTGTCCGCCGTGCGAGCGACAGCCGGAGAGAAATGGAGGGTTTTAGAAGTTTCGACGATGGGTGACGAAGGAAAGAGTTTGCAGCTCAATTTTTCCGGCGATGCGGGCTCAAAGATTGATGCTCTGGTGTGCGACACCGCCGTCGACATGGCGGGGGAGGTGTCCATTCCAGATTTTTTTGCAGCAGCGGCACAGGTACTCAATCCCGGCGGTTGCGTCTCGATCCTGGTCCCGGAACTCGAGGCAGATTCGGTGTTTGGACTGTTGCGGTCGAAACCCAAGGACGATGCGAGCTCCGACGACCACGAGAAGGTTTGGCAAAGTCACTCTTCGTATCGCGCAAGGTTGCCGTCGGGACGAAGTGGAGTGAAGGACATTCCCGTCGTGCTCTTCAGGATTGTGAGGGGTAGCGCGAAGTAGCATTTGATTTTAGTTAGAATTACACTACAACAGGTCCGGAAACAGCCTTCTAATCTATGCCACGGCAATACCCGCCACCTGAGATGAGATCAACCCAAAGCCCGGCAGCGAAAACCTCTCAGCCTCCACCGACCCAAAGCCAGCGCTTTTGATGACGTCCAGCGTTTTCCTGTCCAGATGGCATCCATCCGCCATCGCTATCTGCATGGAGTTGAACCGTAACTGCAGCTGCGCCAGGTTAGGGTCGTCCTCGCTCAGCACGTGCTCGATGAACATGAACGGGGCACCGGGTTTGAGCACCCTTTTAATCTCAGCCACCGCCCGCTCCGGGTCCAGCACGCTGCACAGTGTCAGAGTGCATATCACCGCGTCTGCACTCTTTGACGGCAGTGGGAGCGCCTCCGCCACGCCGTGCACGATCCTGAGGCTGGCATCCAGCTCCGAACCCGCCACCCTCGCCTTGGCAAGGTTGTCCGTCGCGAACGCTTTCATTTTGTCGTTGGGGTCGACGCCCACGAGGTCCAGGGATGACGGGCCGCCCTTGCTTTCGTCGTCGAAGTAATACGACGCATTTGGGAACGTGCCGAGCCCGACTTCCACTACCGTGGCCTCCGCACCCTTGGGTAATCGCGCAAACACATCGGCGAAGAGCCTCTGCTTGCGCTCCTTCACGGCCATCTCGTAGCCCGTCATTCCTTGTGCCATTCCTTTCGCGAAGAGATAGTCCTGCTTGTCACTCCTGGGGAGGTCGTACGTGCTGCGGAGACCGGGGTCGACATCGACGAGCGGGGCCATCGCGAGGGCGCATCCCCCGCATCGGCACGACCACTGCGGGTTGTGAACAGCCGTCACTTTCCCATTCAGGTCGATGAGCCCCAAACCTGCTGCTCCTGTTGCGGCGAGCAGAGCGCGCCTCCCGCCGCGCCGCTCGTCACCAATCGAAGGGTTCACGCGTATGTCGTCATCCTGTGATGCCCTGCACTGCACCCGTCGCCGCGTGTCGGGCCGGAACGCCGGGAGGGACGCGACGACGCTCGCCATCGTCGGAAGTGGCGGACTTACGAGGTCCAGCCTATTTCATCCACCTGTCAGCCTGTGATCCGAGGTGGCGGTTTGGTTCGCGTACGTCGTGCGGCCACGTCGTCGGGCGTTTAATAAAGTAAGCCAACTTGATCCGCGGATGCACCACACAACCTCCTGCGCCTTCCGCAACCCTTCAACACATCAACATGTCCGCTTTCACCGTCGCTCGCACCCCCGTCGCCGTTCGCGTCAACGCGCGCACCCAGGTCTCCCGCCGCAACGTCTCCGTCAAGGCGGCCAACGACATCTACGAGGGCGAGACCGCGTTCTGGACCTCCAAGTCTGGCGCCGCGATGCGCGGCACTGCGGCCGAGTACGAGGCCGCCAAGGAGTCCGGTGACACCTACTTGGCCTCGACCGTCAGTGGTGTGCTGCCCTCTTGGGCTGCCGCCGCCGGCGCCGATTCGGACAAGGTTTACGGCATCCAGAATGTCATCGCCTCCCCGTTCCAAATCCTTGAGGGCTCCAACTTCATCGCGAGCGGCCCCGAGCTCATGAACGGCCGCGCCGCCATGATGGGTTTCGTCGCCGCCGCTGGCGCCGAGATCTCCACCGGGGAGACCATCAGCCAGCAGTTCGCCGATTCCCCTTTCGGCGTCCTCCTCACCTTCTCCCTCATCATCGCCGGCTCCCTCTTCTCCTACACGGCGAATGTTGAAGCACCGGCGGCGGGCCCGTTCACCAAGGAGAAGGAGCTCCTCAACGGCCGGGCGGCGATGGTGGGTATGGGCATCATGCTCGCGTACGAGACTGTCAAGGGCTCTGCGCTCCTCTAAGCACGCAAACTTAGAAATATTCTTTCGATTGTAATACCTAGGACGCCGCTTAAACGTAGAGCTATTTTGACGCACTCAGAGATCGTGCAACAAGGTGGCGTCGTCGACATCCGGGCTGAATCTGACCCCGTGCTGCTTCCCACGGGCCGGGCTCGGGCTCGGTCCCCCTGCGACGGTCGACGCGAAGGACAGGTTCGTCATGTTGATCGACCCGTTCGACTTGAACTCCAGCTGCTTCCTCAGCCCCGTGAGCTGGAGCTCGTAAAATTCCTTCTGCTGTTTCATTCTGTCGAAGCATTTTCTGGCGATGGTTTTGTAGTAAAGCGCCTTGCTCGACGCCTGGATGTTCGCCGCGGTGTTGGCTGCCGTCGTGGCCTTGACATCGGCGTGAGGACGAGGAGTCGGAGGGATGTTTGTACCGGCCGCTGGTGAGACGGACAGCTTACCCTGGTCGGAGGAAGATCCCCGCCTCGGCTGCTGCTGGTCCAGCACCCTCGTCCTCACAGATGGAATGTCACTCTGGAGCAGGGCAATCTCGCGCTGCATGCGCATGGCGTGCTCCTTGTGTGTCGCCACCTCAGCCTGGGCCCGCATGACGTCGTCCTTAAGACGAACCGTGTGCATCCTCAGCGCCTCCCCGAACTGTGCCGTGCCGGGTGAGACGGCGAGGGCGGTGGGCGCGGGCTTACGAATGGCGAGCGACATGGGACTGCTTTCCGCCGCCTCGGAAGCTATCCTGGCCGATGCAGCCTCGGCGACACGACGAGCCTCCTGCGCTTCTGCCAGCTCTGCACTCTTCTTGCGAAGTTCCTCGAACTGTGCCACGGACATCTTGGTGAGGTCCTCCTTCACCTCCTCGAGCTGGGTGCGCGCCTCCGCAAGCGCCGATTCGGACTCAACCGTGGCCGTCTCGAGCTCATCCGCTCGCGACTCCGCCGCCATGGCACGAGCCTCCGCGGCGATGCACCTATCGTTCGCACCTTCACCCTCGACGCGAACCGCTTCGGCAGCCTCGAAGGCATCCTCGGCCATCTTCCTCGCCTCGGCGAGTGCATCCTTAAGGGAGTAGTTCTCGTGCCGGATCCTGTCGGTGGTGGCGATGACCTGGTCAAGCCACGCGTCGGTCTGCATGAGATCGGACAGCGAGTGCGTCAGATGATCGTGCTGGTTCAGACCCGCGACCGATGGGGAACCTTCAATCGCGCCGTCTGCTCCAGACGAGGCCGTGAGGAGCGTCTCAGCCTTGCTGCGGAGGGACACGGCCAATTTCTTTACAGACGCAGCCGCCGTCTTCTCCCCTTCGATGTTGTCCGAGGCGGGAGGGGTGAGCGCGAGAGCCTGCACCGAGCCGCCTTCAGCGGGAATCGACGCAGGTGACTTCATCGGAGTGTCTGTGTTGATGCTGAGCGCAGTCGCATCGGGATCAATCGCGTGTTTTGCATCATGCTCAACGAGTCGGCTGTAAGCCTTCATCGAGGAGAACGGGCTGTCGCCGTTCATCAGACGCATACCTCCCTTTCGCGGGGATGGGGATACCCTCGCATCCTCCTCCATATCGAGCACCTTCATTCGCAGGGATTGACACTCATCCCGGAGCACAGCGAGGTCGGCGCGGCGCTGCTCGGCTGTCACCTTGAGCGCCTCGGCTTCCTGCTTTGCAGAGGCAGCCTCCGCCCGCGCCTGCGCAGCCTCCTCGCGAGCCTCACCCGTTGCCCGCTCCGCAGCCTCGACAGCCTTGGACAGCGTGTTCTTCGCAGCTTCGGCGGCGGCGAGCGCCGCGACGGTGGCCTGCCCTTCATACATGGGGGATGTAGATGAGCCACCGCTGCTCTCCGCGTTGAAACTCTGGCCGTCAACCCCCTTGGCTGGAGTCAGCGCAGCCGCAGCCTCAGAGGCGGCATGGTCCGATGCGGCGGAGATGGAAGCCGATCTCGCCGCCGCGCACATCTTCTGGGCCTCCTTCAGCGCAATCTCGAGCTCACTGACGGTGGTCTCGAGTCGCGCGGTGGCACGCTCGTAGTCCTCCACGCGATCCTCGAGTTGTCGACGCGCGGACAGCTCGCTGTGTAGGCGCTGCAGGCCGGCGCGGTGCTTGACGGCGAGATCGTAGTTCTCCGCGCGAAGATGGGGGGCATCCGTCGCAGCCTCTTCCGCCGCCTCGCACCTCGCGCGAAGCTCCTGGGTCTCAACCTCGAGCACCTCGTACTGTGATGCATGACGCTCAGCCTCGGCGATGAGTTCCCGATTTTCCGCCAGGAGAGACGCGATGGAGGAGGGATCGTGAGCGTCTCCGTGCTTGATCACAGCCGCAGTCTCAGCCTCAGCCTTGGCCGCGGCAGCCTCGGCCTGTGCCGTGGCGGCCTTCGCGTTGGCAGCCGCGGCAGCAGCCTCGGCAGCGGCGGTGCGGGCACCCGCCTCTTCTCGCCACTTCGCCACGGCCGCCGTCTGCTGGTCCTTCCATTGCCTCATGCTCTTGTTGACCCTCTCCGTCTCCGCGCGAGCATCCGCGAGCTGCGCACGGGTCGCATCGAGCTCGCACTTGATTCGTGCCAACTCGGCATCCGACGTCGGATTCTGGTTGTCCGTCACCGCCGCCATGGTTCGCAACGCCTCCTCCGCCTCCATCGTGACATCTGACGGCGCAGTCGTGGTCTTCAACTCGCTCAGCTCCGTTTCCTTCTCCGCGAGCTGTGCGCGGAGGGTCTCGCACTCCTCCAAAGCCACCCGCTCCGTCTCCTCTCGTGCGGCGGTTGCCTCGACGAGCTGTTCTCGCAGCTTGTCAACCTTCTCCGCGAGCATTTCCTCCGCGGATTGCGCGGCGTCGAGCTGAGCACGGAGATTGCCAGACTCGGCGACGGCGGCGGTGAGCTTGTTCGCGGCTGTGGCGGCCGTGGCACGAGCCACCATAAGCTCGGAGCGAACGTTCTCGAGGGACGATGCCGAAGCAGCAGACTCAGCGCGAGCCGCAGCGGCGAGCTTGCGCTCCGCGTCAGCCTCGGCCTGCGCCGCAGCCTCGCCGCGACGCGCCCACGTGAGCGCCGCCTCGGCAGCCGTCACAGCCTCGCGAGCGTCGCTCAGGTTTCGGCGCTGCGACTCCGGTGAGACTTCATCGTCCTGGTCCTGGAAGTACGTGTCTCCGTCCAGGCCGAGGTTGTCGCTCACCTCGTCGAGCTCCTCCTCGACGTGATCCTGGACGATGGGGCTGTTCTCAATCGCGCTGATGGGCGATGGCGACGGGGATTTCATCGAAGCCTTCACCCGCCTCTCTGCCGCGGCGGCAGCCATGGTGGCAACGTCCGCCTTCTCCTCCGCGGCTATGAGTCGCGTGTGGACGTCGGATACCTCCGCCCTGGCCGCATCGAGCTGCGTGCGTAGTTCTTCGACCAGTGCCGCGGTCTCATCCTTATCAATCTCGGGTTCGGCATCCTTCTCCTCTGCGACGGCGAGAGCCGCCTCGACGGCTGACCGCGTCGCCGACACCTTGCGAACGAGCGATGAGAACACCAAGGGCGACTCGGCCCTGGATCGAGAGCGCTCGGAGGAGACGGAATCCGGCGAAGCCTTCCTGGCAGTCCTGATGAGTGGGAGATCCAGCGGCGTACCGACGAGGGTCATGTGCGTCAGCTCCTGGCTGTCCGGCGTACCGACCAGGGGGGAGTCGGAGATGACACCTCCCCTGTGCTCGTGCAGCCTGAAGGACAGCGAGAGCTTCCTCTCCTCCGCGAGCGCCTCCCTTTCCATCTCGTGAAGTTTCTGCAGCGTCGCGGACAGATCCATGGACAGCCTGGTGTGCTTCGCCTCGAGACTCGCAGCCTGCTTCTGTCGGCGCACCGCCATATCCTGCGCAACCTCCGCAGCCTTAGTGGCCGCCTCGAGCTCGGCGGTGAGACGAGCCGCGTTGCGTTCGTGATCCGCAGACATGTACTGCAGTTCCGTGCGTTCGTGCTCAGCCTTGGCGGCATCGCTCGCAATTTTGCGGCGCATATCCGCAATCTCTTGCTGGAGCTTTGCGACGAGCTCGGAGGCGTCACCCGCGGGCGCCGAGGTCAGCTCCTGCGACGTGTCGACAGCCGCGCGTGGCGTGATGATGGCATCGCCGATCGTGACGGACTTCATGGCGGAGTTCGGCGTGGTGACGACGGTGCTGGACATCAGCTGCTGCTGCTTCAGAGCCTGGCGCAGGGACGAGAGGGATTCCTGCGCGTCAACCTTAGCCTGCTCGCGCTCAGACGCCAGCACCTCCGCGAGGTGGTCCCTCTGCATCACAGCCAGTGCAGCAGCCTGGGTCACCTCCAGCACCAGACCGTGAGCCTTGGTGCGCTTCTCGAGGTGCACGGGATCGACGCCAGCCTTCTGCTTCATGCGGTGCAACGCTCGGTTGAGCGTGCTGCCGCCGGGGGTGGAGGGCATCCTCGGGTCGACGTCTCCCTCGGGATCGAGTAGCGATACCGCCTCGTTCGCCGCGGACTTGACCTTCTCGATGGCTTCCGTGAGTTGCGACACCGCCGTCGTCGTCGCGCGCATCTCCCACGACGAGGGCGCATCCGGCGGCGGCGACCCGGCGGCTCCGTCAACCTCAAACGCGTCCACAAAAGCGACGAGCGCGGCGACGTCCACCGCGCTGCCCCCGGGCGTCAACACAATCCCGGGCGTGCCGGGGAGCACGTCCGACCTCTCAGCCTTGGCCGGGGTGACGGCGAACCCGAAGGCGTCCGACGGCCGGGGTGACGGCGAACCCTTTTCGGCGGACTCGCGCGTCGCGTTATCGAGCCTCTCGACCAGCGCGCGGCGCTCACGCTCCAGCCGGACGTTCGCGGCTACGAGCTGGGAAGCCTCCCTGACGAGCGTGGGGTGGTCCATGCTCGCCATGGCCACCATCGCCGCACCCTCGGCCGCATCGCTGGACGGGGTCTCCGCCGAAAAGGAGGATGAAGCCAGGGGCGCGTCGGGGGTCTCGCCGACTGACTTGATGGCCGCCGCCGCACCCTCCGCGAGGGTGAACCCGGACACGCCGCCGGAGCCACCGCTCCCGGGGAACGCAAAGTCACCCGTCGGGGTCATGAGGCAGTCCAGGGGCTGATCGTACATCACAGGGCTCGCGAAGGCGAGAGCCGCGGGGGCGGCGATGGGCGTGGAGGTCGTCGCCGCGGATGCGTTGGCGCCCGCCATGGCGCGCTCCAGCAAGCCGGCGCCCGGCGGTGTCGCGAATCCGTTGGCTCGCATCATCTCCGCGAGCATCTTAGCCTCCACCTCCGCCGCATCGGCACGTGCCCTCGCGTCCTCCTTCTCTTTCTTAAGCGCCTCCACCTGCGACATGTACTCCGTGGACAGCTCGGCCATGCGCTTGGACGCCTCGAGGCCCATGCCGACTTCCTCGTTCTTGAGGTGCTCGATGTGGTCCCTGAGCGCCGTGTTCTCCCTCCTCGCCTTGAGCGCGCTGCGCAGCTCCTCGCGAAGTTCATCGTCCGCGATACCGCCACGCGCGATCTGGTCCACCAGGAAGTCAGCCTGCTCGGAGACGACCGAGTCGCTCAGACCAGGGGTGTCGTCCCCGCCACCCAAGATTCCCCATCCGGGTGACAGGGTCCTGTCGCTCCCGAAGGACGTGTTCGGGTTCGACGATGGGGTGTGAGCCACGTTGGGAGACGACGTGAGGGTGGTCAGAGGGGTCCTCGGCGTCGGCTTGGGGCTCACGGGGTCGTCCGAACCCATAGACTTTGTCCGTGACAGGGGCGTTCGGGATCTCGACGCCATCCCTCTCGTTGTTGGCTCGGGGGATTTCCCCTTGGCGCGCGCCTTCGCCTCCGCGGGAGACATCGACCGCGGGATGCCACCGCGGCCGGTGCGAGTGGACTCGCCGACCATCGGCGAGCCCGAGCGACCTTTGCGCATCGCGATGGGTCCTGCGGAGCGCCTTGTGGCTCCCCAACAGGCGAGCCTTTCTCGTCAGTTCCGAGCAACAACGGCGAGCAACGGCTAAATTCGACTGTTACTTTTTCTCTTTATGCTTTGACTCGTTGCTACGAACTGACTCGTTGCTACGACGGGCACTCTTTACGGGCGCAAGAACACCCTGCGAAACCGCGCCGACGATGATTCGCTACGCCGTGATATCGCTGGCCATATTCGCCGTCGCCGCCGTCGCCGCCGAACCCGCCGTTGCGCGCGCGAGGCCGTCAGAACCCGCGGTGGTGGGCGTTCGAGGAAACGAGGAAACAACTTTCTCCTCGGTCGGTTCGTCCCGCGTCAGGATCGAGGAGGAGCCCCTGGGTCTCGTGCCGTGCGATGCGCCCCCCGCGCCGCCGGGTTGCTTCATCCTTCGCACGCCCTTCCCGCCAACGGGAGTCAGGGGCGCGGAGGCGTGCGAGCTCAAGTGGCCGGGGCTCACAGTTCTCCTGGACGACGTGGAACTCCCTATCCTCGACTCGCACTTCGACGGAGCCGACGTCACGTTCGATGTGGACATCCGCGCCGCGCTCAAGTACGCGGGCGTCAAGGCCGGGGACTCAATGGCGCTCAGGGCCATCGCTACGCTCAGGTGCCCCACGGACACGTTCGAGGACGCCGCGGAGGAACTCCCCGATAACCGGGTGTTGCGCGTGGGCGACGCGGATGGGCGGCTCATCTTCCCCTTCAACTTCTTCCTCCTGGAGGAGATCACGTACCTCGCGGACAGCATCGAGACCCTGGTGGAGGCTGCGGATAACCTGGAGATCACGGTCGACGGGACCGACGGCTCGGAGGAGTTCCTCTACGGCGGCTCTGGAGGCGGAGGCGGCCCGCACGCGTACGAACTCGACCCTCGGGATGAGGATACCGACGGCGCCGGACCCGCGTTTACCGACGACCCCGAACCCGCGGAGAGACCCGAGATCGACCTCCCCGAGTTCGATCCCCCTACGTTCCCTTGGGGCGAGGGACTCACCGCGTGAACCAAACCTTGCAGGACACAAAAACGGCGACGGGAGTAAGTTTAGTGAAAACGATTGTGTTGTATTATAGATCCGTGATTGCCTACGCGAAGATGTCCTTGACACCCTTGGCGAACCTGCTGTCCTTGGTGTTGACCTTCGGCGATCCGTCGGCTGGTGCCTCGGCGATGTACGACTTGAACGGGGTCAGGCGGTCGCGGATGGCGTGGCCCAGTGGGCTCAGCTGCGCTTTCATGACCCGTCTCATGTCCTCCATAGTCTGGATTCCCAACACTTTGCACGTGCCCACCGCGAGGGCGGCCGTGCCCCAGATCGCCATCGTGCCGCCCCACGCCAGGGCTCGGCCGGGCGTCGGGTCAGGCATGAGCTTGATCCTCTTCCCGGCGATTTCGACAAACGTGTTGTCCACCATGTGCTGCGCCGCCCTGTGTTCGACACCGTTGAGGTGCTTGGGCGTCTCGGACATGAGGGCCGCGGCCTTGTCGACGCTGAAGATGGTCGTGTTCTCGATGCCGGTGTTCGTGCCCGCGCTCCACTTGTTCTTGCCCATGCTGACCCGCGACCCGAGCGTGACCGAGTTGATCAGGTACGGGTCGCCGGTGCACACTCCCTTGATGATCTGGCGAGTCATGAAGGAGCGGTCGAGCTGCCTTCGCTCGAGGACCTCCTCGGCGGGAGCGGACAGACGAAGCTGGTGCGCCAACACCTGCGGCAGCGCGCTCGCGGAGAACGAGCGAGGCGCAGCCGCGGGAATCTGGTCGTACCTGCCAGAGGCTTTGAGTTTTTTCTGGGACATTGCGGGGGGGAGGACGCGGTCAGAGGTGTTGGGACGGGTCAGAGAGTCGCGGTAGAGAGGCGCGTGAAAAAGGACGGGCGCTCACCACGTAGGCTTGAAGGTGCTTCTCCTGCTCGAGCTTGAAGAATCTGTCCTCCTGCGCCTTGCGAATGGTGTCGAGAGGGTCCGACATCTTGTTATCTTGTCGTGGGAGGGGAAACGCGGTAAAGTTACGGTTCTTTTTTCGTTTTCACTAAGGCTTCCGGCGGTGTTGAACGCGCGGAAAGGGTTACGTAGGCGGAGCTACGTTGACGAGACGGAAGTCTCGTTGAGTTGCGCGTGAGCGCTTGTTTGGTGGAAGTGTTTATGTGTGCGGGAGAATGGCGCCGCCGAAGGGACCAAAAGGAGGTTAATCCCGCAAGGCGCCTTTTGGCCTTGGGATGCTGACTCGAATTTGGTTTCCGCGGCTGGGATTGGTCAACCACGGTCAAAGTTGGCGGGAGTGATAAACCGTGCGACTTTCGGTCCAACTCCCGCATCAGCAAACTCACAATTCCCGAGAGTGACCCAGTCCCAGGCGCGCCGTCCCCCAGACAGGTCCCCACAGCCCGATGCGGGGGTCGTGGCCGGAAGGATCGCCGCGCGGTCGCGAAGGGGTCCGCGGTGGACCCGCGAGCCCGACGAGCGGCGCGTCCGAGCCGTCGCGCGGTGCTCACCGCGGCGGCTCTCCGAGTGGGAGTGGGCACCGGTCGGAGGATTCCAATAACCCGCGCCGCCCTGACGAGGAAGGCGCGCCGCTGCTGACGATGGACGCCGCGATAAGGGAACTGTGCGAGCGCATACGGCATAGACTGGATAGACTGAAAGGTGAGCGTCCTCCCCTCGGCCTGAAATCCCCCCCGCGACGTCCCGCGCCCCGCGAGACCCGCGCGCTGACGCCCGCGGCTCCCCCGATCCATCGCGCAGGTCGCACGTGGAACGGTCGCGACGCCGAGCTGGACGCGGAGCTTTCGAGCGTCGAGTACGACATCAACGGCGCCGAGTTCCTCCTCAAAGAGATTCGCGCCAAGCTGGCCACGTCGTCCACCAGGAACCTTCCGCCGGTCGCCGCGTACAGGGCATCGCTCGAGTCGTCGCGGCGGATGCTCGACGCCATCCGACTCGGCGCGGGCATCGCGGGGGAGCCAAGGGCGCATGGGGGCGCGCGGGGGGCGAGACCTGGGGGTTCCCGTGGATCCATGCGCGGTCCACCGTCGTCGTCCGGGCGCGGCACAGGCCCCCTGGGACGGCTGTGGAAGGGGACGGTGAGCTTCGTGAAGGACCTGCTCGAGGATCCCTTCCTGGACCCGCTGCTGCCGCCCGCGCTGCTCGCGGCGGAGGCGGAGAAGCGGAGGAGGGGTGAGGTGCCGGAGACTGATACCGCGAGAGATACTGCGGCGGCGGGCGAGAGGTCGATGGAGTATCACGTCGCCGCGGGGTACTACGGGAGCAAGGGGGCGAGGGCGGGTGCCCGCGGCGCCGGCGCTGAAATCGACGTCACCGGCGGCGAGGAGGCGAGTGTCGAAAAGCAGCGTCGACGACGACGCAGAAACGGAAAAAAAGCTGCATCACACGCCGAGGGACGCGACATGTCCCCGGTGGCGGAGGAGAGCTCGCCTCGCGGGGTGGTACAGGACCGGGTGACACCGCACCGGGTGACACCCCGCTCCGTCGATGAGTCAGGCGGTGGGTACGCCGAGTCGACGTGGGACGGGGACGATCAGCTCGTGCGACAGACCCGGGAGAATGCGGACGATGAGCAGGCGTGGGTCCGGGCGTTGCAGGGTGCGGGCGGCGGGAATAAGGTGGGCGCCTCCTACGACACTCGCCGGGTTAACCCTGACCCGACTGACGTAGACCTGGACGTGCTGGTGGACAGGTACAAATACCTGGCTGCCCGTGATGACCCGATGATGCATGACCCAATGATGCTCTCAGATGCGTCCCCGGGGTCTACACCGCGGTACCGAGAGGAACATCCGGATGATTTCAGTCGAGTGCGGGAGGCGAACGATCGAGAGGAGGAGGTGGACGCCGAAGCCTCTCTCAGGCGCGAGCTGTTTACGAACTCTGCCGGCGCCGACTCGAGGACGCGATCGAGGGGTGCACCCCTGCGTCCGCCGAGTGGGCACCCGCGCAGTCCTTTCTCCGGAGACGCACCGCCCGACGGATGGGTGGAGGAGGAGCTGATGCGAGGGGTGGAGCGGTTGGAGCGCGGCCGGGAGATGCTGACCGACGCCCAACGCGCAGCCGCCGACGCAAACGAGACGGGCGACGCCATCCTCGGAACCCTGCGGGAGCAGCGGGACGCTCTCATACGCAGCCGCGCCGGCATGGAGGGTGTCAAGGAGGACATGAAGCACAACGAGAGGCTGGTGAACAACATGAACAGCTGGACCAGGATGGGCGTCAAGTCGCGACGCACGCCTTGGGGCTGAGAATAGAACATAAGAACATAGCGATATCTGCTTTGCCAGGTCCTTACTACTACTATCGCTGGGTCAAAGCCTCCAGTCGAGCGAACGGGTCTTCCGGCTCGGTCACCGCGTTACCTCCCCCGTCCGTCATCGTCATGCCGGCGAACACGTCCTCCGGCGCGGGAGAGCTCGCCGCGGTGTCCACAAACACGCCCAAGCCGTCGACATCCGCGCCGCCGCCAACCGTCGCGTTTGGAGTCGCATCCGCCAACACCGCGCCCACGCCCCTCGACAGCGCCTCGTACTGCAACGCGAGTGTCTTGTACGCGTTCAACAGCGTGGGCACGTCCCCAACCTGAAGATCGTCCGCGCGCGCGTACAGGAACTTGTACGGCAGCCGAAGCGTCCCGGCGCCGTTCTCGGCGGCCAGGCTCGCCGCCCCCTCAGCCTCCACGTCCTCCACCGTGGACCAACGAGGCGGAGCCTGTGCCCGGGCGTTCGCACCCGCCAACTCACGCCTCGCATCCGCCAGCTCACGCTCCAGACGCGCGCGATCCTTCTCCAGCGCAGCCGCGGCTGAGCCGTTGGGCGACCGCGGCGGCACGCCCGGTTCCCTCGGCGCGGGCGGCGGCGTCGCCCCCGGCGCTCCCTCTCGCAGCATTTTCTCCGCCAGGCTCCCCAGCGCGCCCGTATCGCCCCCCCGTCCACCCCGCTCTGCGCCCCCCACCGCCCCGTCCACCCCCCCTTCCCCGTCGGTGGTTCCCTCGGCGTCTCCCACGGCGATTCCCTCGGCAGCCATGTGCGCTTCAAACACGTCCGCGTCTAGGTTCGTAAACGCCGCGTGGTCGCACGTGGTTAAGAAGTGCGTGGCGGATACCAGGTTGGTGTAGAAGTACGCAGCCTCGGACACCAGCCTGGACTCGAGCCTGAACCGCGCGATGTACCGGAGGTTGGACTCGAGCCGCGGCGGGTTGGCGAGCATCACGACGTAGATGAGCACGGGGAGGAAGTCATCGGCGCCCGCCGGTCTGTTCCCGGCGGACACGTTCAGGAGGTTGTTGATGACGCGGCACGTGTTGAGCACGCACACGAGCTTGTCTCGTGGAGCCTTGAAGTTGTTCACCTTGACGAGCTCGTTGCGGGCCAGCGCCAGGGACGCCTCGACGCGAAAGCACTCCGGGATGTCCAGGTGCTCCGGTCGGATGAACGTTCGCAGCGCGGCGATACGTCGCCCGAGGACGTCGTCCAGCGTGCGTTCCTCGTTCACGACCGCGAATATGTTCGGATACAGCTTCGTGCTCAGGTATTTCTCGAGCCCCTCTCCCGACGCCTCGAGCTCCTCCTCGGACGCGCCCCTCCAGGCGGGGTGCCCTCGGAAAGCAGCCTCGGTGTCGCGAAGGAAGGCTTGGATCCTTCGGCCGTCCTCATCCGAGTCCCGCTGAGCGTTCCCCGACATCTGAGCATCGCCGAACGACGATATGAAAGCCTGCGTGGATTGGAAGAGGGACGGAGCGCGGGGGTGAGACGGTCGGGTCGGCACGGAGAGGGGCGACGAATTAAGCAAGTATCGTCCGGGTCTCCTCACCTTGATGGACTTCACGAGCTCAGATGCGCTGGGGTGCCGCATCTTCTCGAGGAAGTTTTGGAACGTGAGCGGCATCCCCTGTTCGCCGTCCGCCATGGCTGCCGAACCGCACTTTCAGGGCGCCCGGCGCGACCAAATGTGTTGGATGCCGATGCTTACTTTAGTTCAAAAACTGACAGGACACCGCGGGGTGTAACAATGAGGGTGAACTTGAATCGGCGCGTTTGGACCGCCTCGGTTTTTCGCCCACGAAACTACGACGTACGGCACTACGCAGGGGGTCTAATGGACGATGCACCCGCGAGACGGGTAGACACACACGTTTGGGAGTACGACTGAGTTCAGCATTACAAGAACCAAAAAAGCATATTTATGATGAAGTAGGAGCGAAGCGCGTGAAGGAGTCTTCAAGCGCTTCGATCGAGGTCACCTGAAGGCGCAGATGCACATTCGAGATCGACGCTTAATCGAAGAGGTCGAAGTCCATGGCCTGAAGGGGAGAGAAGAAGGGACGAGACGGGTCAGCGTTGGGTTTCTGTAGGCGGAAGAGGGCGGGTTCGCAAATCATCCATCGGGGGCGCGGGTCGTCCTGTCCTCGCGGCGTGACGGACGCATGAGTATACGGCGCGTGCCATCCCTCCGGACGATCCACTCTAACACTCTCCATCGAGCGGGGGACCGACTCTTCGCGCGCGTCGCAAAGGTCAATCGGGTGGGCGAAATGGGATATGGGGTTTGAGTCTCACCTCCTCTTCCTCCTCCTCCTCGGGCTCGGGCGCGGCCGCGGCGGCACCGCCACCGCCACCACCGCCGCCGCCGCCGCCGCCGCCGCCACCGCCGCCGCCGGAGGGGACGGAGGCGAGCTTGGCCTGGCCTTCCTTGATGAGCTCAGCGACATCCTTGCCGTCGATAGCGGCGAAGAAGGACTTGAGCTTGGCGTCATCGACCTCCGCGGAAACTGAAAAATAAAGGGCAAGCGGGATGATGTCAGTGCCGGGGAGCGGCGAAAGGACGCGGTCGCGACGTCGTTCGGGGCGATATTCGCGCGTGCACTTCAAGGTGTGATCGGTGACGTACCGGAAGCGAGGACAGCCTTGACATCAGCCTCGGAGGGGGACTCCTTGCCGCCCATCTGGGCCTGCGGAACGAGGGAAAGAGGTAGGTTAGAAAACCCTAGGAGCCAAAACCCGCGATGAGAGGGGACGATCTCCGCGAGAGGGAGGGGATGTGGGGTCGCCGCGGCGTCGTACTCACCAGGAGGTAGGCAGCGACGTACTTCATTTTGTCTGTTTGTGGTGATTCGCAGGCGGCACACGAGGTGCTTTAACCGTAAGGGGCTTGCGATGCGTCTCGAGGAAGGGCTGCAAGGAAAGGCTCGGTCCTCTCTTTACAGTCCGCCGGTTCATTTTTTTTAAGTCCACACCGGTTGCTCTGAAAAACAAACTGACTGACCGCCATACGAGTTTTAGCGTAATTAGGGTAAACGGGGAATTGCTATTCAACGATCTCTGACTGACCGTCATAGATATGAAAATTTGCCTCTTTTGATGAAACACATACTCCCAAACACACGATCACCGGGGCGCCTCACTTGAGAAGGGCGCTTGCGTAGAACGAGTCGTCCCAGTCGCCATGTCTTGGTTTTACGTGGCCATGCAGCGCGAGCCGGTGGTGATGTGGAGCTGCTTCATCGGTTTCACGGGTGCGTCCCCGCCGAACCCCGCGTCCGTCGTGTCCCTCCATTCAGAGACGTTGCCCATACGGAAGGGTTTTTGCTCCGTCCGCCCGATCCGTCCCGGCGGGTCGCCCGTCGTGGATGAACGGTGCATCGACTGTGACCGCGGTTCGCACGTCGTGTCGATCGTCCGCACGCGGGAGCGACGACACTCGCGTCCTGTTCTTCCGAACCCTCGCTCGCCGCCCTTCGAGCTTCAACTGACGATGATTATTTCCTCACCTCTCTCCTCTCCCAGGCGTGATGTTGCCCGTCGTCGTGCCTCCCATCCGGGACGCCTTCAGCAGCGGACCGAAACCCAAGGCCCCGCCCAGCCCCCACGCGGTGGCCAAGGCGCTAACGGGGAAGTGATTCGCTTTGGAGCGTGATGTAACGATAGCCTTTGTAGTTCCTATGGTACCTTAGTCTGCCAAAACCGCGTCTCGCAGCACTTGGATCTCGTCCTGTCCAGAAAGCGCACTCGACCGCGAACAAGTAAAGTCGTCGGTCGTTCACGATTTTCTTCCTCCGACGGTCGCCGCGCCCATTCTACGGGCGCGGAAGGCCAGCGGGGGACTTTCGACGTCATCTAAAACCGCGAACCGATCATGGTAGACATGAATAGATAGTCAGCGCCCGTCGCGACTGTTGTCGTCGACCATGGGAAAAGGGGGAGACGAGAGGAACGCATCCCAATTCGGGGCGTCCACATCATCTTCTCCTATGGAGGGCAGCGAGAGCGCCGGTCCGGCGGGATCGTCCTCGGTGGCGGAGCGGAAGAATCGACTGGTCGCCGTGGCGTACGGCGGCGCCAAGCTGAGCCTGATCGGTAAGGAGAAGCGCAGGAGGAGACGCTCGGTGGACGTGCCGGGAACCCGCGCGGAGTCGACGAAGGATCCGCCCGTCACAGGAGCGACCGACAGCAAGTCTGAAAGGACCACCCTGCGGCCGAGACCGCCGGCGACTCGGAGCACCGTAGGCGATGGCGACAAGGGCTCGAGGAGGCAGGAGGCGTATCGGGCGATCGTCACGCGGGCTCGGGCGGTCGAGAGGGTTCGCGAGAGCCTCCGGGAGCGGGGCAGGACTCACGCGTCTCCGACCCGACGCCGAGACACACCGCCGGTCGAGACCCGCTCTCCTTCTCCGCCACCGCTGGCGCCAATCGTGACGGTGGAGGAGCTTCCCGCGGCTTCCGAGGTACCCCCCGCGCGACGCAGCCCGATATACGTGGACTCGAGCGACGAGGACGACGCTCCGAGGTACTCGGACGACGAGGACTTCGAGGCGGAGGAGGTTGAGGTCGAGGAGATTGAGGATGAAGAGAATGAGGTTGAGGAGGAGGAAGAGCCGCCGCCGGTGTCGACGTACCGGGTGCCGGCTCGCGAATCTCCTCCCAGGCCGGCGGTGGTACTTACACCTGCGACCCCTGAACCCGTCGATTGGAACCAAAACAACGAGGAGGCGCCTCGAAACGCGCATCGCCGGCTCGTCGCCTCGGAGGCGTCTTCGGCGACTCCGAAGCCGACGGCGATGGCGTCTCGGCAACGCGAAACACCGCCGGCACCTTCGCGTTCGGTGTCGTTACCCTCGTTGAAAACTCGGCAGCCACAGCCGCGATCGCTCGGCCGACAAGGAGGTTCGAACGAGTCGTCGCCACCGTCGAAGCAGCTCGTGAACGAGAAGCTTCCGGCGCTGCCCGGGACATCGACCCCGACCGCCGCGGCGAAGAACCGATTGGCCGCCGTGGCTTACGGTGCGATGGCGTCGAGATCGTTGGTACCGACGCCAACGCCGGTGAAACCACCCGCCCCACCGACGACGCCGCGGGAGCCGGGTTCTCAACAAGGGGTACGTGCGGCGAGGGTACAGCAGAGCACCGTCATCGCAAACGCGGTCTACGAAGATTTCAAGAAGGGGTTCGTGCCGCTGAGGGAGCTGGTGGCGCGAAAGAAAGCCGCCGAGAAGAAGGTCCTACCCCCAAGGAAGCCCGCATCAATCGGACAAAGTCTCTGGATGGTCGCCCTGTCCGCGGTGAAATGGAAGAACTGGGTGCGACGCGGTAGGGCGGACGGCGTAAGGTCACCTCACAGGATAAAATCACCCGTGCGAGTGCTCTCACCCGTGCGAGTGCTCTCACCCGTGCGATCCAGAATTCCCAAGGATGAATGGGCCCGATCGCTGGACCTTGAAAAGAAACGGGTGAACCTCACCGCTCGCACACCGGGGACCAGGCGACCGCGGAAATCCGCCGTGGTGCGACCGGGGGCGTTCGAGTCTGAGCCAGCGCCGGTCCGTCTCGGCGCGGCGGCGGCGGATCATCGCGCCGCCGCCGCATACTCCAAGACTAAAATCAAGGTCTTGACCAAAAGCGAAGTCAAGCGAGCGCCAAAGAAGGCTGACGACGAGACCGAGTCACCGCCAATCAGCAAGAGCGCGGAGGTTGCCACGCCGCCGCAATGGATTCAGAACCCTCTCGCGCAATCTGCCGCCGCGGCGAGGAGGCGCAGATTTTTGGCAGAGATGGCCGTCGCCGACGCAGATCCGGAGCTCTCCCGTCCAGTGTCTCGCGCGCCGACCAGACCGTCATCACCGAAGCTTGGTAGACAGAAGGAGAGCGCGTTGGATCGCCTTCGTGGCGCGGTGACGCGCTTGATGGAACATAATCGGAACATCAAGAAGAAGTCTCTGCCGAGCCCAAAAAAGCAGATGCCCGTCAACGTGCGAGACGTCCAACAGCGTGCGGAGTGGGCGCAACGGATGCACATGGAGGAGCAGGCGGCTGCGGGGGTGGAGGAGCGTTCAAGGAGGAGGGTCGACGTGTTCTCTACATCATACGTCAGGCCCGGCGCGTTCGGCTCGGAAGCTTCTCCCGTACAGTTGGGTGTCGACGCCGCCAACCAGAGGGCGGCATCCGCTTATTCGATGCTGACAAAGAAACCGACGCCCCGGAAACTTTCACTCTCTCCGATTGCAGAGGCTAAGAAACCCACGGATTCACCGCCACCGCCAAAGCCTCTCATCGCGTCACCGTTGACACAAAAGCTGGTGGAGCGCGCGAGACAGCGCGAGGCTCAGCTCAGGAGGCAACGACGGAAGACCAAGCCTAAGAGAAAGGGGTTCAAATCGACGTCGGATCCATCCGTCCGAGGCGAGGAGACCCCTCCTTTCTCGGTGGGTGACATGCGCGACATCGACGCGCAATACCGGTCGCAGGCGCGCAAGATACCGGGCCAAGGCCGGGCCGGGGTTAAGCGTGGAGGCAAGTCCGAGTGGGCCGTGTCGCTCGAGCGGGATATGCGGGTGGCGGACGAGGCTCGAGCGCGAGAGGAGGCTCGGAGGAGAGAGGCGTCGCCGGAGCACGTCCCGCGGAAACCCGGGGTCTTTGACGTTACCCTCACCCCGGTGGAGCTGGGCACGAAAGCGGCGGGGAAGAGGGCGGCGGCGGCTTACATGAAGAAGACACGACGGAAGAAGCCCGAGAAGGACGACGACGCGTACTCGCTCAACTTTGACTCGGACGAGCTCTCCGAGGACTTTGACTCGGACTGGGACGACGACGAGGTGTACCTGTCGGCCGAGCTCGACGCTCACTTCGAGGATGTCTCACCAATCGTCGTCAGACCACCTTCCATCTCGCCGGAACCTCAGACCGCCTTCAACGCCTTCGCGCGAGATATCGCCACCGATGTCCTTCGCGACGCTTGCGAGGCCGTCGCGCGGGACGTCGCGGTCGAAGCACTCCGCGAGGCCTTGTCAAAGACTGTGGCTGACGTTCTCGGCGAGATTTCCGACGCCGCCGTCGACGTCGCCGAGTTGGACTCCGCGTTCGCCCACGGCATCATCTACTCGGCCCTCGACCTGTGCGACATCGAGGAGGCTGCGATCCAGGCTGTGTACGACTGCGCCGACGACGCGGCGGATGCCGTGGAGATTGACGCCGTCGTGTACGGTCAGATGGAGCGGGCGGTCCAGGCGTGCGAGCTTGACGGTTTCATCCTTGACATCGTCTACGACCTGGTGGAAACCGTCCCGGCGACGAGTAAACGCTGGGAGGAGGACAGGGCGTTCGAAGCGGCGGCTGCGGAGAGGATGGCGTTCGTGAAGAAGCTGAAGGACAGGGCTGCGTCTAGGAAGGAGAAGGAGTCCCGTCCGTCGAGTCGGGGATCCCGCGGGGAGATGGACGAGCTGCAACAGAGGCTCGACGCCTTACGCGAGCAGCATAAACAGGTGCACGAGGACATCCACGAGCAGAGGAGGTGGGGTAAGTACCTGGAGCACACGCCGAAGCACATGCTCCGCGACAGGGAGTTCTCCATGGAACAGAGCGACAGAATCTGGGACCAGGAGCCCGCGGTGGCGCTGCGGTACCGCAAGAACCCACTGTACGATCCCGTCTTGGCAACCAACGACGACATCCTGGAGTGGGAGCCCAACGATAACGACGCGTTCGAACTGCCCGAGAGCGTCGTGGACTCGGACGAGAGTACGGAGGAGGCGGAGGCGGAGGCTACTCCCGAGGCTACTCCCCGTCGAGAGCGTGTAAGGGCCAGGGACAAACTCGCGGCGCGGGCGTACGCAAACAAGCAGCAGCTCGTTTCGTCCCCCAAGGACACGCCCACGAGGCGGACGAGGCTGAAGGATGACCTGCCCACGACCTCTGCGATCAAACGCGCGGAACGCGCTGAGCGCATCGCCGAGAAGACGAAGCTGGCACAGGAGAGGGCGCTGCTATCCTGGACTTGGGCGCAGGGAAAGCGGCCGCCGTCTCCCCAACCCTGGGAGGATGATGATGCGGAGGCGGATATGCACGCCATGTTAGAGGAGGAGGCACGGATCAGGGAGGCTGAGCTGGCCGTGCCTGGTACCGAGGAGCCGAAGACGCCGTCCAAGACCAAGATTTACGGCGGCGGGAGGGGATCCGTCCCGCCGAAGAAAATGTCCGTCGCGGCGATGCGGCAGGCGCAAGCGGATGAGCGCCGCGCGCGGGGTCTGGAGCCCCTCGGTGACCCGAAACACCGCACCCCGCCGCCCGGGCAGAAGAGGAAGAAGGTGTCGCCCCAGAGGTTGCAGCGGCCGCCGCCCCCCCAACCCTGGGAGGATGATGATGCGGAGGCGGATCTGCACGCCATGTTCGAGGAGGAGGCACGGATCAGAGAGGCTGAGCTGGCCTTGCAAGCAGCGGAGCAGAACGCGGCTGCGAGCAGGATTCAGGCGATGCACCGCGGCAGGATGGCTCGCAAGCACGTCGAGGCGAAGAGGGCCGAGGCGGCTGCGGCTGCGACGCCCGCCGACAACTCTCCCGGGTCATCGCCCGGGCAGGAGAACCACAGCCCAGGGAGCAAGAAGAAGCGCAAACCCAAGACAACTCCGCGGACCAAGGCGATGTCTCCCCTTGAATCCGTGTACTCCACCTCCGGCATGAGACGGAAGGGGAGAAGGAGCTTAGCTTAGCTTAGACATAGACATAGACACTTGCCAAAATCAAACAAGGCAAGTTCCACAAAACCGAATCTCGACCGAGTGACACCAGGCACAACGATGGACCAGTACGCGCACGCGGTGGCGGAATACCTGAAGGGGCACGTCGGGGTTCAGGACGTCAAGTATGTTCCGGGTGAACCCGCGTCCATGTCCGACATTCAGGCCTGGGAAGACGCCAACGCGCCCTTCAAGCTCCCCGAAGATCTCAAGGCGTTCCTGCTCAGCTCCAATGGGATGAAGATGACTTGGGACGTCTTGTTCAAGCAGGAGGTGCATCACCTGGGAAACATGCACATCAACTCGCTTGCGGAGATCGAGATGGTGCCCATGGCGCTCGTGCCCCATGACGACGAGGAAGATGAGATCCTCCTAGTCCCGCCCGGGTCCGTCTGGGATCCGCGACGCGACGACGACGGCGAGCGCGGTCCAAAGGATTGGAAACCGCCCGTGCCGTCGGCGGCGTTCGACCTCGATTCCTCGATCAGGCACGGTCGCGTGGCGCTGGTGTTCGTCCCAGCCTTTGACCCGCCGTCGTCGGGGTCGAACGTCGGCGACGAGCTCACCCCCACGAGGTCCGTCCCGCACAAGGCGCAGGTTTGGTTCCAGGACATATCGACGCGTTGGCACATCGTGGCGGACTCCTTCGGCGAGTACTACCGGCTGATGGCCGCGCACCTGGGTCTGCCCAGGTGGCACTACAAGATCATGGACGTGGGGATGGATCGACCGACGACCCAGTGGTTCAACTTCTTCAAGCCGGAGCTCCTGGCGATGGACCTGGACAAAGGGAAGCTTCGAAGGCAGGAGATGAAACGGCGATACTGACGAGCCGTGTGCGATTGGGCTCTTGGAAGCCGAAGGATCGATACCTTAGCACTACTTATAGCTAGCTAGTTCCTAACGTTGTACAACACCTATGAGATAGCCTCACCCCGGTGACGACACCCCACACTCGCCCGTTTGCGTTCTGTTCGCTACTGCATGGTCGTCAGTTTGGTCTGCCTACTCTTCTTCGCGACAAGATTCTCTGGCAGCACCGCGTTCACCTGGTCCACCACCGCGGGCATCTTCCTCACCGCGAGCAGCACGTCATCGTGGGTGATCACCTTACCCTTGCGGTGCTGCGCGAACGCCGCCAGATCGTTCGCCAGCGTGTGCACGTACGTGCTCGTCAGCTCCGTCAGGCACTGCGCAAACTGCGGCGAGATCCGCACGCTGTACTGCCTCGAAGCCTCCTCCGCGATCTTGACCACCTCGCACTTGAGCCTCTCGTTCAGCTTCTCCTTCTTCTTCTCGTTGGGATCATCCACGTAGTTCTCCGGGTCGGCGATGGCGCCCCCGTGCCCCTGAAGAACGAGGTCGTCGAGCTCGTCGTCGTCCATCGCTGCGCGAGCTAAAAAGTGATTCAAAATCAGGGTGCCAACTTCTGGCAGTCATGATCAACGTCAACGAGAAAGGGCCGCGCGGGTCGTGGCGACTCGTTTCAATAACAACGCTAGCGGAGAGCTTCTACGTTTCTCAGTACTTCTTCCTCTGCTTGGCATCCTTTGCCTTCTGGCCGGTCATGATACCGATCTGGCCCGTGTTCCTCACAACCTTGGCCAGGCCCGCGCCAGCCTTGGCGCGCTTGCTCGGCCGCCTGTTGAGCATCCTCGGGTCCAGCTGCCAGTACGCGTAGGGCTCGAGGGCGCCGTTCATCCTGTCTCCCGAGGCTCCCTTCTTCGCCTTGTACCTGTCGGTGCTGTGCTTGCCGTCGCCCTTCTTCGACTTGACCGTCTTCGTCGTGGCGCCGGACTTGGTGGTGCGCGACGTCTTGTTGGTCCGGACCGAGCGGCCCGACCTCATCGTGAAGCCGCCCATCGTCTTAGCCGTGCGACGCGACACGCCGCCCAAGGACTTGCCGCCGACGGAGCGTCCATCGTCGAAGTCGTCTTCATCGTCGCGACCGCGCTTACGACCCTCCTTCTCCTCGACGATGACCAGGCGACCTCCCTCGTCGCGCTTGTACCCGCCGCCGTCGTCGTCGTCAAATTCACCGCCGCGGCTCTGGTTGAGCATGTGCCGGCGCATGGCGCTCTCGTCGAGGAGGTTGAGCGGCTCGGAGCCGGACGCAGCCCCGGGCAGCCTCGCACCCCCGACGGCGCGAAGCGCGTGCGCCGCCGCCGCGCTCCTCGGGCCACCGCCGCCCGCGTCCCTCCGCGACGTGGGAGCCATGGAGTAGGCGCCCCGGCCGCCGCCGCCCACGGTGGATCGACCGCCGCGCCCGGTTCTCACCGTCTGGCCGTCGTCGTCCGAGAAGACCTCCTCGTCGTTCCACGCGGACTTGCGCGCGGTGCGGGCGGACTTACCCGCGAGGGACTTGGCACCGCCGCCGAACTCGCTGCCGGCGACGGACGCCTTCCTGCGCCTCTCCGTTCTCACCTCCTCGCGTCGCATGTGCTGCAAAAGCGCAGAGTGAAGCTCCGGGGTGACAGCCTCGACGGCGTCCCAGCCGCATCGCTTCACCAGTCGCTCCACCACCACCCTCACCTTGCTCCTGAACCTATTGAAGCCGTCCTCGTCGTCGCAGCAGTGCAGCAAGGCGGGGACCAGCGTGGGGAGTTGCGCGGCGAGGTCCGTCTGGGGCAGGCGAACAGCCGCAACCTTGATGAAACCAATCGCACCCTTGATAACCTCGCGGTTGCCAGTCTCCATGAGGGCAAACACCGCGGGGAGAAGCTCCGGGACGGTGGACACGAGCGCGGCGCTGAACTCGTACAGCAGACGCGCGAGCGCCATGACAGTCGCGCTCTGCATCGTGGGCGTGGCTCCAACCACGCCCGCGAGAACCGTCATGAAGAATTTGCGGACACCCGCGCCCATCTCCTCCCCGTCCACCGCGTCCATGCCGTCAAACTCGTCGTCGCTGTTGGCCGCGTCGGGAGCGTCGTTCTCGTCGTCGCTTCCCTCGGCGAGCCACGCGCCGAGCATACCGCCGCCGCCGCCCGCACCCCCGCCGATCCTGCCGGACCCGCCCGCGCGGCCAGCCTTGCGCTCCATGCTCCGGGGGATATCCACCAGGAGCCTGAAAGCCTGCTGCCGCGTCCTCGCGTTGGTCTCCTTGGTCGCGACGATGAGCTCGCCGAGAAGGACCGCGAATGATCCCTGGCTGCCGCCCATCGCGGCACCATCCTCGGCGTCGTCCTTCTCCGCCTCACGCTCCATCAGGCTGGGCAGGATCGCCGCGACGCAACGCAGGCGGTACCTCCGAGCCGCCGGGGCGCACATGCCGGACCCTTCCACCAGCGCCTCCTCCGCGGGCTCCGCGTTGGCGACGAGCCAGTCACCGCCCAGGTTGGCTCCGGGACCGAGTGCGGGCTTCATGAGCGCCGCGAGGAGCTTGTACGCGCGCTTCTGCACCGCCGCGTCCTTCTCCAGGGCGGCGGGTCTGGCAGCCTTGAACACGAGGTCCCGGGCCGCGTTGTCCAACCCGGGCACCATGGCCAGCGACAGGTCCATGAAGGTGCACCTCCTCGCGGACTTGGTGTCACCGCCCTCCTGCAGCGCGTCGGGCGCATCTTCGGCATCGGACGTCACCTTGACGAGCTTGCGAAGGACGGTGCGGAAGAACCCTCCGAGAGCGGCCGTCTCGGTGATCTGCGCGAAGCACCCCACCGTCGCGCTGAGCTCGCCGCGTCTCTCGGGCGGCGCCGCGACGAAAAGGTTGAAGAGGATGGGGAGGAAGTTTCGGGCGTACTTGGCGACGGTCGCCGCCTGCCCCTCCGCGATCTGTGCGGAGAACCAGTCCGGCCGGTCCTCGAGGAGCAGCGCGGTCGCGGCGGCCTCCTTGGCCTTGTCCTCATCGTCCTCGTCGTCCTCGTCCTCGTCGTCCTTGTCAGAGTCGGCGTCCGCCTTGTCGGCGTTGACCACCGCGCGCGCCTGCTGGATGAGGCGACGGAGCGCCTCGGTGAGCGGGCCGCGGAGATCTGCGCGCGCGGAGAGCGCGCTACCGAGGCTCGGCGCGAGGCCCGGGAACGACTCCGACGCATCCTGGGGCCAGCGGCAGAAGGCGGGGAGGAGGCTCCACAGCGCAGCCTCGCCAGCCGCGCACCGCTGCGCCTCGAACGCCCGACCCGCCGCCTTGGCCTGCGCCGCTCGCGCGCCGAGTCGTCGCGCCACGGGCAGTATCTCCTCGGAGAAGTATGACATCCTCGCACCCTTGAGCGCCTGGCGGAGGAGGGGAACGAGCCACAACCTGGCACCCGCGGCTCCCGCCACGTTTCCGCCGTCCTCGTTGAGCTCGGCACCCGCGCCGATGTCCATGTCCATGTCGTCGTCGCCCATGCCGTCGTCGACGTCGTGACCGTGCTCGGACTTGGCGGCGATCTCGGCGTCGATACCTTCCTCGAGACGGAGGGGCAACACGCCGAGAACCTGCTCGGGTCCGAGAGCCTTCACCGCGGCTGAGAGGGTTTGCGTGAGCTGCCCTCGGCACGCCAGGCCCTCCGCGTGGGCGCCCATCTCACCCAACGCCTCGAGGCACCCGCCGAGGATGGCACCAGCCGCGGCACCCAGGCGCTCGAACGCGACCGCCACGACGGGCAACGCCACGGGCCACGCCGCGCGGTACCTGAACCCGAGCGACGCCTTCAGCGCGGCGGCCACGCCGATGACGGGGGGCGGCCTCGCCGGCGCCGACTTCCCCGCCGCCCTCGCCGCCGCCATCGCCTTGATCCCCTCCCGCACCATGTTCGTGTCCACGCACTTGGTGACGAGGGACGCCAGGCACGTCGCCGCCTCCATCACCACACCCTCGTGCACCGCGTTGAGCATCTTGACCAGCTCGTGGCACGCGAGGGGCAGCGCCCGGGCGCCCGCATCCGCCGGGTCGAGCTCGTGCAGCCGGCGCACCGCCGCCGCGTGCGCGCGGATGAGGGACACGGCGAGCGTGGGTCGACGCGTGGACTCGTTCTGCGCGGCGGTTGACAGTGGACCGATCGCCGCCGCGGCCGTCGCGGCAGCCTCGCTCGACGCTCCAACCGCAGCGCCAATCGCGGACTTTCCCGGGACGCCAAAGCCGGTGTTACCAGCCGCAGCAGCCGCAGCAGCCGCCGCCGCCGCGGTGGCGCTCGCGCCCGTGGGCTGGAAGAGCGCCACGAGCGCGTCGCACGCGTGCTGTGTGAGGAGGGGCTCGGCAAGGTCCAACAGGCCGGTCACCGCACCGGAAACCTCCCCCGCCGACGACCCGTCGAGCTCGCCGAGGATGAGCTTGAGGGCGACCAGCAGGTGGAGGGACTCTTGGGCCGCAGCCTGCGCGCGCTGCTCCGCCGCCTTGGCGCCGGATGCGCCGTGCATGTTCGTGAGTTCACGCGCAGCCTTCACCGGGGCGCGCGCAATGGCCACGGCGACGGTCGCGAACGCGCGGCTCGCCGGCCCCGCCGCGGATGTCCCCCTCACCGCGCGAAGCGCCTCCGCGACGGACGCCGCCGCCTGCTTCCGCACCTTGGGCCTGGAGTCGACGCAAAGGTTGGAGATGGCGCCGAAAGCCTTGGCGCAGTGCGGCCACTCGTTCGTGCCCGGGTCCTGCGCGTCCCTGAGCGCGGCGACTAGCTGTCCGATGCATCGAACCACGCCCTTGAGCGCCACGGGCTTCTCCTGCGCCGCGCGACCGGTCTTGAGGAGCACTTGCATCGCGTGGGGCAATCGGCTCAGCACCGGGCCCGTGGGTGCGTGCTCCAGCGCCACGCCCAGCACCGTGAGCATCGCCGCGCTCGTCTCGGGGCTCGCCTCGGTGTTCGTCCGCTCCAGGGACGACAGCGACGCCGCGAACACCGCCGTCGGCGACGGCTTGATTCCCTCAGCCTTGAGGATGGATGCCACCGCCTCGAGCACCGCCGTCACATGCTTCGAGTCCGCCGACGAGGACATCAGGTGCCTCTCGTACAGCTCCGCCACCGGGTCGCCAGTCTCGAAACCTTCGAGCTCGACCATGTCGTCAGATTCACGCCACGAACGGCCGACCTACTGTCCGTCGGAGCTCCGCGCGTTGTGTCCAACACCTTGGCGGCGGAGCAGTCCAGAAAGTCGGCGGCGATATTCCCCTCGGAGCTGCCAACAAGCAATAACGTTATCAGCAAACGAACCGCGATGACGTCGCTCACATGCCGACCGAGCGGCTCGTACGGCGGAGTCGAGAGCTTATTTTCTCGTTGCGGCGCAGTATCGCTCCTCACCGGTGTCATGGCGAGTACCTCGATCGCCGTGGAGGATGTCAAGGTCAAGGATGCGGCCGGTGAGAAGGCGGCAACGAACGCACCGATGGTTCCTTTGACCCAACTGTTCAGATTCTACGGACCTGCCGAGAAGGCCATGCTCGCGGTGGGCATCCTCTTCTGCATGATCGGAGGTGTTTCTTTTCCGTGCATCAACATCGCCTTCGGAGAGCTCCTGGACTCCACCGCGTCCATGTCCAACATCGAGGAGACGACCAGAAACGCGGTTCTGTTCATGGTCGGAGTCGCGCTCGTGCTCGGCGTCTCCTTGTTCCTCGGCCTCGGCCTCGTCAGCTGGGCAGCCACCCGCGGCGCGAGCAACGTGCGAAGGGCTTACATGCAGTCCATGATGGCGCAGGACGTTGCCTTCTTCGACGCGGCCAAGGCTGGTGAACTGAGCGCGGCGACGAGCGAGAAGGTCCAGATCCTTCAGAACGGCACCGCTAAAAAGTTGGGCGAGCTCGTGCAGGCCACGTTCACCGGCGTGGGCGGACTCGGCGTGGGATTCTACTTCTCGTGGGAGCTGTCGCTGGTGATCATGGCGGGCGTGCCCTTGCTCGCGGGGGCCCTCTACTTCCTGGTCAAGGCCACCACGTCGCTCACCGCCGCCAACCCCGAGTACGAGAAGGCTGGAGCGGTGGCGACGGAGAGCCTCAACGCGTGCAGGGTCACCTCGGCTCTCAACGCCCAAGGCCGGGTCGCGGAGCGGTACGAGTCACACCTCGGCGACGCGGAGAGAGTGGCGACCAAGAACCTGTGGAACATCTCGTTCGCCAACGGCGGTCTGTTCGGAGTCATGTTCATCATGTACGCCGGCGGTTTGCTCTTTGGCGCCTATCTAATCTCAAACTCCACGGAGAGCGCGATGAGCAAGTACCCGCCCCCCGCGGGACTTCTCGACCCGCTCGACGCCACCTGGGGCCAACACGCGAACATCTCCGCCGTGTTGTGCTACGAGGCGAAGAGCGGCGATGCGTACGTGGGCGATGCGCTGCGTACGTGCGCGTGTGCCCTGGACTACTCAATCATGGAAACTGAAACCCGGCTCACGAACCCAAACTGCGGGTGCGGGTACCGCAGCGGCGACCTGACCTCCACGGGCCTCAGCGCCGGCAGCTCCCCGTGCATGACCGGCGGGACCGTGATCATGGTGTTCTTCGCGGTGCTCATCGGCGGCTTTTCCTTCGGCATGGCTGGCTCGTCCATCGAGGCGGTGATCAAGGCGAAGACGGCGGCGCACCAGCTGTACGAAGTCATCGACAGGAAGCCACAGGGTGGCGACGGCGCGGATGCGCGCGAACCAAAGGGCCTCGCGCTCAAGACCCCGATCAGCGGCGATATCATGTTCAACGCCGTTCACTTCTCCTACACGACGCGGCCGGTGTTCCGCGGGATCGACCTTCACATCCCGGCGGGTATGACGGTGGCGCTCGTGGGCGAGAGCGGGTGCGGCAAGTCCACCGTGACCCGCCTCCTCGAGAGGTTCTACGACCCCAGCGCGGGAACCATCACCCTCGACGGCGTCGACATAACCAAACTTCGCATCGACAACCTCAGATCAGCCATCGGCGTCGTGTCGCAGGAACCGCTTCTCTTCAACGCCAGCATCGGCATGAACATAGCGGTGGGCCGCGCCGGGGTCAAGCACGCGACCGACGTTCCAATCGCGGAGATCGAGTCCGCCGCGCGAGCCGCTTCCGCGCATGACTTCATCGCCACCTTCCCCGACGGATACGATACCGTCGTCGGCGGCAAGAACAGCAAACTCTCGGGCGGACAGAAGCAGCGAGTCGCGATTGCCAGGGCGGCGCTGCGTAACCCGCCGATTCTCATCCTCGACGAGGCAACCTCGGCGCTCGACACCGAGAACGAACGCCTGGTGCAGGCCGCGCTCGATGACCTCGTCGCCGGTGCCCACGGTAGAAGGACCACCATCGTCATCGCGCACAGGCTCACCACAGTGCGGGGTGCTGACAAGATTGTCGTCCTCGGCTCAAAGGACGCCGCCGGCGGTCTCGCGGGGGGCGGCGGCGCTGAGGGTTCGGTGGTGCTCGAGGAGGGGACGCACGACAAGCTCATGGAGATTCCCGGCGGTAGGTACCGCGGACTCGTCGGTATCGGCGGTTCCAAGGGCACGCCGTCCGCCTCATCCGTGTCGCTCGCCGGCATGGACAGATCGGCTTCCCAGGTTGATCTCCAGGCGAATGATTCGAAGGATGAGGAAAAGGTAAAGGACAGCAAGGATAACAAGGACGCGAAGAAGGACGTGCCGAAGGTTAAAGCGGCGAGGATCTGGGCGTACAGCGAGCCCGAATACCCGGTCCTCGCCTTTGGCGGTTTGATTGCCCTCGCAAACGGCTGTGTCTTCCCCTCCATCGCGTTTGTCTTTGCGGAGATGCTGTCGCTGTTTTACTCCCACGACACCGACTACATCATGGACACGGCCTATATGCTCGGCGGGATCTTCTTCGCGATCGCTGTGATTTCATGGTGCCTCACGGGTATCCAGGGCGGGGTGTTCGCCGTCATTGGCGAGAAGCTCACAACCAGGCTCAGGGTTCACTTGTTCAGAGCGATCCTGCGCCAAGACGTGTCGTTCTTTGACGATCCCGACAACTCTGTCGGTGCGCTCACGGCTAACCTGCGCACCGACACGTCCACGGTGAGAGGTGCCACGGGTCAAGGCGTGGGCTCCGCGCTCCAGTTATTCGGCTCCCTCTGCTTCGGTCTCACGATCGCGATGACATCGAGCTGGAAATACGGCCTCGTGCTCATGGCTTGTGTTCCAATTCTCAGCATCGGTGAGATGATCAACATGCAGAATCTCGCCACTGGTGAGGAAGCCGTGAGTGAATCTCTGAGCAGAACCGCGGGGCACATCTCGGAGACGGCGACTATGATCAGGGAGGTCAAGGCTTTTGGCATGGAAGGACGCATGTACGACATTTATGACGCCATGCTCAAGGCTCCGCACAAGGAGGAGAGGAACAAGGCGATCTCCGCGGCGATGGCGTTTGGCCTCGCGCAGTGCCTGACCATGCTCTTCTACGCCTTCGCCTTCTGGTGGGGTGCCGAGCTCATCGCGAAGGGTGAACTCGACTTCTACGACTTTATGAAGACGCTGTGGGCCCTCGGTTTCTGCGCAGCCGGTGCCGGTCAGGCGGCGGCGTTCGCGGGTGACGCGGCGGCGGCGGGCTCAGCCGCGAACCGCATCTTTGCCCTCATCGACAGGGTACCCCCCATCGACACCAAGCCGTTCATGGACGGCAACCCCGGCACCGTGGAGAAGGGCGCAGAGTGTCGTTCCATTCCAAAATCCACCGCGGAGGCGCAGAAGAGTGGCCAAGGCCTCATCATCTCCCCGGACGATTTCAAGGGACGCATCGAGTTCAAAGGGGTCAAGTTTTTCTACCCGACCCGCGAGGCGGCGGTGCTCGGCGGCCTCGACCTCGTCGCAGCGCCCGGTGAGACCATCGCGCTCATCGGACAGAGTGGCAGTGGAAAGTCCACCGCCGTGCAGCTCATCGAGCGTTTCTATGACCCGTGCGTCAGGTCGGCGGCCAGCGAGAAGGCCGCGGGCGACGACCTCGTGGGCGTGCTCGTTGACGGCAGGGATCCGGAGGCTGGCTCCATCACCCTCGACGGTGTCGACATCCGCGACCTCGACCCTATGTGGCTGCGCCAGCAGATTGGCATCGTCGAGCAGGAACCCACACTTTTCAGCGGCACCGTGCACGACAACATCGCCGCGGGTAAGTGCGGCGAACCCGCGACGAGGGACGAGGTCATCGAGGCTGCCATGATCTCCAACGCCCACGAATTCGTGAGCAAGATGCCGAACGGATACGACTCCGAGGTTGGCGTCGGCGGTGGGCTCGTGAGCGGCGGGCAGAAGCAGAGGATCGCCATCGCCCGCGCCATCATCGGCAGGCCCCGTATCCTGCTCCTCGACGAGGCCACCTCGGCGCTGGACAACGAGTCTGAGCGCCTGGTGCAGGCGAGCGTGGACAACCTTCTCAACGAAAAGAACGCCGACAAGAGGACCACCTTCGTCATCGCACACCGGCTTAGTACGATCCGCAACGCGACCCGTATCTGCATCCTGGAGAATGCAGAAGGCGAGGGTGCGAAGCTGGTGGAGCAGGGCACGCACGACGAACTGATGAAGATAGGTGGTCGGTACACCGCGCTCAGGGCTGCGTATGACGACTCGGACAAGTAACGAAAACATGAAATAAGACATCACTGATAACCATTACACTATTTTACATCATCGCGGCGAACACGAGCCGTGGTCCACGTCGTGTCGCGCTGAGTGAGCGATGCTCGTCGGTCAGGTTTGGTTTGGCTGCGAGTGAAAAAAACGCGTTGAAAAAGCGCGTCATGATGAGTCACCGAAATCGAGACGAGGGGCGCAACAGATCGCCACACGGAGCGGAGGGGCCATGAAGAGGACGGGGTCGAGGAAGAACGATGAATCCGATCGCGGGGAGCCGTGGGACGATGTCATGCCGACGCACACCGACCCCGACGGTGATCCGAGGATGGCCATGTCGGCAAAGGCGAAGGCTGCCCACGACCGTGGCACGATGCAGGCCCGTCTCGCTATAGTTGCCATCGTCGTGTTCATGAGCCTCCTCGCGGTTACCAGGCCGTTGTACGGTCCTTACATCGACAGGTTCGGGGTTAACAACGACCAGACCATGATGGAGAGGATCGGGTCACACTTGCAGGAGCGGGCGAGGCGGCACAACCTCGAGACGAACCCTCGTCCATGGGGCTCGAAGAAGCCTGACGACGAGGAGAAAGAGAAAGAGGCTGAATAGAGGGAATAGAGGGACGTAGGCACGCGATTTCGTGACGTAGCGTAGTTCGATATAGACCCAACGAGTCGCACTATGACATCGCTCGGGACGGCACTCTCGTGGGTCCGTCCCGTTCGGGTCCTCAGTCCCCGGGAGCGGTGTTCGGCACTCACTCACTTGCCCTTCTTCACTTGCCCTTCTTGAGTGCAAACTCGGACACGACGAGGATCTGCTCCTTGGGCACCTTCTGGAGGGTGCTGAAGATGTTCAGCACAGCCTTGGTTTCCTCCCCGCTCACACCCGCCATGAGCACGGTCACCTTGCTCGGGTCCTTGCCCAGCACCGACTCGAACTTGCCCCCGCCGTTTGCGCTCCCCGCGATGGCCGCCTGCATCTGGAACACGCCGTCGTCGAAAAACTCCCCGTAGCACGGCACAACCTTGGCGCCAGCCTCTCTCCAGTCGTCCCACTCCTGCACGTACGCGGCGCACTGCCCCGCGGTCTCCGTGTCCCCGGCGTGGAGGTAGAACAGCGTCACCGGGTGCGCCCCCGCGTGCGACGAGACATCCGGCCAGTTCATCACCGAGCGCAAGGGCCCGACGCCCCGGGTACCCCCGGCGATGCACACGATGGAGTGGCCGTGTTTGATGGCGCGCTTCAGGTTATACTCCGGGAACAAGGGGTTCTCGAAACCCCCGCCGCGCACGGGCGACACCTTGAGCCGCGCGGGTGGCTGCGCCGCGGCGAAGAAATTCTCGTCGCCGTCGTCCGAACCGGAGTCGAGGAGGATCTCGATGACGGAGACGTCGCTGTTGGGCGCGGTGGATCGTGCGTGGTACGGGGAGACGCTGATTTGCTTGGTGATCTGCTTGCCGCTGTCCACGTCGGTGATGGTGATGTACTGCCCGGGGACCTTGTACGCGTCGACCCAGCGCTGGTGGCGGAAGAGCACGCTCGGATCGCGGTTGCGATGCGCCAGGAGCTCGTCGCCCCGCTCGTCCGCGACCCCGACGACGAGGGTTCGGAGCTTGCCGTCCAGGCTGGCGGCGTTGTTGGCGATGATGTCGCCGTCCACGGACTCGGCGGCGGCCTTGGGGTCCGTGGATGTGGCGAACACGCGCGAAACCCGCGCGCCCCCACCGGTGCGGCGCGGGGCCCGATCTTTTTTCGGGGCGACGCGGCCGCCTTTGAAGGACTTGGAGGACCGCCCTTGGAGGACCGCCGCGAGGCGCGGGGCCGCGGAAGCGCACGACGTGGCCATCACACAAGTGTACTTGAACCGACCTTGCAATGCGGCTCACTCGGCTGCTAGTAAGTGGCGGGCGATGCGGCGGAAACGCGTTTGAAAAACGAACAACAACTGACCAGATATTCGCGTCTGTATCGAGTCAGCATCGAGGGGCCCGGCACTCGAGGCGGGCACCGGTGTGGGTCCCGTGAGTGCGGATCAGGGCGATGGCGGAACGATGGGCTAACGTGGACGCGAGCTGCGGCCCCATGGACGCTTCGTATCAGGAGCTGTGGGGCCAAGCCGCGCTGGTTCGCGCCCAGAGGGACGTGGAGACGCCCGTAGAGAACGAAATGGGTTTGACGAGGGCGATGCGAAAGCGGTGCGGCCCTTTCGCGAACGAGGCGAGGATGGTGGCGCACCTGAGGAGCGCGCGGGGGAAACTGCACTGGTCCGTGAACGGATACTTTCGCGAGGCTGTGCTGGGAGGATCCCTGGATTTCGCGCCGAGGCCCTCCGCGCGAGAGGACGCGGGGCGGCGCACGACCGACGGCGAGGAAGATGTCGAGGTTGGGCACGAGGCGACCCCGTCGTTGCCGTCCCTGGTGTGGGAGATGCTCCTATCGCGCGTGGCGCTGCCGGACGTGTGCCGCCTCGCGCGCGTCTCGGGGCTCACACGGGACGTCGCGCGGTCAAACGCGGTGTGGAGGGCGCAGTTCGTGGCCAGGTGGGGTGAGTCCGCGGCGGTGCGGGTCGCGGCGGCGAGGTCCTCCAAGCAGGTTAAGCCGCGTAAGCAGCCGCCAACCTTCCACGGCGGCGAGGGGTTCGACGGGAGCGGTGGAGGACCGAGGGTGACCTCCAACGACGGGCACCTCCCACGTGTCATCCAGACACCTACCTGCTCGTCATCCAGACACGATCCGGTGACGGACTGGAAGGAGGAGTATAAACAGCGGCACGCGAGGGAGCGGAGGATGACGTGCCCCGAGTGCCACGCCGCGAGGGTCACGCCCATCGTGTACGGGTTCCCGTCGCCACAGCTGGTGACGGCGCTCAAGAAACAACAAGTTCTGTTGGGGGGAGACTACCTGGTGGAGGGTGACCCGAGCTGGGCGTGTCGCGCGTGTCAGAGCCGGTGGCGGGCTTGGCCCTTCGCGTGGCCGGAGGTTGGTCCCGAGCAGGAGAGCCTGGGTATCGCGCCCCACCCGGGTCTCTCGGGACAGAGCGGGTGCGGCCCCGGGCTCGGGACGGACCTCGACGACGCTCAGCCGCTGCCGGAGTGGGAGCTGGAAAAACCTCCGTTCATTCGGACGTACGCGGACAGCGAGGACGGGTCCCAGTGATTAACGTCACAGATGTCATCTAGGCGCAAACAGTTTCGCCAGCAACGCGAGGTCCACGTTACCGCCGCACAGCACCACGCCCACCTTCTTGTGCTTGGAGACCTTCCCCCACGGCGGATTTCGTCGGTTGAACTCCTTGAACTGGGTCGACATCGCCGCGGCGAGTCCCACCGCCCCCGACGGCTCAACCACGAGTTTCATCCGCTCGTAGATGACCTTCATCGCCGCCACGATCTCATCCTCCGTCACCGTAATCACCGCGTCCACCTTGTCCCTCACCACCGGCCACGTCAACGTGCCCATCTTCGCCTTCAACCCGTCGGCGATGGTGTCCGGCACGGGCAGGTCATCCACCAGCTGGTTCCGTTTTTTGCTCTCAAACGTGTCCGCCGCGTATGCACCCGCTCCAATGGGCTCCGCCGCTATCACGACGCATTCCTTCCGTATCCCCTTCACCGCCGCCGCGATGCCCGATATCATCCCCCCGCCGCTGATGGGCACGATCACCACGTCTAGATCCGGCACCTGCTCCATGAACTCCAGCCCGATGGTACCTTGCCCGCAGATGACCGGTCCGTAGTTGTACGGAGGAACGAGGGTGGCGCCTGTTTCCGTCTGAATCTTCGCACACGTCGCCTCCCTGTCCGGGACGGTGGCCTCGCACCTGGTGATTTGTCCGCCGTAGGTTTCGATGGCGTCGAGCTTGCACTGGGGCGCGCCCTCGGGCACGACGATGTAGCTGGGGATACCCTTGGTCTTGGCCGCCAGCGCGAGCGCGCCCGCGTGGTTGCCACTCGAGTGGGTCACGACACCCGCCTTCAGCTCCGCCTTTGACAGCTGGAGGATGCTGTTCATGGCGCCCCTGAACTTGAACGCGCCTCCCTTCTGGAACGTCTCGCACTTGAAGAAGAGTTCGATTGTCGCACCCTCGATCTTATCGGTCTCGTCCGACATCATGTCGTCTATCGAGGAGCACGTGTGCACGGGAGTCACCTTCGCGAACGGGGCGATGCGTTTCGCGGCATCTCTGATTAGCTTGAGACTCGCGTACGCCTCTGTCTCTGACTTGGGTTCCTTGGGCTTGGGGGCGACCTTCTGGCGCTTCTCATCGCTCGGTCCCTTGCCCCACGATAGCACCATGGCGCGCGTGCGTCCTCGGGCGACACTGATGTGGCCCGAGGCGCCGGCTTGAGGAGGAACCGAGTGGATAAACTTCGAGGAGGATCTCGACAAAATTTGAAGGTCGGGTGCTCGCTTCATCTTGGTTCATACCAACGCGCCGATCACCCGACCGACGACGTAAGATGGGCAAGAAGGACGAGACCCCGGAGGAGCGGGCCGCCCGCAAGGAGAAGGAGAAGAAAGGTACGGCTCATGAGCGCCTACACGGCCTACCCCCCGCCAAAGTCGCTCAGGGGCTTGTGCGCGTGGGGCCAACTTTTCCTCGATCGCCGCCGCCGGTTGGTTCGAGCCGGCACCCGCACCCCTTCACCGCGCCCACGTCGCGTATTGAGCACCGACTGACCGGATCCCGACCCACCTGATCACCTCATCCACAGAGAAAAAGGGGGAGAAGAAGGACAAGAAGGATGAGACCCCGGAGGAGCGCGCCGCGCGTAAGGCGAAGCAGGCGGCCAAGAAGGCTGAGAAGGAGGGCGACAAGCCCAAGAAGGCCGAGAAGGCCAAGCCCCGTGGCCCGCCCCCCGGGCGCCCGCCCCCCGTGCTGAAGAATGGCAGGACCGCCGGCGCCGGCTACATGGACGACATGGACCTCCCCTCCAGCGGCAGTGACGGCGAGGCTGAGGCCATCGTTCGGGAGGAGAAGGATATCGTCCTGGGCGTCAAGACGGACAAGGAGGAGCGCAAGGCTCGCCAGAAGGAGCTCGAGGCTGCGCGCAAGGAGGCGCTCGCCAAGGAGCAGGCGATGCAGGAAGACGACGACGCCTTCACCATCAGGTGCGCCATCCTCAGCGACGAGGCCAAGGAGCTGATGGCCAACTCCAAGGACATCAAGATTGACGGCTTCAGCGTCGCCGCGAGGGGCAAGGAACTCCTCAACAACACCAACATGACCATCGTCCACGGACGTAAGTACGGGCTCGTGGGTCCCAACGGCATGGGTAAGACCACCATAATGAAACTCCTCGCCAGGCGCAAGCTCCCGGTCCCCGACTTCATCGACATCCTGCTGGTGGAGCAGGAGGTTGTCGGCGACGACCGCACCGCCCTCGAATCCGTAGTCGCCGCGGACGTCGAACTCATGAACCTCCGCAAGCGCAAGCTGGAGCTCGAGACGGCCATGGAGAGGGTCGCCAAGGCGGAGGAGGCGGGCGGCGAGCAGGGGCACGAGGAGCGCGAGGCTGCGCTCGCAGACGCGCTCGCGGCGTGCCAGCTCAGCGACGAAGCGGAGAGCCAGGGCGGCCGCCTCGGCGAACTCGCCGTCAAGGCTGCGCGCGATGAGGCTGCGGAGCTCACCGCCGATAACTTCGACCTCGCGGACGAGCTCAACAAGACGTACGAGAAGCTCGACGAGAAGAGCGACGCCACCGCGGAGGCGAGGGCGAGCAAGATTCTCCACGGCCTCGGGTTCACCGTCGCCAAGAAGGACGGATCCCAGACGGGACCCGAGCGATTCAGCATGTTCAACACCACCAAGTCGTTCTCCGGTGGCTGGCGCATGCGCATCTCCCTCGCCAGGGCGCTGTTCATCGAGCCCACGTGCCTGCTCCTGGACGAGCCCACGAACCACCTCGACCTGAGGGCGGTGATCTGGCTCGAGGAATACCTCACCCGGTGGAAGAACACCCTGCTGGTGGTGTCGCACGATCGCGACTTCCTCAGCTCGGTCACCACCGACATCATCCACCTTCACGACCAGAAACTCGACCAGTACCGCGGCTCCTTCGACAACTTCGAGGAGATGTACGAGCAGCGCAGACGGGAGGCTAACAAGGCGTTTGAAAAGTACGAGAAGCAGATCAAGCAGGCCAAAGCCGCGAAGGGCGGCCAGGCTAAGAACAAGCAACAGGATGTTAAAAACCAGGCGGCGAAGAAGCTCGAGAAGAAGAACCAGAAAAAGGGCGACAAGGGCATGATGCAGGACGACGACGACGGACGCGGCGACTCCTCCGCGCCCACCAAGTGGAACGATTACAACGTCGAGTTCCACTTCCCCACCCCGACTGAGCTTTCCCCGCCGCTGATCGGCCTCACCGACTGCCACTTCAAGTACCCCAAGCTCGAGGGCTTCGCGCTGGAGAACCTCAACCTCGGCATCGACATGGGCACCAGGGTCGGCATCATCGGACCCAACGGCGCGGGTAAGTCCACGCTGATGAACCTCCTCGCCGGCGACCTGGAGCCCACCCAGGGAGACAGCCGAAGGTCGCAGAAGCTTCGCATCGGTCGCTACTCCCAGCACTTCGTCGACGTGCTGTCCATGGACGAGAACCCCGTGCAGTACCTGCTTCGCATGTACCTCAAGCCGGAGGGCGGGAGCTACAAGCCGGAGGAGATTCGCGCCAAGCTCGGTAAGTTTGGCCTCCCCGGCCACAACCACCTGACCCCGATCGTGAAGCTCTCCGGAGGCCAGAAGGCTCGCGTGGTGTTCACCGCGATCCACCTCAGCAACCC